>Ga0209723_1004201_pt1 | contig 16367 bp, 24 predicted proteins | sample BiotimSIPDNA_2_FD_185750 | JGI IMG/M metagenome (GOLD analysis project Ga0209723, IMG submission 185750) | Anaerobic biogas reactor microbial communites from Washington, USA - Biogas_R2 time_0 SIP DNA (SPAdes) (version 2) | ecosystem: Engineered > Bioreactor > Anaerobic > Unclassified | place... | reverse complement strand
CTCTACGGAGTACATCCCTCGCGGACCTTGATCCAGTGATCAGCCTTCGCGAGGGAATTTTTTCGCGCCCATCAGGCAACTTGCGCAGATTCTGCCGGTTATCCCGCCCTGATCTCGCCCACGCTCACGCGAGAACAGATTCAAGCGATTATCGACTCGCCAGACACAGCCACCGTCTCAGGACGACGAGATCAAGTCCTCCTGGTGCTCTTGTACAACACCGGCGCACGAGTTTCAGAGCTTGGCCGTCTGCAAATTCAGGATGTTTCGTTGGAATCGCGGATGTCCGTTCACATTCACGGCACAGGTCGCAAGAATCGTTCGGTGCCGCTTTGGCGGCAAACCGCCAAGTTGCTGCGAGCCTGGCTTCGACAGCTTGATGGTACGCCGGATTCGTCCTTGCTGCCGAACGCCCGAGGTAATCCCATGACCCGCTCTGGCATCGCACAGCGTTTGAAGGTGGCTGTAAAACGGGCCGCATCCGAAGATCCAACGCTGCGGTCCATGCGAATTTCACCTCACATGATCCGGCACACGACTGCTATGCACCTGCTTCAATCAGGTGTGGACCTGACGGTGATCGCCATGTGGCTTGGCCATGAAACGACCCAAACGACGCATCAATACCTGGATGCTGACCTAGAAACCAAGAAGCGGGCCCTGGCATGTCTGGAGCGTCCCCGCGTGCGTATCCACGGACTGGGGGCATGCCCTGGGCATCGAGCGTTCTCTCCCCTCGAATCGGACGAGATTGCCTGGAAGACGCCGCCCTGTCCGTGGAATGGACCGCTGTGTCGGATTCCTGGCAGCCGGGTTTCTGGACGGTGACCATGACCACCTTGACCCCGGTTCGCCTGAACGCGTTGGAACCGTTGAAGGCGTCGTCCGGCAACTCTACCACGTCCCCCGCCATCTCTTCGAGCCAAGCGCGGAAACCAGTAGCCAGGTTGGTTTGGCGGAAGCGGAAGCCGTTGGACATGATTGCGACCAGCCGGCCGCCGCCTTTGACGTAGTTGAATGCCTGGCGGACGTGGGCCATGTCCGCGCCCTTCTCGAAAGGCGGGTTCATCAGCACGCGGTCATACTGGCGGCCGTTGCCGTTCCAGGCGGTGAAGTCGCCGCCGACAACCGCGTGGCCCTTGGCCTTCAGAATCTCCTGGAACGTGGGACGCACCTCCACGGCATCAAGTTCAACGTGGGGGAAGGTCGCTTTCACGCGGTCGCAAATGGAGCCGATGCCGGCCGAGGGTTCAAGGATTGTGTGGCCGTCTTGCATGTCGGCCGCGGCGATCATCTGGTCGATTACGTGATCCGGTGTGGGGAAGAAACCTTCGACGTCCACGTTGCGGAGTCCATCGACCATCCGTTTGATTTCTGCCTGACGGGTTCGTTCGGCATCGGCTTGTTGTTGCTCTGGGCTCTTGACGCTGGCGGCCAAGTCGCGAATCGCTTCGGCCTCGGGGCCGGTGTCCTGCCACTCGTTGCCGTCCACGTAGTAGCCGTGGTAGCCGTTGCTGACCATGACTCCCTTGCGGGCTGCGATTTCGAGAAAACGTTGCTGTGTCGGCTGGAAGCCTTTCAGCGCCGACAGTTCTGCGGGCAGGTCGTCAGTGAACACCCTGGCAAACGTGCGGATGAATTCCGCAGCCCGCTGCAGCTGGGCGCCTTCTCGTTCTGCCGACCTGGCGTGCTTCAGCATCCGGGGCGTGTGCGTCGGGCGGTCGCGGAACTTGTCTTCCGCCTGACGGTCGAGGCTGTCGGCCATCTTCAATAGGGCGGCGGAGGACCAGCGAACCGACTTCTTTGTGGCGGCTTTGGCCGTGTTGCTGCGGGACATGGTTTGATCTGGCTTTCTTTGGGGTTGGGGATAGGATGGAGCCGCTGAGATGGACGGGGATGGACGAAAACGGGTGCCCGTGTCGAGGCGGGCACCCGCGTAGGCAATGACCGCGGCGCCGGGCGGCACCCCGGCGTTCAGTCTTCGTCGTGGGACCGCGATCGTGACGTAGGGGGCACGGGCAACGGCTCGGTACAAACGGACTTGGGGCATGGGTCTTTCATTTCCAGGTGTTAGTGCAAGAAACGAAACGAGCCTCGCCGCAATGGCAGAGGCTCGTAGAGACAATTCACGGTTGGGCAGGGAGCGGCCCCAGGTTACGGTTTGGAGCGAAGCCGCTGTCAACTGGCCAGGCCCTGCTCGAACACGGACAGCGGCACGGCGGCGCAGTGATAGTCGTAGCCGTCACCGCCTTCGATCAGCACGGCCGACCACAATACCCACAGATGCGGTGGCTGCGGTGCTGACTGGCGAACAAAGTCGGCGTTGCTCAACAGCAGCAAGTCGTTTTCGGCTTCGCTGGGCGGCCAGGCGAAATCATCCGGCACTTCGAGGACACGCAGTTGCTCGTCATACTCGTCGCATGCCTCCAAGGGACGAGCCTCGGCGCTGTCGACGACGGCAGCGATGGTTGGTGGCAGGGATTCGTACCAGCGTAGCGCCGGCAGGTCCTGCCACTGGGTGTGCGTGACGTGAAACCGATCGCGAAGCATGTAGCTCTGGAATCGCCGTGCTTCCGTGGTGACGACCGGCTTCATTTCTTCGCCCTCCATTTTCTTCTTGACGGTCTTTTTGGTGACCACATCAATCACCAGGACCGCCAAAGATGACGCTCGAATTTTGGCCCCGCCGCTGCCTCACGCCCCGGCCTGCTCCTCGCCCTCCGAAGCCACGGAAACGGCGCTGGCCACGTCTGCCGATCCCTGTTGGCAAGGCCCACCAGAAACTTTCGCAGGCAATCATCTGCGCCGATCATGAGTTGGCGTCGTGGCTCGACCGAGCCGTCAAGTTGTGCATGGTCACTGGCAATCCGCAGTTGGTTCGTGAACTGAAGCAACGGCTCGATGCGGTGATGGCACCACTGGCGGACGAAATTTTTCCGCCTTCGCCCCAAGCGTGACCGGTTCTTCTTTCTGAACAACGGACGCAACACCGGAGCCAAAGCAATGGACAAGCCGCAACTCGACATTTTGCTGCTGGTCCACGGCGCACTGACCGCCCACCTGAAGGCCAACAAGCCGAATTGGCTGACCAATGTGTCCTGCGACAACGACGCCAACTCTGGCGAGATCATTTTCGAGTTGAGTGACGGTCGCTCGTTCGTGGTTAGCACGGCTGGCATCCGTGAGTTGGACTGAGGACCACGACATGGCACTCGCACCTGGACATCGACGGAATTTCGAGATCTTGCGACAGGCGTTCGCTCACGGTGACGCCGCCTTGATGGAATGCGAGTTAGCCGCCACCGGCGAGATCGTATCGGTCATTTGTGCGGCCAACCGGCTGCCCGATGGAGAAATCGAATTTGTGCCGTTCGGCATGTTGTTCAACGACAACCCTTACAAACTGTTGAATCCACCGGCCCCGGAAGGTGGCTTCCACGGCCTGGAGAACTGAAATGGGTCTGACAATCCACTACAGCCTCAGCAGCAAAACCCGTTCGCCTGAAAGGGCCAAGGCCCTGGTCGAGCGGATGCGTCAGTTGGCGCTGGACTTGCCGTTCGATTCCGTTGATCCACAGGTGATGCACCTTGGTCCCGACGTGTGCCAGCGCCCGCTTGATGATCTTCGCAGCGATCAGCACTTGTTCTCGACGGTGCTCGACGCCTCCCAGCACGTCGCCGTGCCTTGGCACCGCAAGCAGCAGGCCAGCGTGACCGTGCAGCCATTGGAGATCGTTTCGTTTTGGACGGTCCCCGGCCCCGGCTCCGAGTGGGCCAGCGTTGGGCTCGCCCGGTATCCGGCTGAGATCGAGGTCATGTACACGCCAAGGGACGACGACAGGTTCATCAGGACGATCAAGAGCCGTGGCAGCACCAGTTGGTCGTTCGACTGGAAACGGTGGCGGCGCTGGCTGGTAGCCAACGGCCACCGCACTTGGGAGCACGAGGATGACGAGAAGTTCCAGGAGCCACGAAAAATTAAGACGCACCTGGGCGGCTGGCGGTACTCGTCGTTCTGCAAGACGCAGTACGCCAGCAATCCGCAGCACGGCGGCGTGGCAAATTTTGTGCGTTGCCATTTGTGCGTGATTCACCTGCTTGACAGGATCGGCGCACTACCCACGGTCAAGGTCGAGATCGACGACGAAGGCAAGTACGGTCGGTCGTACTACACGGACGACCCCTGGGCCGCAGAGCGTATTTATACATGGCACGATGGCCTTTATGACGTGAAGGCGTTGGTCGAAGAGGTCGGCGAATGGAACGAGATGATCGCAGCCCGATTCGGAGCGATCAGCGACCTGCTCAAGGCCAGCCGGTCGTCAATGGGCGTCGAGTCGCCGATCACGGCCTTCCCCGACTTCGAGCGGCTGGAATTCAAGGGGCAACAAAACGTCGGCCCGTTCCTGCAAGCGATGCGCATTCTGGCTGAGCAGGAGCGGGCCAAGCAGGCGGCGAAGACGGCGTGAGCGTCGAAATTCTTCTGGCCTCCCCCGGCCCTGGCCGTCCTGCAAACCGGATTTGTGCGAATCAAGTTACAAAATTTCGGGCCATACGACTGTACCCAATTTAACTGGGAGCCGGTTCCATCTGCCCCCTGGCCCGCAAGGCTCTTGACCACCCTTTTTCTTTTGGGACTCCACCGAACTTTCCCTGCTGGCGGTGTGTACTAGGCGTGGACGGTCCTGTACTTGGGATCGGTCCAGCCCAAGCCTGCGGCAAGAAGGAATCGCCCGTGCCCACTCACCTTTCCAAATTTTTCCGGCAGCGCCGAATCGCCCTCGGTCTTCGATTGTCAGACCTTGCCCGCCGCTGTGGCTATCAAAATCTGTCCAAGGGCAGCAACCGGATCGACCGCTTCGAGAACACGGGCGAGATCCATGTCCTGCTGTATCCCAAGCTGGCCGACGCCCTCGGCATCGACCGAGAAACATGCGAACGGTTGAACGAAGAGGACAGGCAGCAGGCCCGGCGTGAGTGGTTGGAGTACATCAACACGCCGGTCGAGCCGACGTTGGTCGTCCGAGCACTCCCCGGCTGTTTCATCGGCAGAGACCTGCCCGAGGATTGCACGACCATCGACCAGATGGAACAGTTCGCCTCGGACCTCGCTCGCCGATTTCACAAAATGGTCTGGCTGGTCGTCAGTCGCAAATTGACGATTCGGTTCAATGAAGACGGGTCAAAGCACTCCGTCGAAGAAGCCACGCCGGACCATCCCAACGCTCCGTTCATGCGACTCAAGGGCAGCAAGCGACCGTTTTTGTTTGGCTGCTACGGTGGCGGCGGTTTGACGCTCAAGCCACTGCCGCAGGCACCGAAAGTACCATCCGACCGGGCAGACAACTCCTAGACAGAAAGGAACGCCCATGTGGATTTTTTCACGTCACGGCTTCGTCGATCTCGTGCAGCATCCGCACCCGGACCATGCCGACAAGTTGTTGGTCCGGGCGCAGGTTCAAGAAGACATGGCCGCATTTGTGGCGTTGCTGGATGAGGCCGCAGGTCAGCCACACGCCGTCGAACAAACCTACGACGGCTCCCTGCGATTCACAACGGTTGCGACCAAGGAAACAGTCGCCAAAGTCGTCTCGGACTTGGTCGCCAACATCGACTACACGAAATTCAAGCAGTCCGCAGTCCATTTCGACCTGGGAGCCAAATCGTCCTACGTGGTTTGGCTCGGCCCGAACGATCTCCAGGTTACGAAGCTGCTGAGGGAGCCATGATCGAACTGGGCGAAGTGATCGTTCACGGTGAAGCGGAACTGGCCGTCCAGCGGGCCAACCAGACGGTCCAGGAGTTCCTGGATCGGTTCGAGGCTGGCGATTTCGGCGACATCGACGCCGAGACGAGGCAGTTCAATGCACAGGCGATGAAGGATGGCGGCGATCTGTTGGGCGTTTACGAAATTTGCAGCGGCCTGCCGCTGTGGATCATCGGCGACGGGAAACAAACGGACGTGGTGTTGCCTTAACGTGGGAGAAAACGATGAGCGACGAGAAGAAACATCGGCCTGAAATCGAGGAAGTTGTGACCGAGTTCGACGGCGGCGTCCGGCTACGTTCCGGCTTCCAAATGGAAGCACTGGGGCCGGGCGTGGTCTCCTTCAACCTGTTCGGCCCCGTGTTCGAGTGCGATGACGGGGACGACCTGGACGACGACGACGAAGGCGACGAGGAACCGGAGCCCCGACAACGCTGAAAATGATGCCGTTCTTGGTTGTGTCTGTGCTGCTCGCTGGGGACACCAAACATGATCCTTGAACTTCTTGCGCTCGTTGGCGGCTGCGCCACTGCAATCGGCTTCATCGAAGCCGCAGTTGGAATCCGAGACGAGATTCGCTGGCAGAAAAATTTGACGGCTGATGGTGATGGGGAGCAGGATGACTTTGGTCCTGGCGAAAGGCCGCCCGCAACTCCCTTTCCCAGCGAACGCAAGCTGGGCGGCGGTGGGCTGACACTGAAGCAGCAGCAGGCCATCCATCGCCTCGACCAGCAGGGCATCTCAGCCGCAGAGATCGCCAGGGAAGTGGGCTGCGCCACCGCCACTGTCTACCGCCACTGGGGTAGGGGCGGTAATCATGCCATGCTGCCCAACTCGCTCGCCGACAAGCGGAAGAAGGTTGGTCCCAACGTCACGCCGAGCTAGATCAGGCAAATCCGGAGCCTCCGCAAGCAGGGGTTCAAGGTCAAGAAGATTGCCGAGTTGGTGGGGCTCACGACCTCCACCGTCCATCGGCACTTGGAGAAGAAATGAGCCAGATCTGGGAATCCGTGACGCCCGGCTGGGCGAGTTCTATGGGACACTCTGATACGGTCTATGGGACAAGAAACCCGTTGATTATGGGACTTTGGGCAATTTCTGTCCCTTTGAGGCGGCTCGGATGAGAAACGGAATTCGTCGCAAGTCAAAGAAAACGGCCGACTTGCGACGATTCGCAAGTCGGCCATCAATGTGGAGGCGGCGGGGGTCGCTCTTGACCCAGAACAGAATCAGCGCAAGCGCTTTCACGACAAGCAATTTTGAAAACGGACTGTTCTGTCCATTATTGCCAAAAATCGCCAAAATCAGACACGAAATCAGACACGTCAGACACGGGACAGTTTAGTGGAGGTGCAACGCCTCCAACCCGCGTCCTGATACTTCAGCAGTAACCGTCATTGCCGGACTGTCACCTATCAGAACCGATACGCAAATCGGATGTCGTTCAGAAAGTCCGGGGCCGCTGAGTTCAGCCCCACTGCGGATCGCCAACTGATGGACAGCCGCTCCGTGAGCAGGAACGACAGGCCGCCACCGGCCATGTGCTGGCTGGTGTCGTTCCAGGAGCCATGGTTCGCCAACATGTCCCAGGACACAAAGGCGCCCAGCCGTTCCGTCACGATGACATCGAAACTGAAGCTCTGCTGGAACTGGACGTAGTTGTCCCCGGCCGCCTCGAAGATTGCGAAGCCCGATCGTCCGGTGACCGCCGTCCGGTCGCTGATCTCCCACGTGTACATCAGCTCGGTGAGCGGTTGAAGGCTGTTCAGGGCGAACGGATTCCCTTCCAATGAAACTGGGACAGCCGCGAGGACCGCGGTCTGGGGCAGCCAGCCGTTCTGGCCCCACAGATCGTAGAGAACGCCTACGTTGGGGTCCAAGGTGCCAGTGAACCCGCTGCCGATCGCCGGATCGTCACTGTCACTGCTGACGAAGCCCGGCCATCCCAGCCTCAGCTCCAAGCGGTCCGTCAGGCCGAAACGCAGCAGCATGTCGGGGACGGCATGCTGCGTCCAGTCACGGCCACCGGCTGAACCACGCAGATAGGAGTACCCGCCCTCCAACTGCGTACGTCCCCGAGCCAACTTGGCGATCCTCTGCGTCCAGGTGAGGTCAGTGGACTTGGCTTCCGGTGAGCCCCATGCAGTGTCTTCGGCGAACCCGTCGTCGGGTGCGACTAGCGGCTGGTACGCAAAGTCTCCACCCGCGCCGGACAGATCCCCGAACGCATCCTGTGCGGTGCTTGCCGAACAACGGAAGTTGACAAACCAGGCCGTCAGGACCAACGCCGCGATCAACGCCACGTGTTTAGCGTTATGCAACGGCTTGCTCCCTAACGATTGTTACCACGACCTGGATTTGGCCGCGAAGCCGTTGCATTTCCGTTAGCATGCGGAGGCGGCCCTTGGGGCGACATCGACCGGGGCGCACCACCGGCCCAAGACGGTTGGTGCGTGTTCTGGCTCCCACGGGTGGACGGGCGTTCGCTGGAGCTGAGTGAGGAAGGTCTGGCTGAGTTGCTGTTGGGCGTACCGACCGTGAACCCTTGCCTCGGCGCAGATGCTGCCGCCGATCCAGCGGTCTGGTTACCTTGCTTGCGGAAAGGATTCATTTTCTGCCACCAACTGAGCTGCTCAGTTGGCTGAGATGCGGCTGGAGCTGTTGTTGATGGGGATGTCGTGACGGCGACGGCGGATGGCACCACTGGTTCCGGCATGCTCGCCATCTGTCCGGCGATCGGCTCGTCAGGCGTCCAACCGCGCACCGACTCGCGTGCCTGACCGTTCGGCCCGGCAAACGACCGTTCCATGGTGCCATCGGTCCCGTCCCACGTACGAACCTGGGAATGGTTGATCGTCCGACCATCTGGCAGCGTGATCGTGTGTTCGCGGGTGTAGTTGTAGGGATCGGTGCCGGCCATCGTTCGCTCGTGTTGTCGCAGCGGCGTCCCATCCGGGTTCAACCACACCTGCGAGCGGCGGTACTCGTACCCATCTTCCGTGTTCACTCGTTCCCAGGTCTGCGTCATCTCGCCGCGAGGGTTGGTCACGACGTGCTCCCGGACGTAGCGACCGTCTTCAGGAGCGTCCAAGTACCGATGCGTGTTCGTTACCGTGCCTTGCTGGTTCTGCATCTGTCGCTCGTAGGTCCACTGCGGAGCGACCTGCGATGGATCTGCCGGTGTAACGAGATCACTGGGCGCGGCCGGATCGGCAGTTGGAGGAGGTACCGGCGTCGTCAGTGCGGGGTCCTGCGCCCATACGGCCGAAGCCGCCATGGACATCACAATGGATAAGCAGATAGAAATCCGAGTCATGGGTATGGCTTCCTTGCGTAGATGAGGGAGTTGCCGGATCGGATCGACTTGGCTGGGCGATAGATCCGACGATAATACCGCTTCTCGTGTATCGGCAGGATCACCTGCGACAGGCCAGAGAATGGCTACAAGGCGCGACACGGTACAAGCAAGGTCTGGGCCAAGTCCAGACAAGAACCACAAATCCGGGGTGATGCTAGCGTTCCGGCATCCGCCTGGCCCCGACGATCGAGTGGGCGAGTTGCGCGCGGTGCCCCCCAGTCTGATCGGGCAAGCCCGGCCAAAGTGGTCTTCGCACTGCACGTTCGTACGCAACATGCTACTATGTGTGCCACGGATGCACGTCGCCGGCACGGAAGCCACGCCCGAAGGGGTCGAAGACTGGAAGAAACGCTACGAGGATCGACACGGCGGCCACTTTTGGGTACGTGGAAAGGGCACACATGGCTGATCGGCCAGGCAACAGGAAACTCGGTACAGCTTATGGAACGTAAACATTTCGAGGTTCGTTCAGCCTACAACGCCAAGCTGTTCCGGTGCGATCGTCCCTGGGCCGCCATCTCCATCACCACCGAGGGAGACTTCCCCGCGCTGTCAGAAGACAACCGCCTGGAGTTGCTGCAACTCGTGTTCGCCGACACCGCGGACCCGGACAGGACCGACTCGTTCACAGCGTCCCAAGCCGCGGAACTCCTGAGCTTCGTCGAGCAGGTCTGGGACCGGGTGGAAGTCCTGCTGATCCACTGCGAAGCCGGCATGTCGCGATCGCCCGGCGTAGCTGCCGCTCTGTCCCAGATCAACTACGGTGACGACGGCCCGTGGGGCGAGTATGATTTCCCGAACAGCTTGGTCTATCAACGGCTTGTTGATGGGCACCAGCAGCGGTGTGCGACGAAGTGACGGTGCTGAGATCGACTGCACGGAGAAACCGAACGACAGAGAACGCAGCGGGAATAGACTCAATGGCTCCATCTGGTTTCCATAGACTGCTGAAGATTCCGGGAGTGGTCGCGGCCGCGGCAGCACTATTGCTGTGCGGTTGCGATCGTGCCGCTGTTGAAACAGCTCCAACGGAAGCATCTCCTGAGAGCCGGGCATCCGATTCTCTGAATCGCACTACATCGGAAGATCCGGAGGCTAGTCCGTCGCCTCAAGAAAACCAACCTCTGATCGTTACAAGACTACCGCCCGGAGGACCCTACGAGGATTATCCTGAAGGCGTAACGCCTCATTTCATACACGATGAAACGCCTTCCGAAGAGGAGATCAAGGCTCTTCAAGAAATCATAAATCGCCAAGCACAGATGGAGGGTCGTGAGGCCTTTGACGTTCGGGCTTATTACGACGAGATTGACAGGCTTCGCACCCTTTACCCCCTGGAGGAGACATTGAAGAAGAACACCAAACCAGATGAGGGCTTGGACGAGTGCGGTCCAGAAGATGGCAGGTGAAGATCCAAAGACGCAGCTCCTGGCTTTCTTCGACGTTCTGGACGTCTGGTTCAACGCTCCAGATTTTCGCGGCTGCCAGTTCATCAACGCGGCGGCCGAGTTTCCCAACCCGCACGATCCAGTGCACAGCGTGGCAGCGGAACACAGACGGAAGAACCGGGATTTTTTTCCGTGATCTTGCTGCCTCGGCAGGAGCTGCCGACCCCGAAGCGTTCGCCGATCGGTACACGGCCTTGGTCGAGGGAACGCTGGTGTTGCAAGGAGCCCCGGAAGGAGTTGAACCTACATGTACGCTTCGCTCAAGAACTTCGACCAACTTTCGATCCGCAGATCGTGGGCCGCGTACAGCGGGTTCCAGATCGGCTGGACCGGCTTGCGCTTCAACCGAATCTTGGCCTGCTCCGGAGTGCGGTCAGCCTTCCGCTTGTTGCACTCCAGGCACGCCAGTACGCAGTTGTTCCAGCGCGACTCACCGCCTTGGGCACGGGGGATGACGTGGTCGAGCGTCAGCTCCTCCGTGCCCGGCTGCTTGCCGCAGTACTGGCATGTGTAGTGGTCACGCTTGAAAATGTTTCTCCGGCTGAACGATACGGCCGCCGCAGGCAGCCGATCGTAGTCGGTCAGCGTGATCACTTCCGGCACACGCAGCCGGAAACGAACTGCCTGGATGAAGCGCACGCCATCCGCGGGCTGCAGCTTGGACCAGTCCTCCCACGTGTAGGTCTGGTAGTCGCTTGGGTCCACGACGCGAGCGGACTCGTTCCACAGCAGCACCAAGGCCCGCGCCACGGTGGACACGTTCACTGGCTGCCAGTTGCGGTTCAGGATCAGCGTCGGTCTGTTCAGTACCTTGGTGAAGACTGTTCTCCTTACGTGAAAAAGCAGGGGTGTCCGAAGGGAATCGAACCCTTACCTCCTGGTTCACAGCCAGGCATGCAGTGACCGCTACACCACAGACACCATAAGTGCGGGCCGCCGTCACCGGCGGTGCGACGGCCCGGGTTTCGGTTGTCAGTCAATGAACGCTACGTGCCGCATGGCCACCGATTGGGTCTCGGTGTTCATCAGCACCTGGTGCCAATCCGCCAAGACAATCGTCTTGTGGTCGGCATGTCGGATCTTTCCGCGGACAAACACCTGGGGGTTCCGCCGCTGCGTCACCCACTGGAGGTTTCGCAGCTTCGGGCGCCGGCTGAGCAACTGCCGGTACTGCACGGCGGTCAATCCCTCGGGATGCTGCGGGCTGACGTAAACCAGCTCGCCGCCGTCGCGGATCAACTCCTCGCAGATATGCGACGTTCCGGTTCCCCGACGGATCGGCTCGTTCCGCAGGATCAGCTTCTCGTTCGCCCGGTACCACCTCGGCACCGGCACGAAAAACCACTCACCCTGCCGGACGAAGGCGTCGTTCCGCCGCCGGTTTCGCTTCTGCGGCTTCACCCGCTGCACGTGGTCCTGCAAGTACCGAACGGAGTCGGGCTTGAGGGCCTCAAACGCCGTGCGGACGGTCGAAACGGCCAGCCGCTCGGGCACCGCCGCGACGAACCAGTGTCGCTCGTCATGTCCGCACAGGAACTTGTGCTTGTCGTCATCCTGGCGGGACAGCAACAGCAGGTGCCGCAACCGGGGCTGCGTGTCGATCACGGCCAAGCCGGAGGTCGCACCACGGGCCACCGCGATGTCGAAGAACTCACCTTCCTCGTCGTGGCCGATGTCGATGCGGACGCCGGTCTCGGCGCCCGGCCGAGTATCGTTGCGCACCAAGGCCCGCGCGCCGATCTTGGCGAATTGTCGTTCGATCAAGTGCGCGTTCATGGTTACGTCCTCCAGGAAACTACAGCTTCAAATTCAGCGTCAGCGGAAGGAGCGGGAATCGAACCCGCAAGGCCGCAAAGCTCAACCGGCTTCCAACCGGGTCCCGTCGCCAATCGGGTTGCCCTTCCGTTTCGTCGTTACCCTCCAGCAGCCCGACCAGGACTCGAACCCGGAACACCTCGGTAGAAACGAGGGATGATGTCCGTTTCACCATCGGGCCGTTAGCGGAAGGTGGGGGAATCGAACCCTATCCAACCCTTGATCGGGCGACTGGTTAGCAACCAGCTTCCTGAGCCAGTTCGGTTACCTTCCGTTTGTCAGTGGACCCACCCAGAGTCGAACTGGGGTCTCCGCCACGCCAGGGCGGTGTCGTTCCGTTGGACCATGAGCCCATGCCTGCAAGTGGACCGCCGAGGAGTCGAACCCCGATTAACCGTGTCGGCCGGACTTGCCTCGTACTCCAGTTGGGAGATCTTCCCATGACACCGCGATCGTTGGCTCTGTTGGCGGGAATCGTCATGCCGCTAATCGGCGGATCGTTATGCTCCGGCCAAACCGTTCCCGGGGAATTGCCGGTTGGATCGGGCGGCAGCTACATTCCGGGCGGCGAGTTGGGGCAGACGAGCGCATCGGGCGAACAGTCCACGCGGCAAGTCACCCCGAGCACCGACCCGAGGCGACAGAAGTTCATCGACACGTTGTTCCGGCAGATCGGACAATTCAAGCCCACCGATGCTCCGAAGAAGGCCCTCGACGACTACTTCGTCCTTGGAACCGCCGAAGTCAACGTTCGGACGCTGGACGCCGGTGTTTGCTTTGAGACCCGCCAAGGGCAGCGTTCCGTGGCGGAGTACCTGGTGGATTACGTTCTGGCTGCCTCGGAAGACACGTTCCGCAAATGGCACGTCTTTTCGCGTCACAAAGACGGATACGTCGCGGAGCAAGCCTTGAATTCAGTCCGCATGCAATACGACCAGAGTCTGGCGTACCAAGCTCAACTGCGACAGATCTACGCTGCCAAGACCATGCGCCGCACATGACGGCGTTAGACACGAGGCTGTGTGTCACAGCCAAAAGCCGTCGGCTGCCGCCCCCTGCATCCCAAGCTGGGATCGAGCGCTGGTTCAGTCAAACCACACATGCACCGCACCATATTCCCGCCCGCCACGATCGGCAGCACGGCCCGCACGATCGCGCTGGGATTCCGCGTCAGCCAGCGGCACAGGGCGTCGTTCAGCATGTGCGACAGCCGCGTCGGGTCTGGAGCTGACGTTTCGGCGTGGACGTACACCCAGCCTTTCGCCAACTCGTCGCAGTGGACCAGGGTTTGGCGTTCCGAACCGCTTGGCGTCGGCTGCGGATCGAGTTCGCCCGCGAGCCAATCGTCGGATGGCCGCAATCCCGGCGCGCGGGCCATCGACGGCCAGAGCGGCTGGTCCCGTGCCTCAGCGATGTGCCCAGCCATCGCCCGAAACTCGTCCATGTCGCCTGCGTCCAGAGCCTGCAAGCAGCCCCGCGCTTTCGCCCGCATCACGCGGAACCATTCTACGTCGATCGGCGGTTGGTCCGGACGATGCACGGCCCGTAGTTCGCAGTCGCGGATCGTTTGGCCACAATGGGCAATCATCGCCTGAAGCGTGTTTCGGACTTTATGCGTGTCCATCGCATCAATTCGCCTGCGGTCCAAGCGTTGTCGAAAAGCCGGAGGAATTCAGCAACGGATCGAGCGTAGCAGCGGCACAAGGCGGACGCAACCAACGGGCACGGAACGGTCCAGCAACCGCAGAAATGTCCGACGCAGCAGGACGGCTGCCACCCCAAACCAATGGTCTTCTTCGTTGTGATTGGTCGCATGTGGACTAAGTTGGTCACTTTTACCGCTCATCATTGAGGCGATTCAACGTGCGGTTCTCCTGTCTTCGGCGTAGTCGTCACGGGCAACAGAGCCTCCTCACACGCGCTTTCCCTCTGTTGGGGCGCGCGGCTCGTCTGGAACGCTTGAGATTCTTGTTCTACTTTTGTGTCTAAGTGTCGCTGCAGCTTGCTGTACCAGAGTGAGAACCCGCGGACACTGATCAGAATGCCAGCAGTTGCCACGATTGCGTAGACAAACAGCGTCCAAAAAAGGTTTTTTTGAAGGTGTTGAGCCAATTCAAGACTGTAAACACTCTCCATAAGACTGACTTCCTGTTTCGAGTGCGAAGCACCTTCGAGCCATTTTTCGGTGCGACTTAACAGATCATGGTAGCTACTATTGAGTTCCAATGCCTTTTCGTAGTAACTTTCGAGTGCTTTCGCATTATCCTGATACTGCTCTTCCAATGCTCTTGCATTATCTTGAAGCTGCTTAAGGTGTGCCTCCATCGACGACTTATCAACAGTTACATCAACATTCCCCAATGCCTGATCTATCAACTCTGCCAACTCTTTCGAACGTTTTGTGATCGAGGCAGCCTCAACTTCAAGTTTCTTTCGCTCGTTATCCAGCCATGTGAGTCTCAAGGCAATGTCCGAAACATCTGCGTTGTGCAACATGACGCGCATGTCACATTGTCTTGCGAATGCAAGCGTGAGCGCGTTAGATTCAGCCGATTTCACCAAGGCATCTCGAAGAACGTCGTCACGTCGCTCGATGGCTCGGTTTGCCAAGTAGGCGGCGAGCACGAAGAGTGTCAAACCGCTAATGGCTACAAACTTATACAAGTTGTCAGTAGGTCCCCGTAGAAATTCCATCGTCCTTCTCCGTGTGAGAATCTTGCGAAACGCAATCATATTAGTGATTCGAGATTTACGTAGGGAGATTGTCCCTTCTCGGAGCAAGTTCTGCCAAGTGGCCGAGCGATTCTTTGGAACAAGCGGGATCTTGGCTCTTGTGCATACTCAGCTTGGAGATTTTTGGTATCCTTTATCCGGTAGTAGTGAACTGTTCCTTTTTTCTCTTTAAGAACGAGCAGAACTCACGGATTACGACTGAACAGGGTCAGCTCTACCAGGACCGCGAATCTAGGACCAAAATCATCCTGTGCGATCCCGTTAGTTTCCCAATGATGTGGATGAGGCTACCTGAGAAACCGAGGCTAATTTACCAATCCTTGGTGAAGTCTTCGAAGTTCCGAGCTACGACGTACTTTATCGTGCGTTCGGCTGCCCGTCGCCGACTTGACGATCCGTTCCTCATCGAACTCGTCGCCCAGTTCCTTGAACAGATGGTACAGCGTCAGGACGTAGATCAGCGCCGGTTCGCGGTGGTCCGTCAGTGCCTTGAGCCGCGCGAGCAGGGCACGTTTTGGCTCCGGTGACTCGGGAAGGCTGTCCCATAGCCCGGTGAACCATACGACGAGGATGGTGCATTCTTCGGCGTTCTCCGTCGCCTGGATCAGGCTGAACTGGTTGCCGGGGGTGATTCCCAGCCCTTCAGTTGTGAACGGGCAGTTGCCGCTGATGACGCGAGTGGGCGAACCGTCCCCGTTGCCAACGATCAGCGTGGCCTGCGGCAATCCGGCCGGGGCGGTCTTCACGTCCACCGTGGCTTCCAGCCAAGCCTCGCACTGCTTGGCCAGCCAGCGGCCCAGCAGGCGATTTCGGTAGCTGCGGTCAGACGGGCCGCCGAGCAGGATCAAGTCGGTCGTCTGGCCGTCGGGGGCCAGCAACCGGCATTTGCTCAGTCTGGACAGCAGTTCCTGGACTTCGGCAAACGCAAACAGCGAGAAGCCAGCCGTGGCGATGTCCAGCGTGCCGTGGGATCCAAGGGATTGACGCAGTTCATCGACCACGCGATCGCCGCCGCTGTTTCTGATCAGTCGCATGATGGCCGCTCCCTTTCCTCGGGCACGGCCGATGGACGCCAGCGGAAAGGCGAGCAGAAACGCCAACGCAGTCGGCCCGATTTCAGTGAGCGTGGGCGAGATCAGGGCGGGATAACCGGCAGAATCTGCGCAAGTTGCCTGATGGGCGCGAAAAAATTCCCTCGCGAAGGCTGATCACTGGATCAAGGTCCGCGAGGGATGTACTCCGTAGAG
>Ga0209723_1004196_pt1 | contig 16377 bp, 17 predicted proteins | sample BiotimSIPDNA_2_FD_185750 | JGI IMG/M metagenome (GOLD analysis project Ga0209723, IMG submission 185750) | Anaerobic biogas reactor microbial communites from Washington, USA - Biogas_R2 time_0 SIP DNA (SPAdes) (version 2) | ecosystem: Engineered > Bioreactor > Anaerobic > Unclassified | place... | reverse complement strand
CCCTCATAGCCCGCTTTTTTTGCTTCCTGATTGCATTTTTCATCCGCGCCCGGCAATCCGCCCAAATCGCCCGAATAGGTGTTTTGCGTGATAAACGCCCGCAAAAGCCCGGCGTGCTTTGACGGCAGATAGGGCCAGTTTTGCTCCACCGAATAACTGTCGCAGGAAACATATTTTTGTCCCAGAATCGTGATCATCGCCGGACTGTAGGCGATGGCATTGCCTTTCTTCCACGGATACTCAAACACCGCGAACCGATATTGACTGCCGGCGGACTGGTAGGGATCGGATTGCCAAACAAATTTTTGCGCGCCCGCCGGATAATTGTAGGCAATCCATTGCGGCTGATCGCCGCCGAACAACACAATCCCCACGCGATCAACGTTTGACGACGACCATTCAATTTCATAGGATTGGCCGGCGGTCAAAGAAGGCTCTCCGGGCGGCAGGGAAATTTTCTTTGAAGAAAGAAAGAAATTGGCCAAAAAGATCAACCCCAAAATCGCCGCCGCCGCGATGGCGACAAAGACGCCTTTGTATTCCGTGAAAAAAGTTTCTTTATCCATCGGGTCGTTTTCAATTTTCATAATATTGATTTTTAATTTTCGTAGCGGTAAAAATTTCGTAGCGGTATTCGTAGCGGTATTTGATATCGCTAAATTTTAGCGATATCAAATACCGCTACTCCGGCGCCGCCCCGTCATTCCGCCCGCGGCGCGGGCGGCAAAACCGCCTCCGGCGCGGGCGGCAGGGAAAGCGGCGGCAAAACCGCGGCAAACATTCCCCGGTCGTTTTTATAATCACCGATAATCATTCCCAATGAAATAAAAAGTCCCATTCCCGCGGCAATCGCCGTTCCCAAAAGCAATCCCGATTGAATCTCTTTTTTGAGATTGACTTTTTTGGCTTTCAGCTGTTCGGCCGGATCGGCGTTTTTGGCCGAAATCGTTTTTTTCGGCTTGGAAGCAACAAAAAATCCCCAAACCGCGATGGGCAAGATCACCAATGAAAGATAGAAGGCCGTTGGAATTTGTTTTATGATTTCCAAAATTTCCATTAAAATTCAACCGAATTTATTTTTTCAAAATCCGCGCCGCCGAAAACCTCAATTCCCGCGTCCCCGGCAATGTAAAGATCGCCCTTTTCAAAGAACGCGCGGGCCGGCGCAATCTCGCCGGCGCTTCCCGTGAGCGTGATCTCACCGCCGGAGTATGACAGAATGTTTCCGCCGCGGGCGCCGGGCAAAAACAGCCGTTTGTTTTCGGGATCATGGGCAAACGCGGCGATATTGGCCTCAAAGTCCGCCCAATAATCGTTGAGCGCGTATTCATGAATTTTTTCAATCCGCCCGGGCAGGGAGGAGTCAAACAGCGCCACCTTGATCTTGCGGGCGTTCGGATAGACGGCGATTGCCGAAATTTCGTTTAGCGGATAAAAATAGGCGTCTTCGGCGGGCAAAGAGAATTTCCCCGCCAATCCCGCGGCTTGCGGATTGAAGCTCAGCGCATAGAGCGGTTCGCCGGCGCGGCAAACTCGCGCGTAGGCGGCATTGGCGGAAAAACGAAGCGCGCAAACCCCCGCGGGAATGTCCAAATTTTTTGCTTCGGCAACCGTTTTTAAATTTTTGTCCAGCGAATAAATATTGTTTTGCGCCTTTTCGTTTTCCTGGCCGGCAATGTTTCCGGAAACCAGCCATTCCATTTTTTGCGCCGCGCCGAATCCCGAAACCGTTACCGCGCGCAGTCCTCCGGCGGCGGGAGCAAGCCCGCCTTCCGGCAAGCGCCCCGCGACGGCGGTTTGCGCTTCCGGCGCGAAAGTTTCCAAATTGATCTTGGCGATTCCCGTGCGCTCAAAATCTTTGGTTTTGTCCCGCAAATAATCCGCCAGACGCAAAGATATTTCACCCGCGATCCGTTCTTTCTCGCCTTGTGCCAGAGAATCAAACCAACCGGCCAGCAAACGGCGCGTTTCAAACTCTTTCCCCGCCCGCGAAATTTCGCAAGCCGCCGTTGACCGCGTTTTTTCCACGATGTAATTGGGTAAAAGTCCCCGGCACTTGGCGCTCAAAAAATCCGCGAAAAATTCAACGTGATCCCGCTCTTCGCTCCACGCGACCCACGCGGCGCCGTCTTCCAAAATCGTTGAAAAACCGTCTCGCGGCACGGCCACGGAAAAATCGCGCGCCACCGCTCCCGACCGCGGATTCATCTCAAAGATCGTGAAAATTAAATCCGCCGGCACCGCCGCGGCCGGCCGGTAAATTGACGCACATTCCACCGACACCGGACTTTCGCCGATCACCAAGGGCTTGATTGGACAGGGATTGGCCGGATCAATCTCGGTCTCCACCGCCAGATAAAGCTTGCCGGCAGAAAATTGGGAGGCAATGATGCGACTGCCTCCGTTTAGCCGTCCCTGCCAAATTTCCAGCGGAGAGTCCGCGAAAGAAAGATCGTAGACCGCCAGCGAGTTGTTCAAAAACACCGCCAGCGATCCGTCCAGAACCAGAAAATTTCCGTCTTGCGGAATCACACCAATTTGTTTCATTTCGCCGGTTTGGCGCGTTTCAAAAATTTTGGTTTCACCTGCCGGCCGCGTTGCGGTGGCAAATTCCGGCCAATAGAACTGATTTTGAGGTGAAAAATAAAGCTTCCCTCCGTCCAGCCGGATGATATCACCGGCGCTTTTCGCGGACGCTTCGCCCAGTGAGAAAAATTTTTTTGCGGCTTCGGGCGTGATCCCGGCAGGCGCCGGCGCGGACTCTTTGGCCGCCGGCTTGGTGGCGGGCGTCTCCTCCTTGGCGGTAAGCGCCGCTTTCTCGGCCTCAAACGGCCCCGCGGCGGCGGCACGGCGGCCGGAATCAAGATAACTCTTGAAATCGTCTTGCGATGAAAATTTTTCCAGCCCGCCCAGATTCATTTCACCGGCGCCTCCCCCCTCCGCGGCCGTGGATGCCCCCGGAACGCCGCCGATAACCTGCAAAGGAATTGAAGGCTGGCGATAACTTGCCGCCAAATAACAAAGAACCCCAAAAGAAAAAAAGGCCAGAATCAAAATCGCCAGCCGGAAGTTAACCGGCTCTTTGTGGACTTTGCGTTTTCTTTTTTGCGCGGGACGCGGCACGGGAATCGTCATAATGAAAAATTGAAAGATTGGCGATTGTTTCCGTCTTTATTTTACGAAAAAAAATCCGCCGGCGCAAGGTGTAAAATTTCTATCATTCGTATTTTCTCAGCGCTTCAATGGGCCGGAGTTTGGCCGCCTGGCGGGCGGGCAAAATTCCCGAAAGACACCCCACCAAAAACGAAAATCCCAGGCCGAAAATAACAATCCACGGCGAAAACGAGGCGGTGAAATAGAACAGCGGATGCACCTGCCCGTAGGCTTGTATTATCGCCGCCAGCCCCAGCCCCAAAACCGTGCCGCCGATGCCGCCGCCAAAGCCGATGATGCTGGCCTCAAACAGAAAGATTGACATTATCGCGCCGTTGGTGGCGCCGATGGCTTTCATAATGCCGATCTCGCGCGTCCGTTCGCGCACCGAAGTGTACATTGTGTTGGTGATACCGATGCCGCCGACCAGAATGGCGATACCGGCAAACGCCAAAATCGCGAACTGGATCACCGCCATCACGCCGCCGACGATATCGTTGACTTTTTCGGCGGTGATCACCGCAAAATGAAGGTCATCGGACCCGTAGGCGCGGCGCTGGACGCGGCGCAGGCTGTCTTTAATCTTTTCCGCGATCAAATTCGGATCCATGGTTTCGTCAATTTGTACCATCGCGATTTGCGCCGTGCCCCGCTGTTGGCCGGTGAGATCCTGAAATTCGGCAATATCCATGAAGATCGCGCTGTCGTCATCCTTTGCCCCCAAAGAATTCAGAATGCCGGCAACCGTATATTTTTTCCCTTTGATAATCAATTGATCGCCGGGCTGGACCGGCGCGTTGAAAATATCGCGGCCGAATTGCATCCCCACCACCACCTCGCGCCGGCTGGCCGACGGCCATCGTCCGGAAGACAAGCTCCATCCCTGGAACTTCCGCAAAACGTCGGCGCCCTCAACCAGCGGAAACCCCTCCACCGTCAATGCCTTGTTTTCCGTGTTGTAGCGGACGTTGATTGACTGATAGGAAGCCCCCAGCACGGTTTTGACCCCCTCGGTGCGCCGGATCGCGTCCAAATCCCGGGCTTCCAATTTGTCGCCGCCGAACATCATTCCCGCCAGCGGATTGCTGTCGTCCCCGGGCATCACAAAGATCATATTGCCGCCCAATGACATCATCTGCCGATTGATCGTTTCCTTGATGCCCTCGGAAAGCGACAGCAGGCTGATGATCAAAAACACGCCGATGATAATGCCCAAAACCGTGAGCCACGAACGCAATGACCGCATTTTCAAATTCCTGGCCGCAATTTTGAAATACTCTCCTAAATTATTAACCATAATTAAAATGTCAAAATTTCCAATTTCCAAATTTGTTATTTATTGCCGAAGGCTTCGTCTTGGGAAACAATGCGGCCGTCTTTGATGAAAACCTGATGCTCGGCATAGCCGCCGATGTTGTGATCGTGCGTTACCACCAGCAATGTTCCGCCCATTTTTTCGTGAAAATCCAACAGAATCTCCATCACTTTTTGCCCGGTTACCGAGTCCAGATTGCCGGTGGGCTCGTCGGCAATCACCAGCTCCGGATTATTGGCAAACGCGCGGGCAATCGCGACCCTTTGCCGCTCGCCGCCGGAAAGCTCGGCCAGTTGGTGATCGGCGCGGTTGGCCATATTCACCTGCGCCAGCAATTCCATGGCCCGGCGGCGGCGTATCGCTTGCGGTATCTTCTGGAAGATCATCGGCAACTCCACATTTTCCCACGCCCGCAAGTGATTTAAAAGATTAAATTCCTGAAACACGAACCCGATTGTCTTGCCGCGCAACTGCGCCAATTCGCTCTCGGTGCGCTTGGTAACATCCTTGTTTTTTAACAAAAGGCGGCCCTTGGTGGGAATGTCCAGCAATCCGATCATATTCAGCAAAGTGGATTTTCCCGAACCCGACGGCCCCATAATCGTGACAAAATCGCCGGATTCTATTTCCAGATTCACCCCCCGCAGAGAGTTAACTTCCGTCTTCCCCAGATGATAAATTTTCCAAACTTCTTCCAATTTGATCAGTGTTGGCATAATGAAAAAAACAGCCGGGTTATTTTAAACAATTTGTTAATTTTAGCAGGGTTATTGTTTGCCAACCCCTGCCTAAATTAATAAATTCTTGTAATTCGGATTTTTTAATTTCAATGTTTGCTATAGGCGGTCAAAAAGCGCCGTCCAATCGTCTTTTTTCCATTTCAGCTCTCCGGTATTATACAAATAACCGTTGCTGTGCGCAAATTTACCGATGCCTTCAAATTGAATTTCGCCGAAAACTTTTTTATTTTTCCTGATCTGCTCCAAAAATTCCGGCATTATTTTGCCGTTCCATTTTGAAATTTTAAAATTTTTCCGCCCCATCTTACCGTCATAATGAAAAATATCCCGGCCGGGCGCTTCAGGCTTTTTAACAAACCCGCAAATATAGGCCGGAATTTCGGAGAACGTGGGCAAATTATCATAGAGGCGATCCGCATCCGAGTCCGATAATAAACCCTTGTCTTTTCCGACCCTCAAAATTTTATCTTTAAAAACACTGATTTTCTTGAAATAGGCAAACAGATGATCTCTGCCGGTACCGACCTTCACCAAAACATAAACATTTGAATGATTGAATTGATCTCCCGGAATATCAAGCCAGATTCCATTCCACTTTGTCGTCTTGACGCTGATTTTTAAATTTGGCAATCGCCAATCTTGATTGTCTTTTTTAATTCGATGAATATCCGCCGGCAAATAATCCGCAATATCGCCAATCTCATGATCAAGCTCTGATAAAATTCCGTTCTTCTTTAAAAACAATTTAAAAGCAAGCTCCCCCAGATAGCCGCGCGTCATATCCGCCCATAGCTGACCAAGATCTCTCTGGCGACTGCTTCCATAATCCGTCGCCGCGGTTTTGCCCAAAATTTTCAACGCGTCAATGCACATTTGCGAATAGCCGTCTTCATCAATAAAAACCAAATTCGGCTGAAACCTTTGCTCAAACCAAACTTTGGCGCCGTCGCAAACTTCTCCGCCGATTTGCGCTTTGTCAAAAATTTTTTCCGCGGCGGGCAATTTTACACGCAATCGGTTTGATATTGCCTCAATAACTTGTCCTCTTTCCATAATATCTTTGTTTGTTTATTTACCGATACATTGGCATTGGTAAAATCATATTTAATTCCGGCATAAGTTTTTAAAATTGATTCAAAAATGATTTTTGCCAGCAAAGGCGGCACCGCCATACCAATCTGCTTGCGAACACTCTCCGTCGTCCCGACAAACACAAAGTTGTCGGGAAAGGTCTGTAAACGCGCCCTTTCGCGATTTGTCAACGCGCGCGTTTCCGCATAATGATAGCCGTGAGTACCTCCGCCACCGCTGGCGGTAATCGTGTATGCCGGCTTGTCGGGATGAAGCCTTTTGTAAATTTGACTCATTTTGGCCGATTTTACATTCAATTTCAAATCTTCGGGAAGCTTCGCGCTCCAAACATTCTCTCCCGGATTTATAAAAGCCAACCTTTGTTTGACTTTGATTGTTTCTTTTTTTATTTCATTGTTCGGCGCATCGGCGGCGATGGGCGGAAATTCAATCGCCTGACGGCAACTCACCGGATCGCCCAAATGAGTCGGCGCCGGAACTCTGAATTGCTTGTTCAGTATTTTGTCAACCCCAACCAAAATAACACGGTGCCTTGTTTGCGGCACGCCGTAGTCTTCCGCTCGGTATTTATGGGCCGTAATTTCATAACCGTTTCCGCTTGACGACAAATCATTAAAAATTTTTTTAAAAGCTTCTCCGTCATTGGCGGAAATTATTCCTCCCACATTTTCCGCAACAAAAAATTTTGGGCGATAAAAGTTCAAAACTTTGACCCCATAACGGTATAACGGGCCGTAATCGCCGTCAAACCCCTTTTGTTCGCCGACAATACTGAAATCATTGCAAGGAAAGCCATAAGCAAAAATATCAATCTCTCCAAGGCTACCAATATTGATACTTTTAACATCGTCGCAAATTACCGAACCAAAATCTGTTTTGGCGATATTGTTTCTATAAGTTTCACAAGCATCTTTATCATAATCACTCGCCCATTGATGCTGAATTTCATACGAAAAGCCATTATCATAGAGAGATGATTTTATCGCACCCAAGGCCAGCCCGCCGGCGCCGCAAAAAAGTTCGCCATATTTTAAAATCTTTTTATTCTCCATCTTTTTATGGGATGATCACTAAGTCGCCTTCGGCGATGCCCGAGATGATTTCGGCAATTCCCTTGGCGCGGATGCCAATCTGAACGCCAACTTCCCGCGTCGCGTCGTCGCCGACAACTTCCACCTTCCAGCCATCCTCCCGCTTGCGCAAAGCGGCCTCGGAAACCAGCAAAACGTTTTCCTTTTGGGCGGTGATGATTTCCACGTCCGCGGTCATTTCCGGCATCAATCCTTCAGGAGACTGGTCAAAAGCAACCTTGGTTTCATAATAGACCACGCCATTCACGATTTTGGCCGCCGGAGAAATGAACGCCACGCGCCCGGAAAAAGTTTGATCACCCAGCGCGGCCACGGAAATTTTGCACAAATCACCGATACTGACTTTGACCGCATCCTCTTCGTATATGTCAATGACGATCTGATAAGGATCGGCGGGGAAAAGCACCATTAGCGGCTCGCCGGCCAGCGGCGATACCGTTTCTCCGGCGCGCCCGTTAATCTCCGCGATCCGACCGTCCGCCGGCGCGGTCAGTTTGCCGTCGTCAATTTGCAGTTGCAGTAAAGCGATCTGCGCCTGCGCCTGCGCGGCCTGGGCTTCCAGCATTCCCACATCTTCCGCGCGCGGCGGCGCCAAAACTTTCGCGTATTGCTCGCTGGCGGTCTTTTCCGCCGCCTGCGCGCCTTCCAGCGCGGCGGCGGCGGAATTCACCGCCAGATCGCCGGACGCCTTTTGCGACGCCACGCCCTCCATCGCGGAATGGAATGCCGCGCGCGCGGCTGAAACATAGCCGATATGCAAATCCAAATTCTCCTTATGGGTCAAACTTACGGCATCGCGCCAGGGAATCTTTTCGCACATCACGCGAATTTCGCGCAAACGCGCTTCAACCGCGGCCAATTCGGTCTTGGCCGCGGCAAAATCCGCGTCCAGACCGGCGTCTTTGCCGTCCGCTTGCGCGGTTTGCGAATAAATTTTAATCTTGTCAACCGCCAATTTCATTTTTTGCAACATTTCCCAAACCGCGATAGAATCTTCATCGCGCGGCGAAAAATATTCGCGCTGGAGAAGATCGGAAAAATTATAGGCGTTATATGCCCGGATATAAGCCGATGCCAGCGAATCGGCCGCCGTTTTATAAACAGCGCTCAACCCCTGATCGGCCACCGCGCGCGCATCTTCTTGCGCCCGGCGGGCGGCGTCCAGCGCGGCGCGGGCAGAAAGAACCTGGCTTTCAACGATGGCAACATCTTCACCGCCGGCGCCCCGTTTTAATTTTTCCAACTGGAAAAGCGTCGCTTCGTAATTCGCTTTTGCCTGCGTCATTTGAATTTGCGCCTGACGATTGTCCAACTCCGCCAGCACTTGTCCCGCGGACACTTCTTCCCCCTGGGACACGCTGATTTTCTCAATGATGCCGCTGTTCTTGAAATTCAGATTGATCGCCTCTCCCTTTCTCACGCTCCCCGTTTCGGCCACCTCCTGCGTGATTGATCCAATGACAACCGCCTCGGTCTTGTAGTCTGCCTCCTTGGGCTTGAATATGTTCCACAGCAAAAGTCCGGCGACCGCGGCCGCAATCGCAATTATCCAAAACCTTTTATTTAATTTCATATGATTCTATGTTTATCGCGCACACACTTAAATGTATTGTTCCATTCTACCTCATTTTTTCCGTTTTGAACACAACAAAATAACACAACAAAAAATGACACAACAAAAAAGCCGCGGCCTATGCCGCGGCTTTCCGTTAAAATTTTCAAACCGGCGCGCTTGGCGAAAAATCAAACCGCCAGCGGCCCCAAAACCCACCGCTCACCTTCTTTGCGCGCCTCCACGCATTTCTGCCTTTGGCTTTTGGCAATCCTAACCATTGCCTTGCTTTCTTGGTTAAAAGCATCATCGCCCTCCACCGTCAGCACCAAGCACGCATTATTCGGTATTTTTTCAAACGTTGCCGGATTTTTGGCCAAATAACGGTCAAACTCTAATGAAAGTTTGATATTTTTTTTGATAAAATTTTTACCCATAAATTCAAGCAGTTAAAAAATAATTTTCTTTGATTTTGGCGTAATTTTTAACGATATATTTTTTGGCTTCGGTAAACGCCTCATTGGCATCGCCGCCCCAATATGAAAACATTCTCTTCTTTTTTAAATAATATGAATGTCTGTGCGGTTTGTTTTGATGGTGAAAATTGTCAATCCTTAAAATTGGCCGCCATTTTTTGCCGATTAAGGCGCAATAATGAACCGAAAAGCGCAATATTTTGCCGCGATCCTCGACGAATTCAACCTGCAACCGATCTACATTCGTCAAAAACTGGACGTAATTTTTATTCTTCATTTCCCCTTGTTTCCATAATGGCCGCAAACTCCGTCCATGTCAAGATAATCAAATTACTTACCGGGGGAGTAGCGGTATTTGATACCGCTACGATACCAATATTTAATATTTCGGAATTCAGAGAAATTATGTATTTTTGGCACAACCGGAATCGCCCACTTTTGATATTTTTTGCCATAGCAAAAAATATCAAATTTAAAAAAATCATCGGGTATATAAAAAAAGAAAAGGTGATTAACCTTTAATATTCTGGACATTTAGAGATTCAGCGAATCGGCGCCAAAAATCAAGGACGCTGAACCCAAACACAGCAAGGTTCAACCTTGCGACATTTATGCCAAAAGTTAAAAATCAATGCATTCCTTTGTTTTTCGCCTCCAAGATGCGGTCGTGGACTTCGTCGGCGATTTGAGGATAGCCTTTGGCGATATACATTCTTGCCTTACCTATAATCTGATCAACTTTTCCCTCATCAAATTCAGCCGCCGCCGCTGATTTCACAAAATTATTGACAATGGTTTCTATTTTTTCCTCAATGCCATTCCCGATGCTTTTTTTATCCGGCTCTTTCTCCGAAGCTTCGGGGAAAGATTTTTCCACCCGCGCACGCAAAGCCTCGGCGGTTTTGGCCCCCGGCTCAATCACTTCCAATCCTTCGTTTTCCCTCTCAAATTCCGCTTCCTTTTCCAATTTTTCTGTCTCTTTGTCCGTCGGCGTTTCCGGCGACGGCATTTTTTGATCCGGCATAATTTTTATCAATTATTGGCATTTTTCCCGGCGGGCGCGCCCATTTGGCGGCGGCGCGCTTCAATCTCGCGCTCCACCATCTCGCGCGGCCGGCCTTCCTTGACCAGATAATATTCGCGGATATCCGCCGACCGGGACCGGTTGGCGCAAGACGGCGGATAGGTCTTGATGCTAAACGGCAACGATACCTGGCCGTTAATCAATATTCTTACATAAGCGTTATAATTTTCAAGGCGGCTCAAATCCGACGCGTTGAAAACCGGCGCGAATTGTTTGGCCAAAAACTCCGAGTCTTCCGCGCCGACGCGGAAAGACGAAATCGTTCCCACATTGCCGAAAACGCTGTCGCGAATCTTCTCTTCCAGTTGGCCGATGAACTGATGGGAAACGGTGAGGCACAGCTTGTATTTCCGCGCTTCGGACAAAATGGTGGAAATGCTGTCGGTGGCGAAATTTTGGAACTCGTCAATATAGAGATGGAAATCACGGCGCTCGCTTTCGGGAACATCCACTCTGGAAAACGCGGCAATGGTGATCTTACCGGTGATAATCAACCCCAAAAGCGAACTGTTGATCTCGCCCAAACGCCCCTTGCTCAGATTGACCAGAAAAATCTTTTTTTGGTCCAAAATTTCGCGGAATTTGAAAGTGCTCTTCACCTGTCCGATGATGGGACGCATATAATCATTGGAAATGAAAGTGTCAAATTTGGAAGTGATATAGGGCACCATATTTTTCAGCGACGCCTCTCCGCCCGCGGCTTCAGCCTGCTTTTCCCAAAATTCCCTCACCATAATATTGCGGCATTTGGACAACAGATAGTGGCGGAATTCCTTATCGGCCAAAACCTTGGGCACTTCCATCAGCGTGTAGGTTTCTTTGGGATCGTCCATCAGCAGTTGCAGGGCGTTGCGCGCGTATTGCTCAAACATCGGCCCGCCAGTGGCTTTCAGATCATAGAGCTTGTCAAAGATCTTCATAAACTCATTGACGATGAAAGTTTTCTGTTCGGGAAATTCGGGATCATATTCCAGCATATTGAGGCCGATGGAATATTCGCGGCTTGAAGGATCAAACACCACCACGTCATCCACGCGGTCGTTGGGAATTTTGCCCATAATGTCGTCAATCAGGTCGCCATGCGGATCCAAAATCCCCACGCCGCGGCCGGCGGTTATGTCTTGCTCAATCAGGTTTGACAAAAACGCGGATTTGCCGGTGCCGGTTTGCCCGATGACATACAAGTGGCGGCGGCGATCGTCGGGGCCCAGATAAACATCCGTTTTTGTTCCGCGGTACTGGTTAAATCCCAAAAGCAGGCCTTCGCGCAACAAGTTTGCCGGCGGCGGCGCGGTTTTGGCATTGATCGTTTTGATATTGGGAGTTTTCAGATAGGGCGTGGGAAAATGAAAAATGCCGGCCAATTCCTCGGCGCTCAAGATTGACTTGTTGGCGGGGTTGAAATTACGGAAAATGTAATCGTTTAAAATTGCGGCGGCGGCTTTGCCTTTCTTTTTCACCACGCGAAACCCGTTCAACCCCGGGGAAGAAAACTGATCCAGCGACCCGGCCAGCTGGTCAAATATCTGTTCGCTGCGGAATTCGTCTTTGATGGAAACGACAATGCGGATATTGGCCGCCAGATTGCGCTTGTTGAGCTTGCTTTCCATGGCCTTGACCAGCTCTTCGTCGCCCTGATTTCCCATAAACGATTGGGGTTCGTTTTCTTTGGCGCCGCCGCGGGCCGCGCCCATCAGGCCGGTTTCCTCCATTGCCGCGGAAAACTTTTTGCCTTTTTTTATCTTGTCCAAAATTTCGCGCCCGCGGACGCGCCACATTTCCGAAACGTTTTGCAAAACAATTTGCACCGCGGCCTCTTCGTTTTCTTCCAGCTTGGTGAGGGTGTTGGTGATCGCCGAAAGCGGATCGGTGCTGATGGATTCATAGGTTTTCAACGGCAAAAATACCGGCCGGATGGTTTTGGCAAAGCCGCAAAAAACCGACTCTTTGGGGCCAAAAATGTTGAAATCATTGCTTTTTTCAATTTGCGCGTCCGGATAGATGCTGTTGATCCGTTTTTCCAAAAAACTGATATAGCGGCGCGGCGCGGCGGCGTAAAAACAGATTTCCCCCTTCACTTTGGCGACTTCCAGCGCCACCCACGGCTTGGGCGCCAAAAAACCGCGCGGCACCAGCGACACCAAATTGGCATAGAAATCCTCCATCACGCGAATCCAGTCCTTCTCCTGCCGCCCCGACTGCTGGATTTCTTCGGCGTTTTTGGGCGGAATTCGTACCGACAGCAAGATCATGTCCATTGACAGGCGGAATTTTTCCCGGTTTCGCTTTTTGAGAATAAACCACGCGCCCGCCAGCAATCCCGCCAGCAGAACGCCGCCCAGAATCGCCCACGGCAAAAACGCCGGCAGGGTAGCGGTTTTCTCCAGCGGCGCGGCGGCGCGCGCCAGCCCGTAATAACTTTCGTCAAGAAGACGCCAGAAATCATTGTTTGCAAATTCTTCCATTATTCCATTTTACCTCCCTCGCCCCAAAAATCCAAATCGCATCGCCAACCCTCTATTCACAACCCTCTATTCCGCTTCTCCCGTAAAATTGTTATCATTGACTAATTTATCCGGTTAATTCAAAAAATTATGGAAAAATTTTCAAATTTTGAGAATCGCGCCGAGCGCGGCGAAGAAGCGCTGGAAGAACGCCTCAAAGAAATCGCCGCGGAGCTAAGAGAAAGCGATATTGATGTTGATGATTTTTGCCGCATAGATATGGAAGCATACGAACCGCTTTACGGCCAACAAGTCAAAAAGGATATTTACGAAATCAAGCAAAGAGAAAAAAAATGGCAAAAAGAAAAGCCGAGTAAAGAGGGAAAACAAAGAAAGAGAACCAACGGAGAAAAAATGGAAATGTTTAAAACCGTGCTTTTCCACAAGGCAATCGGAAAAAAATTCTTTGTTCTGAGATCGTCGCCGTTTGACGATTATAACAATGCATTGACAATGTGATCGTGGAAAAAGAAACGGGCGCGGTCGTGGGTGCGTTTGACGAGGTGGTAGCCAAAAACGGCAAGACAGAAAAAGAAGGCAAAGTTGCCGCGCGCAATACCCGGAGCGGCGCCTTTTTAAAATATGGCATTGGCGCCGCCGGAGCAAAAACCACCAAGGAAAGCAACCACCACATTCCGCTTTTTTATCTGGCACTGGAAGAGGAAGAATTAATCGATGCGATAAACCGCTTCAATTTTTCAGAAGAAGGCTTGTCGGAACTTGAAAAAGAATTGCTGAAGAAGCTGGCCGCCTCCGTCAAGGAACAAGCAAAGCCGATCTTGGAGATCGGAATGTTCAAAAACAAAACCGAGGATATTAAAAAATTCCAAACCGCCCTGCAAGAAGCGGCAAAACAATCGTTTTAGAGGATGACTTAACTAAAAGGGTCGGACCCTTTTGAAAGGGTCGGACCCTTTTGAAAATTTAAAGTTTCACTGACCACTAAGCTGAAGCCTCTTGCGGCGAATTGCCTTGCTCTTTGCAGCTAAACGTATTTTCGCCATACGCGCTGAATTCCTCTTTGATTTCTTCTATTCTTGTTTTAACCGTGTTCAATAAATTTTTTTCATCGGAAGTCCCCGTTTCTTCCAAAATTTCAACAGCATCCAGCGGCAAGTTTTTATACAATTCAACCGCGCGCTCCTTTTCTTCTTGCGTTAATCCTTCCATATTTTCCTTAATTTCCAATAATGTATCCATTATTCCATTTTTTTCGCCGTTCTCCATTAATTCCGCCATATGATTTTGCCAAAAGTTATTGGCTTTCGGCAATTGATTATTTTACTTTATGATATGAAATAATATCGCACTTTGCCCCTCTCCGCAAGATTGGAACAGCTATCAGGGGTTCAACCCCTGATAAATTTACAGGGGTTGAACCCCTGGAGATTTTTACTTCTTGGTAAATCAGCCGATTGACTTGCCGTGTTTTTGGCGCCAGGCGTTGATTTTTTTGGGATCGCCGGAAAGCAATTCTTTGGGAGTTTTCCAACTAATCCCCTTGGCCGGCGAATAGATTTCCGGGCGGGTATATTGCGCGGATTCAAAAAAGCCGTCCTTGCCGCTGCGCGCCGCCAAAAAATCGGGCTTGCCGATCACGCCGGGAACGAGGCGGCTCACCGCTTCGGCAATCGCCATCGCCGGCAGTTCTCCGCCCATCAGATCATAATCGCCAACGGAAATTTGATGCGTGGCGATATTTTTGGCCACCCGCTCATCCACCCCCTCGTAGCGGCCGCAGACAAAAACGATCTGCCGGAATTTTGCCAGCCTCGCCGCCATTTTTTGATTAAACGTTTTTCCGCGCGGCGTGAGCATAATTATTGCCGTGTCCTTGTTTGCCGGTTTTAATTTTTTGCCGGCAATTTTCAGTTTCGCGATTTTGGCAATCGCCTTGTGCCAGACATCCACTTTCATCACCATGCCAAAACCGCCGCCAAACGGTTTGTCGTCAACGGTATGATGTTTGTCATGTGCGAAATCGCGCAAATTATGGATCCGGATTTTTACCAGTTTCTTTTCCCGCGCTTTGGCAAAAAGCGACTCCTCAAAATAGGACCGAATGATTTCCGGAAAAATGGTGATGAAGTCAAATTGAATCATTTAATCATTTAAACATAAAAACATAAAATCATAAACTGTAAAGAAAGCAATTTGCATTTAAAATTCTTTTGCCAGGGTCTAACCCTCGCATTAGCGAGGGATAGACCCTTAATGCAAAGAAAGGCCCCGGCGAATGCGGGGTCTTTCCTTTTTGAGTTTCAATTAAAACTTGAGATCATCCTCATCCTCGTCGCGGGACGGCTTCTCTTCGGCGCGCGGCGCGCGGCGGCCGCCTTCCGGCTCTTCAATCTTCAAATTGACGCGCGCGTGGTTCTTCAAGCCGATAATGCGCACCAGATTGCGAATCGCCCGCGCGGTGCTACCGCTGCGGCCGATGATCTGGCCCATATCTTCCGCATTGACTTTCAGCGAGAGCAGAACGCCCATTTCGTCAACGGTGCGGTTCACTTTCACATCTTCGGGATGGTCCACCAGCGACTTGATCAAGAACTCAAGAAATTCCTGGTCGTTTTTATTTTCCATAGATATCGCGTATCATTCATTCAAACAAAATTCTTCGACCTTTCAGGCATCATTCTCAACGCCTATATCACCATTATATTCCAAATCAAAAATCGTTGTCAAACCGCCGGCGCGGCGGCCGGAGACGCTTCCTTTGCCGAAGCCGCCGGTTCGGCGGCGCCGTCTTTCTTCTTGGGCTTGGCGTGAACCGGAATTTTCTTTCCCTCCATCACCTTCTCGCCGATAAGAATGTTTCTGACTGTCGGCGACGGCTGGGCGCCTTTCTTTATCCAATCGGCAATCTTTTCCCGATCAAGCCTGATTTCTTTGGTAACGCGGTTGACAAAACCGACTTCTTCGCAAAACTTGCCCGCGGACGCCGAAACCCGCTTATCGGCCACCACCACCCGAAACGATGGCTGGTTCTTTCTCCCGATGCGACGCAATCTGATAGTTAACATAATTTAGTCTATGGTTAGTTTAAGTTTGTTTACCCTTTTTGTTTACCCTTAGTGTATAACACATTTTTTGGCATATTGCAATCGCCGGGAAGGTAACCACTCGCTAGGCCTAAAATTCTTTTGCCAGGGTCTAACCCTCGCATTAGCGAGGGATAGACCCTTAAAAATACATACCTCTTCTCTTGAAATTGGCTATTGCCAGTTTTTCGCCGCCAACGCGGCCTTGGCGGTTTCTTCTTCGGCCTCCTGTTTTGAATACCCGCCCGCTTGCGCCACCAATTCGTTTCCCAAATAAACCCCGACGGTGAAATATTTGGCATGATCCGGCCCGCGTTCGTCCAAAA
>Ga0209723_1004193_pt1 | contig 16396 bp, 9 predicted proteins | sample BiotimSIPDNA_2_FD_185750 | JGI IMG/M metagenome (GOLD analysis project Ga0209723, IMG submission 185750) | Anaerobic biogas reactor microbial communites from Washington, USA - Biogas_R2 time_0 SIP DNA (SPAdes) (version 2) | ecosystem: Engineered > Bioreactor > Anaerobic > Unclassified | place... | reverse complement strand
AGAGGCGAACGTTAATAGACGATACGTTACCGCCACTTGCTTGTTTATGCACCCGCCGCTGAGACGCATGGGGTTTGTTGCTGTGTTACGCCTACTACAAAGCCTCATATCCGCTCAACAAGAAAGAGAGTACCTGTCAGAGGGTTCCTTTTGAGAAGTAACGCTGATGTCGTAAACGCCAAAGTGTTCAACATCCCGGTTATCCGCTGCCGATGCGGAGCAGAAATCCTTCTCATCCCTGACACCCGAGCCACCGGAAAAGCAATCGAGCAGCACATCCAAAACTGCAGATTAGTCAAGCAATCCACCTACCGCAGCAACTCCGCAGATGACTTGAGCGATTACTTAATCAAGCAGGTCTTTGACAGAGCCTTAGAAGCCAAACAAGAAGAAGACCGAATCACCGAAAAACAGCAATAACCAAAATGGACCTACCCTGCTCAGAGTTACCTCCCCCTCCCCACCTAATACGATACTACCCCCCTACCTCTTTAAGAAGCGTAAAGGGTCAGGTTACTGTTTGGTTATAGTAATACGCCGCTGAATAACCTCCGAGTTTAGCCGCGGTCTCCGCTCCATCATAGAGGATGTTTAGCTTAGCGCCGTACTTGGCGGTGAGGGCAATCGTGTCGCTGTAGATTTTCGCGGAATACTCGTCAGTTGGGAACACCCCCCAAATGGTGTCTTCTGCGCTTCGAAAACCAAAGCCATAGTCGGCTGGAATCACATAGGCAACGCTAGATTTTGCGCTGCCAAGGCTGCTTGGGTCTTTGTGGAGCGTATCCCAAAACCGCTCTAAAGTTTTAAAGTGCTCGTCGGTTAACGTACCGTACTTTGTGATGTTTGGGTAACTGAAAACGACGGCGTATTTAGCGCCTGAACTGTACGCAAGTGACAAGTCACTGTAGAGTTCATCGCCCGACTCAAGGTAGGGCGGCTGATTGTATTTCCACGTAACCATAACTCCCCAGTCCTTTCCCAACGTTTCAGCTGCACCCCTACACAGAGCTATGTGGCGTTCCCGGCTCTCATTTCCAACAAACTCGGCGAAAACAGTAGGGTAACCGGCCTTGTAATCAAACCAGTAGAGAGCATAATCTGAGGTGAATAACTTTGACATTGTTTGGCTAAGTATGGTCTGATTTTGGATTTGGCCATTTTTAAGTTCATATAGGGCACCTTCAGTAAAGGCAGCAGCGAGGTTTTTGTAGGAACCAAGCGGGTACAAATCTAAAAGTTCTTGGTAAGTTGTGAATTGGGTGATGTTGCCTTGGTCAGTTACGTTGTTGCCTGCTTTGTCTTGTACGCTGCCGTTTGGTTGATAGATGTATGTTTTTGATTCCAGTATGGAACCATCTGATTCATTGTTTTTTGTTGCTGAATAGACAATTGTACCATTGAGATAGTAGCCTGTAATTGAAGAAAAAGCGTCAAAGTGTACGGTTGCCGTAAAATTCTCATTGGACCCTGATCCATTGAAGAATGATATAATTGACGACTGTTTACTCCGCAATGACTCAAACACGTTGATTTCCCCTGATGACAAAGAAAAATCGATGTAACTAGAGCCGGATTCATTGGAGTACAGCGTAATTGAAACGTCCCGGTTTGAGCTTATACGAGTTGAACCTAAGGTAGAGGTGACTTTGTCGATCATTTTTCCGCCCGGTTCATCTAGGAAGTATATTCCAAGAAACTGGTCTCCCCAATTCTCTAACCCGTAAACAGACAGGTTATTAGCCATGAAGCCGCCTCCGCAGTAGAGGATAACGTTTAGTCCCGAGTTTACTGCGTAGTCTCCGATTTCTTTTATACCATTATCGTCGTATAGGAATGAGCCTGATTGCAGCACAAAGAGGTTCGTGTAATTCTTCACCTTATCAATAAGCTGCTTGGCTTCTTCAACGGAGTCGCCGCAGTATGTCACGCCGACGTAGAAGGGATCACATGAATCAAACGCTGGTTTGAATGCTGCAAGTGAAGATACCGAAACGAGGAAGACTAGAATCAATGCTGCGAAGGCGGCTGCTTGCTTTTGCATCTCTTTTCTCCTTATCCCTAATGGAGATGCTGTCTCGGTTTTAACTCTCCCTCAAGAACACCTTTGTTCCTATACCAGAACAGCAAGTTACGTCACCGTTTGATTATAGTAATATACGGTTGAATAGCTGCTCAGCTTTGATGCGGTCTCTGGCCCGTCATAGAGAATATTCAGCTTAGCGCCATACCTGCCGGTGAGAGCAACTGTGTCGCTACAGATTTTAGCTGACAGCTCATCCGAGGGAAATTGACCCCAAATGGTGTCTTCTGCGCTTCGGAAACCAAAGCCATAATCGGCTGGAACAATGTAGGCTACTTCTGATTGTGTCTTTCCCAAGCTGTCTGGATTTGTCTTAAGCGTATTCCAGAATCGCTGCAATGCCGAAAAGTGTTCATCGGTTAATGTGCCATAGGCAGTAATATGTGGGTAAGTGAAAACGATTCCATATTTTGCTCCTGAATTGTAAGCTAATGCTAAGTCATTGTAGAGTTCGTCGCCGGATTCAAGGTAGGGGGCTTGATTATATTTCCATGTGATGATGGCGCCCCAGTCTTTGCCGAAGGTTTCTGCTGCGCCTCTACAGAGTGCGATGTGGCGTTCTCGGCTTTCGTTGCCCACAAATTGGGCGAAAACCGTGTCATAGCCTGACTTGTAGTCATACCAGTAGAGGGCATAATCAGAAGTAAACAGGGCTGCAGCCGATTTGTTGCGGAGCTCGCAAATAGTGGATTGGTGGGAGCTGATAAAAGAAGCTGCAGCCTTGGCAGGGGTGGCATATGGGTTTTGATCCCAGACTTCTTGGTAAGGTTGGAACTGGGAAATGCTGCCCTGATCGGTTACTGGGCTGCCGTCTTGGTCTAGTACGGTACCGTCTGGTAGGTAAGTGTATAATCCACTGGATTCACTTCGGGACTCGGTATTTACACCGTAGTAGTTGGTTGTTCTGCAGGTTATTGTCCCGTTGGTATAGTAATCGATAATTTTGTAGCTTTGAATTAGTTGGTCCGGATCAACTGTCATGCCGCCTTGAGACTGGTTATATTGTCCCATCAGACCGCCATAATGGGTTTGCTGGTTAACACCTATTTCACCTGAAGGGTAAAACGTAAACCTTGAAGAGTTTACCCTACCAGATTGGCTAACGAATATGGATCCATCCGCATTCCTAAATATCGACCGCCCAATATATCCGCCCATTTTATCCAGTATTTTTCCTCCTGGTTCATCGTTAAAGTACAATCCTATGAAGTTGCTGCCCCAGCGTTGCTGCGCAAAGTTAGCTAACTCGTAGCATTTGTGGTCAAGGGTGTCAATTACGCCGTAATAGAGCATGAGGTGTAGTCCCGAGTTGACTGCGTAGTCGCCTATCTGTTTGGCGGCGTCGAAGTCGTTCATAAGCGACCCGGATTGGAGCACGAAAAGGTTAGTGTAGTTTTTTACTCTGTCGATGAGCTGTTTTGCTTCCGCTACAGAGCTGCCGCAGTAGGTGACACCTAAATAGAAAGGCGCATCAGAAGAGGACCCAGTGATGTCCGATGGGAGCCTTACAGCTGCAAACGCTGACACCGCAACAAGAAAAACAATTATTAACCCCACGAACACCGCCAGATTCTTCTGCAAACTATCCCATCCTTAACGCTGTCTCTGTTGCTGCGTGCTCTGGCAATAAAACGCTTTCGCAAATAAAGGGGTTAGTAGCCTGTTAAGTTACCACAAGAAGCATCCCGTTCAGCACAACAAAATCCACCGCTACATCCTTGATTTCGCCAGTCGGCACCTCTGAGAGGTCCTTGGATAGGATTGTTATGTCCGCGAGTTTGCCCTCCTCAAGTGAACCCTTTGCTGCTTCTTCACCGGAGCTGTAAGCTGCGTTGACTGTGTATAGCCTCAGAGCCTCATCTATGCTTAACCGCTGCTCGGGGTAACTCTGCCTTGTCACCATCTCCTCCACGCCCAGCAATGCGCTCAGCGGCTCCATCGGGCAATCCGACCCCGCCGCCACGTTCACGCCTTCATCCAGCAGCGTCTTTAACGGATGAAGCAGCCTTGCGCGGTTGCCCAATCGCTGGTTTGCGGACCAGACCGCGAATTCGGTGGTGATGACCTTGGGCTGGATGGTTACGACGGCGCCTTGCTGCTTTAGCCGCTTGATCAGGGGCATGTTTAGGACTGCAGCCTGCTCGATTCTGAAGCGTACGCCGTCTTTTTTGTTTCTCTCGATAACGCCAAGTGTTGTGTCGATTGCTTTGTCGCCCATCGCGTGGATAACCGGCTGGACGCCAAACGCGAGGGCACGCTTGACTTGGGCTTCGAGTTGTTCTTCTGACAGGAGCATTTTGCCGCTGTTGGCTGGGTCGTCGCTGTAGGGTTTTTGCAGTGCGGCTTCTTTGGAGTCGAGGTAGCCGTCGGTGACGATGAATGCTCCTCCGACCCTTAGGATTTCGTTGCTTTTTGATTTTAACGCTACGGCTTTTTCAAGCAGCGCCTCGGGAACAACCACGTTAACCCGAAACAGCAGCCTGTCCTGTTCGTGCAGCTTCTGGATGATAGAGAGTTCGCTTTCCGAGATGACTAGCCAGTTGATGCTGGTTATGCCTGCCTGGAAAATTTTTTGGCTGGCATACGCGGTGGCTTCGAGCAGTTCGTCTTCGGTGGGTTCGGGGACTGCTTGCCAGATGAGGTTGGCTGCGGTGTCGCGGAAGACGCCGGCGAGTTTGCCCTCTGGGGTTTTGTCGATAGCGCCGCCCGCAGGTGGCTGAGTTTGCTCTGTTACGCCTGCAAGCTGGATTGCTTTCGTGTTGGCCGCGCAGATCATTGCGGCTTCGCGGTAGAGGATAACTGGATTGCTGGCAGCGGCCTCGTCCAATTCTGCTACCGTCGGTGGACGCTGTTCGGTGAAACGGGTTTCGTTCCAGCCCTGCCCGATTATCCATCTGTCCGACAGCATCGTTTTGGCTTTTTCTTTGATTAGTTGCTGGAGGTCGGCGATGGATTTTGCCCCTGTTAAGTCCAGCCACATGAGGCACCGCCCATAGTCTGCAACGTGAATATGAGTGTCAATAAAGCCGGGCAGAACCGTTTTCCCTTCAAGATGCAGCACACGCGTGTTATCGCCGATGAAAGGCTCAATATCCCCGTTTGTGCCGACTTTGATAATTTTATTTCCTTTAATGGCGAGGGCTTGTGCGACGGGCTGTTTGGGGTTCATGGTTTTGATGTTTGCGTTCACGATTGCTAAAGTCGCTGACAAGCCACAATTCACCAGTATTATCGGTATATGCGGCTAGTTGGCTGGGTATCATAAAAAACCTTCCGCTCCGCAGAACGACCCATTTTTAGTAAAAGATAATAGCAGCGCACACCGTTTTTTCAGATACTCTTGGGGTACCATAACGTGAAAGCCCACGTAACACTTGTCAATCCTCCCTATCCAAAAGAAGCCTCGCAATCCATCTTTCTGCCGCTTGGCATCGGCTACTTAGCAGCCGTACTTGAACAGGAAGGATACCAAGTCAGCGTAGTAGACTGCCAAATCACCCATCCTGACAGCAAGGCGCTCGAGGAGAAGTTCCGCAGCTTAAACCCCGACATTATCGGTGTAACTTCCGCTACTGTAACTTACCTACCAGCTCTTGACGTGCTGAAAACAGCTAAAGCCGCCGTACCTAACGCACTTACACTCATGGGCGGCCCGCACGTAACAGTGCTTGACCATGAAGCCCTCGTGGAAAGCGAGAGCCTCGACGTAGTTGTCCGAGGCGAAGGCGAACAAACCATGCTTGAACTGGCAAAGCTCGTCAGCGAGGGCAACGCCAAAAACCTCAGCGGAGTCCAAGGCATCACCTTCAAGCACAGCAACCAAATCATACAGAACCCAGACCGCCCATTCATGACCGACATCGACAGTCTCCCACTTCCGGCACACCGCCACTTCGACACAAACATGTACAAACTCTTCGGCGTAAATTACATGCCCATCATCACCAGCCGAGGATGCCCATCCGCATGCACCTTCTGCTTGGCACGTAAAATGTGCGGACATGCCTTCCGCGGAAGAAGCCCAAGCAAAGTCGTAGACGAACTCGAATGGCTAAGAGATGAATACCATGCCGGCGCATTCGCATTCTACGACGACACATTCACCTTCGACTTGAAACGAGCCCACGCGATCTGCGACGAGATGCAGAAACGCAAAGTTGACCTGCCTTGGGACTGCAGAACCCGCGTTGACCGCGTCAACAAGGAACTGCTTGCCAAGTTGAAAGCGACGAACTGTCAGCTTATCCACTTCGGCGTCGAATCAGGCAGCCCCGAAATGCTCAAACTCATGCATAAAGGCACAACCGTCGAACTCAACGCGCAGGCGATCAAGTGGGCGAAGGAGGCAGGCATATCCGTCGCGGTCTCGCTCATCATCGGCTACCCCACTGAGACGCCGGAGATGCTACAGAAAACCATCGACTTCCTCTACAAGACTAAACCCGACTACGTTTACATGTGTGAAGCCGTCCCGTACCCGGGCACCGAGCTAGAAGCGTTCATCAAGCAACTCGGGTTGGAAGTGCCAGCGGAGTGGAACCAGTACAGGGAGGAAACGCAGATTTTCAAGAATGAACTGCTTCCGCTTGAGCGACTTGAAGAGGTAAAGAAGGAGTTCTTTGATCACTACTTCACCAAACGCTACTTCCTGCAGAAGAAGCTAAAAGGCGACTTCTACAGCCAAATCATGGCACGCGCTGCACTAAACCACATCGTGTGGAACAGCAAAACCGCCATGTGGATGTTTAGGCGCCTCAGCAAAGTAAGAGGCCAGAAGAAGTCGGCAGGCGGCTACAGCACTTCAGAAAAAGAGAAAGAGAGCCAAGCTTAGGCTACTACTTTTTGACTCTTCTGTAGAGTATCACTCCGATTATGACTACGGCGATTACTAATGCGGCTATTATTACTGTGTAGTCCCGCCATGTGAAGGGCTCAAGAGGGGTCGGTGTCACATCCGGTTGATTGGCTGAGGCTGAGGTGATGTCTTCTTTGAAGCAGTACACGTACCAGTCGTTGCATCCGATGTAGAGGCGGTTGTTAGCGATGGTTGGCGAGCTCCAGCTGCTGGATAGCGTGGTGGCGTTGGCGATTACGTTGCCTTGGTTGGTTACGTCGAGCACGAAGATGTGGCGCTGGCTTGTAACCATGTAGACTTTTCCGTCGGCGTATGAGGGTGAAACGTATAGTTCGTCGCCGGTGTATTTGCTCCAGATCGCCGCTCCGGTGGTGCCGTTGACTGCTGCTAAGTCGAATTTGTCGATTAAGTAGACTATGCCTTCAACCCAGATGGGGCTGGAGACGATGAATTCGGTGGCGGTGTTGTCGTAGAAGTGCCAGATTTCAGCGCCGGATTCTGTGTCAAGGCAGTAGTAGTCCCCCCAGTTGGATGAAGCAAATACTTTGTTGCCTGTTACGGATGGGGAGCCTAGCATTTGATTGCCTCCGGTGAATGATGGGCGATATGCGATGCTGAAGTTCCACTGCACTGCGCCAGTAGCGGCGTCAAGCTTGTAGACCATGCCAGTGGTGGGTTCTTCTGCGGTGAAGTATACTCCGCCGTTGAAGTAAGCGGGTGAAGACTCTATTGGGCCATCTGCGGCTGTTTTCCAATTGATGTTTCCTGTGTCAGCGTCTAGTGCATATAGGTAGCCGTCAAGCGAGCCAATGTAAACTGTTTTGTCGACCACCGCGGGTGAAGACTTCAACACAAGGTTACCGAAAGTAAACTCCTTATTGCCGTCAACAAAAGTTTTCCACTTCATCGTACCGGTGCAAGGGTTGAGGCAGTAGACGTAACCGTCGTCGCCGCCTGTGTAAACCCAACCGTTAGCCACCGCCACCGAAGACTCAACAGGCGCACCCGTCTGGAACTTCCAGATCAAGCTGCCTGTCCATGCGTCCACGGCGTATATGTAGCCGTCGGTAGAGCCGAAATAAGCTATATCATCTGAGACTGACGGTGACGAGATTACTGAGCCGCCTGTTTGGAAGCGCCATGCAACCGTCAAGTTTGAGGGACCAACAGACGCGAGCGAGGAATGGGTTGGGTCAGCTCGCCACTGGGGCCAGTTGGTTGAAACCTTAGCGGGCTCCGTCGGGTTGACGTCTTTTATTGCCCAAACCTGCTCATCAGTCGCGTACTCATTACCCGAAATAGTATCCACAGAAGTGGTTACGTCACCGGGGATAAGATACAATGTGCCATAGGCGATGGCGACGGATTCACGCGGCGGAAGTGCCTCCATTTCGAAGCTCCAGAGTTTCTGTCCGGAAATAGCATCTATGCAAGAGAACTCCGAGGTACCCTGTGGCTTATTATACTGAGCTGCTTCACCTGTAGTCACGTAGATTTTACCGTCGGCGACGCTTGGCATACCCGGCCACATCAAAGAGTCGTTGGGGCCCTTGTACTTCCAAACTACTTCGCCTGTGTACATGTTAAACGCATAGAGGTAGCCGTCCTTGTTCATTGAGTAAACCAAACCGTACGCGACAGCGGAGCCCGTTACGAAGTAGCCGTCGGTGTCCGGACGGTAACGCCAGATAACTTCGCCTGTAGTGGCGTTGAAGCAGTACATTGTGTTGTCGTCGCTTCCACCTTTGAAGTACATGCCCTCCGCGTAGGAACCCGTGAATATCATGGGACCCTTAGTGGGAGTCGCCCAGATTACCTTGCCTGTTTTCGCGTCAAGCGCATACTGCAGGTTCTCAAATGAGCCAGTGAAGACTTTGCCGTCGCCGTAGGCGGTTCCGATGCCGGTGATGCCGCCGCCGCGTATGTAGGTAGTCCACTTTATAGTCGGAGGCTGCGATGGGTTAGAGAAATCCCAGCCTACAACTGTAGAGTTAACTTTTGTGTAGAACATCTGCTCTTCGGGGCTATACACGTTGGTGTTGAAGATGCCGGTGAAAGTGTTAAAGTCGCCGCTTGTCCACAGCAAATCGCCAGTTTCTGGGTTGAAGCAGTAATTCTCGACAACCATGTGAGTGCTGTCGATTTTGTAGGCCATAGGCCAAGTTGTGTGCTGGGGGAAATCGGTTTGCCAAATTATGTTGCCGCTTTGGTCAAGGGCGTAGGCGGTTGAGGTGCTGCAAACGTAGATTTTGCTGTTAAACGCCGAGAGGTACGGCTGGACGCCTGTTATGTTGGTTTTCCACAGCACATTAGAGGTGGATGGTGCGGGTCCGGCGGAGAAGCGCGTCATTGCTGAGTTGCCTTCCATCTGTGCCCATTCATACTGGTTAAGCGATCCAGGCGAGGCACCTGTTTGGGCTTGAAGATATGGAAGAACAGAAACAGCGCAGGATATTACGAGTAAAGCAGTTAATGCTACGGATAGATTTTTCTTGTTAATCACAATTACCCCCAGATGAATCGGGCACGAACCTATCAGTTAAATGATACGTCGATTTCTTGCTCCAAGTGATAAAAAGAGCTCCATAGGCACTATAAAGCTTACTGAAAACGCCAGCCACAGCAGTAATCGAAAATTCAGAGCTCTTCACAGTAAAAACGCGTCTAAGATTAAACCATCCAAGCAACTCGCAAACTATATTAAAACCCAGACAACCCTTAACGTTAACAAAACAATGGAGCCAGAGAGAGGATTCTAATTGACTGATGAACATCAAGGTCCACTTCTTATGACTTCTTGGCGTGTCACTGGCGCCTGCAACGCACGCTGCAAATACTGCAACGTAGACGCCACCGGAGCGCACGCGCCAAGAGAAATGACTACACAGGAAGCCTTCCACCTCGTTGACGAAGTGAAAAAATTCGGTGTCAGATGGTTCGGCTTAAAAGGCGGCGAACCCCTCACGAGGCCAGACATCTTCGAAATCGCAACCTACGCCAAAAGCAAAGGCCTAAACGTCTGTCTCTTAACTAACGGCGCATTCGTCGACGGATCAATCTACGACAACCTAGTCAAAAACCAGATTTGGTCATCAGTAAGCATCGACGGCCCAGAAGAAATCAACGATGAACTCCGCGGCAAAGGAAGCTACAAAAAAGCAGTAGCAGCCATCGAAAAACTCGCCAACGGCAAAATCCTAAACGGACTCGCCTGCGCAATCACCACAGTCAACCTAAAACACCTCGACCACGTAGCCGAACTAGCAGAGAAGTACCACGCAAACTTTGTCTGGTACAACGCGCTTGTGCCCAGCGGTAGAGCAAAAACCAAGTCGGAACTCGAACCCTCACCGGAAGAGTATGAGTGGGTACTTAACCACATCTGGGATATCACTCAGAAGTACCGCGGCAAATTCGAAGTCCACGTTCACTGTCCATTCTTCGCACGCGTCGTCAAACAGCGCCTCCCGGAAAAAGAATACAACGAGTGGTACGAGAAAGAGTTCCACGGCAAATGCACATACTTCGCATTCGGCGGCTACCTCTCAGTAACAGAAAATGGTGACTTGATCCCCTGCTTCTACACCGACCTAACACCTAACGAACCCATGATGCTGGGCAACATCAGAAACAAACCCTTAGTACAGGCATGGGAAGAAGTCAAAGCCTCAAAGTACTACAACCGCTTCCAAGACCGCAAGATCCTGAAAGGCAAATGTGGAGTCTGTGAATACCTCGATGTCTGCGGCGGATGCAGAAACCGGGCGTACGCCTATACAGGCGACATAACAGAGTCTGACCCAGCCTGCGGCTACATTCCTAAAGCTTGGGCTGAGATGCAGAAGAAAAAAGAACAGTAAACAACCAAACTTTTCTTTTTCTTTTCGTGTTTTTTGACCGTAAAAACCTTTAGTGAATATCACAGTTACTATTCTGAGCGCAAATGGTTAGCAAAGCAATAGCCTGCCTCGTTCTACTTGCCATGATTTTATTTCCCGCATTTTCTTTAGCGCAGCCGGAGCCCCATGACTGGCCGATGTTCCACGCTGACACAAACCGTTCAGGCTACACTCACTCGTCTGCGCCTATGACGAACCAGACACTATGGAAATTCAACACCGGTGGCCAAGTCGGCTCCCCAACCGCCGTCTACGAAGTTGTCTACGTGGGCTCATATGACCATAAAGTCTACGCCTTTAACGCATATACAGGCGGCGTAATCTGGGAGTCGGAAACCGGCAGCATGATTATCTCTAAACCCGCAGTCGCAGAGGGCATCGTCTGCATTGGCTCTGAAGATTATAACCTCTATGCATTCGACCAAGCCACCGGCGAAAAACTCTGGAACTTTACCACAGGCTATTACGTGGACTCTGACCCCGCAATCGTTGACGGTGTAGTGTACTTCGGTTCGGAGGACAGCAAAGTCTACGCGCTGTCGCTATACACAGGCGAACTGATCTGGAGCTACCAGACAGATGCAGCTATCATGCTATCAGCCACAACCGTTAGCGACGGCTACGTTTATGTGGGTTCGCTTGACCACAAACTCTACGCACTAAACGCAGCCACAGGAGAGGTTGCTTGGAGCTATACAACCGGCAACCAGATCGTTTCAGTGCCCGCCGTCCACGATAGAGTGGTATACGTTGGCTCCTCGGACGGCAACCTATACGCATTAGACGCCGCCAGCGGCAGCCTGAAATGGAACTACACAACAGGCAACGCTGTTTTCTCTTCACCCGCGATTTCAGATGGCTTGGTAGTTTTCGGTTCACTAGACAACCAAGTCTACGCATTAAACGCTCAAACCGGCGAGAAGGTTTGGAGCTACACAACTAGTGCAGGCGTAGCATCCTCCCCAAGCATATCCGAAGGGGTTGTGTATGTTGGCTCAGACGACTTGAAGGTTTACGCGCTCAACCTTCATGACGGCAGTCTAATCTGGAGTTACCGAACAGGAGCCCAAGTTATCTCTCGACCCGAAGTCTACGACGGCAGCGTCTACGTCGGGTCATGGGATGGCAAACTCTACGCCCTAAACGCCAAAGACGGCGCATTACAATGGAGCTATGCCACGGGCGGCAAAGTTGATGCTTCACCCACAATCGCAGGCGGAGTCGTCTACATCGGCTCACATGACGGTAAAATCCACGCGCTTAACGCCTCCACGGGCTTAGTGGGCTACGACTGGGAGCTGCATAACACCGTCATCTGGACCTACGACACCGGTGACATGATTATGTTCTCTTCCGCTGCTGTCGAAGACGGCGTACTGTACATTGGCAGCTACAACGGCAACGTCTACGCACTTGATGCACAGACGGGGGCTTACCTGTGGAGTTACCTGACTGGCTACGCGGTGGTTTCCTCGCCGGCAGTTGCGGACGGAGTCGTCTACGTCGGCTCAGAGGACAACAGCATCTACGCGCTCAGGGCAGAAAACGGTGAGTTAATCTGGAAGTACACGACCGGCGACCAGATCACCCTATCATCGCCCGCAGTCGTATATGGCAGACTCTTTGTTGGCTCAAGCGACGGCAACCTATACGCACTCGACGCTGCAGACGGGAGCGTAATCTGGAAGTACAAAACGGGCGGCTACGTTGTTCCCTCGCCAGCCATACACGATGGCGTTGTGTACATCGGCTCATACGATCATAACTTTTACGCATTAAACGCATCTGACGGGGCGCTGCTTTGGAAGTATGTGACTGGCGGCGTGGTTTCCTCGTCAGCGGCAGTGACTCATGAACTGATATATTTCGGGTCAGCAGACGGTAACCTCTACGCCCTCAACCTTGATGGAGAAAAAGTTTGGAGCTACCAGACAGGCGGCGAAGTAGCTTCCTCACCCGCAGTCACGAACCGCATAGTGGTTTTTGGCTCCTACGACGGGAAAGTCTATGCACTCGATACCCACAGCGGCGAGTTCAGATGGAGCTACACCACAGGCGACATGGTTGTTTCTTCGCCGTTGATTGCTGATGGCGTCGTGTACTTTGGCTCCTATGACCACCATGTCTACGCAGTCGGCGCAGCAGTGGGGCCAAAGCCGAATGCTGAGCCTTTGCCCGCATGGATGATAGCGGCAATCGCGGCTATCGTCACATTGATTGTGCTGGTTGCAGCATTTATCCTAAAACTCCTGAACAAGCCCTAAACACATTTCAGCTAAATCAATCCAGAAAACCCGCAGCGGCCGCTACAGCTAAAACTAAATAAGCAAAAACTGCATCCGTTAAGCTATACCCAACATTATCTGACCCAGTATATGTGCGTGTAAACTCCATGACCACAACCCAAATCAAGAAAGTAGCTTTAGTAAATCCGCCACTGCCATTAGATATCGGAGGCCATCCACAGTTCCCGCCGCTGGGACTCGCTTATATGGCGGCTGTGCTGGACCAGAACGGTTTTGAAGTAAAAATCATCGACTGCCCCGTTAACGAGATAAGCCACGACCAGCTCAAATCAGAACTGCAATCGTTCCAGCCCGCATTAATAGGGACGGGCTCTATGACTCCAACAATCGAATCAGCCTTCAAAGTTGCACAGGTAGCAAAAGAAGCCTGCCCCGAATCCACCGTAGTCATGGGTGGACCGCACGCAACCTACTGCGATAAAGAAGTCCTCGCCACTGACAAAAACGTGGATTTAATCGTCAGAGGCGAAGGCGAAGAAACACTCCTCGAATTAGCCAAGCAACCTCAAACAGGCATGAAGTTGGGCGACATCAAAGGATTAACCATCCGCCATGGTGAAGAAATCGTCCAAACCGCCAACCGTCCCTTCATACAGGACCTTGACTCGGTACCGCTACCCGGCTACAAGTTCCTTAATTTGGAGAAATATTTTGTTGCTAAACGTAAGTTGCTCCCCGTAATCACCAGCCGAGGCTGCCCCTATGCATGCAGCTTCTGCGTTGCAAGCCAGATGTTCGGCCAAAGGTTCCGAGCGCGAAGCCCAAAAAACGTTTTGATGGAGCTTGAGTGGCTGCAGAACGAGTACGGCGCAGAAGGCATCGCTTTCCAAGATGACACATTCACTTTCGACCGCAAACGCGTCGTGGAAATCTGCAACGGCATGATAGAGCGCAAGCTTAAGCTGCACTGGGGATGCGGAACCCGCGCCGACGTCGTTAACAAAGAAACCCTTGAAATAATGGCTAAGGCACACTGTGACGAAACAATGTTCGGCGTCGAAGCCGGCTGTGCTAGCATGCGTGCTATCCTCAAAAAAGGCGTCACCAACGAGCAAATCGAGAATGCCATCAAGTGGGCGAAGAAGGCAGGCATGTTTGTGACTGTTTCAGTTATCATGGGGTACCCAGGCGAAACCCGAGAGACTCTTAAAGAGACATTGGATTTCGCTGCGAAACTGAAGCCCGACGATGTTTGGCTCTGCCACGCTACACCCTACCCTGGCACACACCTCCGAGAAATCGTAATTAAAAACGGCTGGGCAATGTCTCAGGACTGGAAAACATACAACACCATGAACCCCATCTTCGAGGACCCAGCGTTGCCCGCGAAGGAGATCGCTGAGATGCGCCGACGCTTCTACAACAAATTCTACAGCCCAAGCTATATCCTGCACCAAGCCAGCAAAGGCTACTTCAAAGGCAACCTTTACAGCAAAATCATGACACGAACCGCCATAAACTACAACCTCTGGCGTGCCATGTCCGCATTCCACCGCTAAACAGCGGTCAACTAATTTTTTGTTAAGTCAACCTCTTACCAGTAAACTTTATTACATTACCAGCCCGTTTTAACGTAAGATCAAAGGGGAAAATGTTCGATGACTAAACCCTCTGCAACTGCAAAACAGACAGAAGAAGCGTATGAGTCAAGGGAAAACTGGCCGCCATACACTTACCGCGACTACCCAGATATTAAAGCTGAAACCTACGAATCCTTCATGAAGTTTTTAGACACCGAAAACACGTCGGGCCGCTTAATGGAGCTGCAACCATGGGTTTCAGTATGTGACAGCAGATGCGCATTCTGCTACTTCCCAACCACAGCATCAAGCAAAGTCCAGATTGGACCATACCTTGAGTTGCTTAAAAAAGAGCTTGGCATGTACGCGAAAACCAAGTACGTTAAAACAAGCTATTTCGACGAAATCGTTTTGGGCGGAGGAACCCCCAGCGTACTCGGTGCAGAACAAATAATCGATTTAATTGATTACTGTAAAGCCAACTTTAACACCAGTAAAGAGTACTTCATCAAAGTCACCGGTTCATCCAAGACTCTTGCGTTGCCAAAAATCAAGAAACTGGCAGAATACGGCGTCTACCAGATGGACATGGGCGCACAAACGTTTGACGACAAACTTCGCAAAGCCATGTGCCTGCCAGACAGTGCCAAAGACGTAGAGGAAGCCATAAAGTACGCCCGTAAACTGGGCTTAGTCGTCTGTGCAGACATCATGTACAACCTGCCAGGCCAAACAATGGAAAGCTGGGAAACCACACTACAAAAAGCCATAGAATTAGACGCAGAAGTAGACTGCTACAGCCTACACGTTGACCCCGGCACCAATCTTGAAAAGATGATCAAGAACGGGCAGTCACCGCCACAGGGCGACGCAGAATACGAGAAACAAATGTTCATGAAAGCACATGAGATGCTCACTAAAGCAGGCTACACCGCCGTCGGACACGACCGCTACAGCCGCGTCGAGTGGCACATGCGCGAGAACTGCCTTAACGGTTGGCCATGGGGAGGCATCTTAACCACCGGCGCAGGATGCTTCATGGGTTATTTGCAGAAGTTCAGCTACTCAAACCTCGAGGACATCAACGCCTACATGGAGACAGTCAAGTCGGGCAAACTGCCGATTTCGCGGTTGTCTGAATCCACGATGGATGACATGATGCGGCGCACTATGTCCAGATTGTACCTCCGCTTGCCAGTCAGCAAAAAAGAGTTCAAAGAAAAATTCAACACAACCCCAGAGAAGGTTTTCCCGAAGCAGATCGAGAAACTCAAAGCTGAGGGTTTGCTTGAGACTGACGAGAATGAGGTTCGCTTAACAAAGAAAGGCGAACTCTGGAAGGGCAACATTGCGTGGGAGTTTGCTCCTCAGGCAAAAGCCTAATTTTTCCACAACTTTCCTTTATTTTAGGCTTTTATTTTTTAATTAGAAGAAGAGAACACTGCCCTGCTACTTCATCTTCCATAACTTTATGCAGAAACAGCCGTTTCTGGTTCTGCGTCTGGTTTGGGTTGCAGGTAGGTTGTGGCGATTGTATAAGCGGCTGATTTTTGCTGTTAAAAAATATCGAGGAAGTTTACAATCAGTTTTCTGAAATACAAAAAGAAAGAAGATTGGGGGGGTTTAGTATCCAGCCGCGTGCTTTTGCGGTTGGAGACCATACCAAGTCATTACTTTGGCAAGAATCGGAACGATAATGCCTAGTAGAATGCCTGGTAAGAAGTTCGTGATGAAAG
>Ga0209723_1004189_pt1 | contig 16411 bp, 14 predicted proteins | sample BiotimSIPDNA_2_FD_185750 | JGI IMG/M metagenome (GOLD analysis project Ga0209723, IMG submission 185750) | Anaerobic biogas reactor microbial communites from Washington, USA - Biogas_R2 time_0 SIP DNA (SPAdes) (version 2) | ecosystem: Engineered > Bioreactor > Anaerobic > Unclassified | place... | reverse complement strand
GCTCATAAGAGTCAAGATCTCGTGCAAAATCTCTTTGCATCAAGATGAGATCTGCGGAATCAATGCACCCCTCATCTAACTTTGATTGCTTCATGCCCGGAGCAACCTGGATGCCAGCAGCAGTTAATGGCGAATAAACTCGGTATTGCTCGATCGCCGAAATGTGGAGATATTGGGTGAAGAAGGCAACGGGGTTTTTGATCATCTAATAGCTTATCTTTTTTATAATTTTTCCAGTCCCTCTTCCATCATCATCCCCAACCCCACTTCCCACCGGGGCAGCCTTAACCCAAACATGTCCGCAAACTTATCACAATTCAACACGGACACCAAAGGGCGGGTAGCGATCGTCGGGAATTCATCGCTCTTGGCTGGGATGAGTTCTTTCACTTTATGCTCATGTTTATTCGGGTCAAGTGCAATGATCGCTCTTGCCCACTCATAACGGCTGCAAGCCCCATCGCCTGCCAAATGATACACACCTGCGCGCTCGCTAAAATAATCATACAACAATTCACTAGCCCGTGCAATCATCAACGCACTGGCTTCGGCAAGCATACGCGAAGATGTCGGCCCACTAACCTGGTCGTCGACTATGCGCATTACTTCCTGCTGCCTTGCCCAGCTCAACACCTTGCTGACGAAACCTGCCTGGCGCAGGGAGTATACCCAGCTAGTCCTTAATATTATCCCAGCCCCACCACTCTCCAACACTGCTTCATCCCCCCTAAGTTTACTGACGCCATAAACATTCAACGGGTTCGGTTGGTCTGTTTCTACGTAAGGGCTGCCCTTGCTGCCGTCATACACATAATCGGTGGAATAGTGAATCAACGGGATTTGCCTCTTAGCTGCTTGCTTTGCTAACACAGCAACGGAATCGTAGTTGATTAATTTGGCAATTTGTTGGTGTGTCTCAGCGCTGTCCACCGCGGTGTAAGCCACTGCATTGATGATCAAATCTGGTTTTAGGGTGTCAATGACATCAACTAGCGATAGTGGCTTGGTAAAATCTACATCTGGGTATTCCAAGGCAATCACCTCACCCAAAGGAGCAAGCGTCCGCCTCAATTCCCAGCCTAATTGGCCAGACTTACCAAATAGCAATATCTTCATCATGCGGGCAATCCATCCAAAAATCGCAGTAAGTATTGTCCGTAACCATTGCTGGCCAGTTCTTGCGCGCAGGTGCTTAATTGGGCTTTATCAATATAGCCCATGCGGTAGGCAATTTCTTCCACGCAGGAAATCATCATCCCTTGCCGGTCTTCCACAGCCTGCACAAACATGGCTGCCTGCAGTAGCGATTCATGCGTGCCGGCATCCAGCCAAGCCACGCCGCGACCTAAAACTTTAACTTGCAACTTCCCTTCAGCTAAATAACGCTTGTTCAGATCGGTAATTTCTATTTCTCCCCGAGGGGATGGTACCAAAGCCTCGGAGTAAGGCACGACATTAGCATCGTAAAAATAAATACCAGGAACAGCATACGTTGAACGTGGTTGCTTTGGTTTTTCTTCCAGGCTGATGGCACGGCCAGCTTCGTCAAACTCAACCACACCATAACGCTCCGGATCTTTAACCGGGTAAGCAAAAACAACAGCGCCGTCTTTGATTTGCGCAGCTTCTCTGAGAATATCCGGCATGCCCTGGCCAAAGAAGATGTTATCCCCCAATATGAGGCAGGCCCCTTCCCCTGCAAGAAACTCCCTGCCGACGATAAAGGCATCTGCCAGGCCGCGCGGTTCAGCTTGAATGGCATATTCGAAACGCAAACCCAACTGGGTCCCATCCCTAAGCAGTCTTTGATACATAGCTTGGTCTTCTGGCGTCGTAATCACTAAGATTTCCCGAATGCCAGCCAACATCAACATCGAAAGCGGGTAATACACCATGGGTTTGTCATACACGGGTAATAATTGCTTGCTAATTGCCATGGTAAGCGGGTATAAACGCGTTCCCTTGCCACCTGCCAGAATAATTCCTTTCATTGATCAATTTCTCCTTATTTGCCTTTTCTCTGGGTGTAATTGCGCTGAAGCCAGGTGCTGTAATCAGATTGCTTAGTAATAGCCTCCACCCACCCGTCATTTTCCAGGTACCATGTAATGGTTTTCCGCAGCCCCTCTTCCAAGGAGTAATGTGGTTCCCATCCCAGTTCCTCACCAATTTTTTCGATCTTGATATCGTAACGCCTATCATGTCCTGGTCTATCAGGCACATGCGTGATGAGTTGTTTATGGGGTGTGTAAGGCGACCCAGGCAGCATCTCATCCATAATTTCACAAATATGGTGCACAATCTCGATATTAGGCGGTTGGTTATCACCCCCAATACAATAGGTTTCTCCTACCCTACCCTGGGTAACAACTTTCCAAATCGCTTCACAGTGATCATCCACATATAACCAGTCACGCACTTGCATTCCATCCCCATAAATGGGAAGTGCTTTGCCATTCAAGGCATTTAAGATCATTAAAGGTATCAGCTTCTCTGGAAATTGGCGTGGACCGTAGTTATTTGAGCAATTACTGATAGTGATAGGCAGATCATAAGTGGTTTTATAAGAGCGCACAAAATGATCGCTGGACGCTTTAGAGGCTGCATAAGGTGAGCGCGGGGCATAGGCTGTGGATTCCTCGAAAGGCGGCTCTTCGCGGGTTAAAGTGCCAAACACCTCATCTGTAGATACATGGTGGAAGCGCACCTGTTCAATAGGATATGTCTTTTCCACCAACCAGGCTTTTCGGGCTGCTTCAAGCAACGTGAAGGTGCCCACCACGTTGGTTTCCACAAACACACCCGGGTCCAAAATAGATCGGTCAACGTGAGTTTCGGCTGCAAAGTGCACGACTGTGTCAATTTGGTGCTCGTGAAAAATACGATCGACCAATTCTCGGTCAACAATATTTCCTTGAATGAAGGTGTGCCTTTGCGAATCTAATAAACCAGCCAGGTTTTCAAGACTGCCTGCATAGGTTAATGCATCCAAGTTAACGATTTTTACGTCGGGGTCATGTGCCAGCAAGTAGTGTATAAAATTCGAGCCAATAAACCCTGCACCGCCAGTAACTAAAACATTCTTCATGTTCATTTTCCTCTTATAACAAGTTTACTCAAAAATCTCCGCTTCTTGTAGATAAGGCGCATTGGCATCGCCAGCAGAAAGAAACGGTTGTTCTCCTGCCACTATTGGCCAGTTAACACCAAGCTCCGGGTCATCCCAGCGGATCGACCGGTTCCATTCAGGGGCATAGTATGTCGTTACCTTATAGGTCACTTCAGCCCAATCACTCAGTACGTAAAATCCATGCGCAAATCCGGGCGGGATCCATAATTGCTGTTTATTTTCTGCAGATAAGTAAGCACCAACCCATTGTTTAAATGTCGGTGAGCTTCTGCGAATATCAACCGCCACATCGAAAACCTCACCAACCAAAACCCGCACCAGTTTGCCTTGTGGTTGTTGGATTTGGTAATGTAGCCCTCGCAAAATACCTTTTTTTGAACCGGACTGGTTTTCCTGCACAAACTGGGCAGGCAACCCTAAAGACTCAAAGGCCTGCTGCCGATAGACTTCCATAAAATAGCCCCTAGGGTCATTAAAGATTTGCGGCTGCAGGAGTACTACGCCAGGCAGCTCTGTGTTAATTAATTTCAGGTTCGCCATTTAGCTGGTTTCTCCTTTTTCTAAGAGGTTTTTATAATCTGTGGTAATTTCCTCAATACCACCAACCGAAAGCACCTGGCCGTGGTCAAGCAATAACGCCCGATCACATGTAGATTTGATGATATCAATATCATGCGAGACCAATAAAATGGTTGAGCCGCTATTCATAATTTCTTGCATCCGCCTCTGACATTTTTCTCTAAAGGCAGTATCGCCAACCGATAGTACCTCGTCCAATAACAGGATATCAGGCGACCAAGCTGTTGCAATTGAGAAACCCAGGCGCGCATTCATACCCGAGGAGAAGGTGCGTAGCGGCGCATGAATAAAATCACCTACCTCGCTGAAGGCAATGATTGCATCGCGCATTTTATCAATCTCTGTTCGGCTATGCCCAAGCAGCGTGCCGTTAAGATAAATATTTTCCATGCCGGTCAATTCGGGGTGGAACCCAGCGCCTAGTTCTAGCAGTGGTGCTACCTTCCCATTAATCCAGACCCGTCCGCTGGTAGGATAAAGCACGCGCGAGATAACCTTTAGCAAGGTTGACTTGCCTGCACCGTTCCTGCCGATAATGCCAAATATTTCACCTTTATTAACCGTGACTTGGATATTGTTCAATGCATGGAACTGGCGGTATTTTAACTTGTTCAAAATCTTCTTAATGGCAAATTCCTTGATACTGGCGATTTTTTCCATAGGCACTCGGTAAATAACCGAAACGCCATCAAGGAATACGGCCGTGCTTTGATCCGGCAAAATAGGCTGATTTTTAGACATAATAACCGAATCTCTTATTAGAGCTGGTAAATACGACCCAGCCCGCGACAAGTGTCATAACAGCAATAATGACTGCGGTAAGCCATTCCATCCCTGACGGAACCACCCCTTCAAAGGCAACCAATCGAAATATTTTTATGAGATGATACAGGGGATTAAGCCTTAATAACCAGCCATTTAATACATCAGAAATCATCGTCTCTGGGTAAATAATCGGTGTCAAATACATCCAGGCAGTCAATAAAACCGGGTAAAACTCATTTACGTCAGGGAAAAAAACTACCAGGGTAGAAAGCAGCAAACTAAACCCTAAAGCAAAGGCAGCCAGGATAAGTATGGCTAATGGCAAAAATAATATGGTCAAGTGGATGTTGACCCCAGTAATTAACAGGATCAGGAACAGGGGAACCAAGGCAAATAATAAATTGATCATGCCGGTGCCGACCGTAGAAAGGATGAACGACGTGCGCGGTATGTAAATTTTGTGAAAAAGATCGCTGCCCCACAAGGTCGTATTCAGAGAAAATGATGTTGCTTGGGAAAAAAAGTTCCAGGCAACATAATTGGTGAGGATGTAAGCAGGATATACCCCGCGCATGTCAAACATGCGCGAAAAGACAAGTGAGAGAATGATCATCGTGCCAAGCGGGTTAAGCATAGACCAGAAAACACCCAGGACTGAGCGCTTGTAGCGCGTTACAAGATCGCGTTTGATCAATTGTGCCATCAGGTCTTTATTCCGTAATACGGCTTTAATCTCCTCAACCGCTGGGCCGGGAGAGTTAGCGCTGTCATATATTTCTTTGTATTGAGGAATATTCATTCGCCTATGAGTCCCAATTTCTGGATGTTTCCATAGTATACCTTATTAATCAGAGGCAGTGATTCTGCCATTCTTGATCTAATTTCCTTAGTATTTATCTTGCCCTCGTGTTCTCATTTATTAAGGTTTCATATAATTTCATTGTCTCCGAAGTTATCTCGCGACCGGATTCCTGTTGAATATTTTGCTGACATTGCTGAAAAACTAAATGTACCAACTGATCATTGCCCAGCTGGTGATAGATTTGCATCTGGCGTCGATAAGCCCCTTCATTAAATTTATCCTGCGAAATTAGGGTTGCGCACAAAGCTAAAGCTTTGTCTAAATCCTTGTTTTCAATAGCATAATCAATCAATTTATCCATCAGCATTAAATGCTTTTGACAGTAATACTGATCTTCGGCAACAAACCATTCCTGGGCTAACTCATTTTCCAGGTAATGACCCTTATATAATTCAGCAGCTTTTTGATTAGATTGAATATCCTCAGCTTGAATCAGTGCTTCAAACAAGTTTACATCTATGAATATGCCCGCATTGTAATTGAGAGAATACTGCTCTCCTCGTTTCAATATAAAAAAGGGCATTTCTCCTCGCGGTCTGTCGGGTTCTAAAACCTGGTTCAGAGCGTTTAAAGTTACTTTGAAATTATTAGCAGCAGTACTCGCATCTACATCGGGCCATAAGTAAACGGCCAATTGCTCCCTAGTCAGCCACTTTCCCCAATTAGCAGCCAGCATTTGCAGCAGCAGCTTTGCTTTTTCCCGTTTCCAATCTTTATTTGATATTAACTGCCGGCCCCTTTTTACGATAAAACCGCCTAACATTCTTATTGAAAGGGTGTACCCGGGATGGTAATTTGTCCCTAATAAGCCAAATTGTCCAAGCAGGTCATTGACCAGTGCAGTCTCAATATTCTTCTCTTTGGCAGCCAGCAGCAGAGGAATGAAGTCAGTCGGTTGATCACTGCCTAGTAGCGTTGCATGAGTCACCAGGTATTGATAATTTAACTCCCTCACAATAGGGAGTAGTTTTTCCAGGTACATCAACATGGAGTTTTCATAACCCTGTTGATGGGCATTTTTTGCCAACCACAAGCGGGCTGCACAGGCACAAAACGGATCTTTTACACGGATTGCATTGGACTCAGCAATACTCAACTCTTGGGCCGCTGCATCATATTCACCCGCCAGGTATAGGCTTGCGCCAAGAGAAAGTCGAATTAGGATGCCAATCCATTCATCACCAGCATCCTTCGCAATTGATAAAGCTTCTCTTGCAACTGACTTTGCTTCCATTAGTTTCCCCGAAAAGCCCAATGCCCGGCACATGCCCCATAGCGGTTCCACATGAATGCGAACAACATCCACCTTTCGAATGGATTCCTCGTAGTGGCTAATTGCTTTCTGAATGCCTTCGTTATCCCAATTCAAGGTATGATCCAACTGCAGACAGTGCCCCAGGCGCATTAATCCCACGCTTTGCACAAAATTTGAATGAAGATTTTCACCAATACTGATGCCATTTTCAGCAAAGTGCGTGGCTTTTTGCGGATCACCTTTGAAGGCATAAAATAAGGAAAGCAGCAGGGAAGCTTCGCGATGGAAGCGTTGTGGCCTTGATGTATCCGTGGGACTTTTAAGCGCTTCAAGGGACTCCAGCAAAGCGATGCCCTGTTCATGACGCCCGGTTCTGAGCAAAATCCTTGCCTTGATAAAATCATTTTGAACATCATATTCGCTGCGCAGGCTGATCGCCCTTTGTAAATTTGCGATTGCGGTTTCTGAATCTCCCAAATTGAGCTGATTTTCAGCCATCAAAGTTAGCAGTCGTGCCACTTCGTCACGTGTCTCAAGCGAATCCAGCAAACTGAGGGCGTCTTTCAGCAGTTGATCTGCATTTATTGGCCGGATGGTGTCAAGATAAATTTGCGCCTGTCCTCTCAAAGCAAGGCTCACGCCAAATTTATTTGCTTTGGATTGATACAGCCGTTGTGCTGCCCTGTAATGCTCCAAGGCTGAATTGAAACGTGATGCGTAACGGTCAATCTCGCCTTGTAGGTAGTTTACATATGGGTATTGCAGTCGCACTTCTTCAGGCATTTCAGCAATCCAATAACGGATGCTTTCATGACGCCCTTCCAGGATCATTTTTTCCCCAACCACTTCGAGGATGTGGTTGACCTGGGGATAATCCCCAACCACGAATAAGTGATATAGGGCTTGCTCCCAGTATTGATGCGCTGAAAAATAGCTGGCAACTCGGCGGTGCAATTCCAGTGTGCTTGGCTGACCTTCCTGCAAATGGTTTTGCAGGAATTCCCTGAACATGTGATGATAGCGATACACACCTGGACGCAAAGCTTCAATAAATAGCCCTGATTGGTGCAATTGATCCAGGATGTTGATGCTCTGATTAGACATCATCAGAAAATCACAGGTATCGCTATCGAGCTCAGAGAGAATTGAGGTTTTTAACAAAAATTCCTGGGTTTCTGGTTGCAAGTTGCCTAATACTTCTTCAGCTAAATAAGCAAATAAAGACTTCCTGGATTCAAGATCATCATCCAAGATCTGGCGGATATTTAAATTCTTATTCCCGCGCAGCGATTGCCAAACCATCTGCAGCCCAATAGCCCATCCTTCGGTTTTTCCATACAGCTGCTGGATTTCATCCTGGTTAAGGGATACATTGTAATGTTGCGCAAACAGGTCTGCAATCTCGGTTTGACTGAAAGCTAAATCTTCACGATTAATCTCTAAGACACTTTCCTTCACCCGCCATCTGTTAAGAGAATGGAATTCCAGGCTGCGGCGGGTCGAGATAAGCAGATGCATTTGCTGCGGAAGGTGATCCACTAGCCATTCTACCAGCTGCATAATTTCATCTACTTCACGGACATGATGGAAATCATCCAAAATTAGCAGACTGTTACCATAACTTTGCAGGGAGATTGTGTTGACAAAAGCAATCATAGCCTCTTGCAGGTCAGATTCAGAACTTTCTAAAATTCGCAGTGCTTCCATACCTAAACTGGCGCCATGTTGGTTGAAAGCTGAAAAGAGATTGGCAAGGAAGAGCGCAGGGTCGCGGTCAGAGTTGGAGATGGAGTACCAATAAATGGGTATATCTAAGCCGTTGATAAATGAAAGCAGCGCAGTACTCTTGCCATACCCCGTGCCAGCCCTGAGGATGGTTATTGGCACATTTAATGAGGTCTTTAATAGTTCATTCACCCGCTGCCGGAAAAGGACATGCTGGCGTTGCGCAGGTGGGTTTAACTGGCTCAGGATAATCAGGTTTCGAATGCTCATATCGTGCCCTTATTTTACCAGCCCGTTTTAGACTTCAACACAGACAAATCTTTAGTCAGTATGTCCATTGGATCCGTATCTAACAAGTAGTTCAATATTCTTAGTTTACGATGTTCTACTGACAAGTAAACCATGAGCTTAAGCTCTCTTTACATACAGCATTAATTTATTAGGTTCTGAAGTAAGCAAAACCAGGTCTATATTGCTGTCAATTTTATTTTATGCATGAGCTAAAGTAATATAAATTAGTCAATAAAAAATGTTTTCAAGTTTTCCGAAATTTGCGATTAATAACAAGTTTTCGTGGTAAAATTTATTGGTTAAATTCACACGCAAAAAACAGGATAGTAATGATTTTTCCCGGCTTGATAGACGTACATGTACACCTGCGTGTACCTGGTGGTGAACACAAAGAGGATTACCACACAGGCAGTTTAGCGGCTCTTTCAGGTGGTTTTACAACGCTGATTGCCATGCCCAACACGCTACCACCCATTGTTACCAAATCGGACTGGTCCATCGCACAGACTAAAGCAAATAAAGAAAGTCTGTGCGATGTTTTTATTAATGCAGGGGCGTCTATTGACTACCTAGATGAACTGCCTGCCCTAGCTGCTTGCGCACCTGCTTTAAAAGCCTATATGGACACAACCTATGGTCCATTACGCATCCAGGGCTTACCCGACCTGGTCAAGATATTTGAAGCTTGGTCATCACACAAACCTATTGCCCTACATGCGGAAGGGGATTCTGTGGCTATTGGCATCGGCTTAGCAGCCTGCTTTAACCGTTCTGTGCATTTTTGCCACATCAGCCGCAAAGATGAAATTGAGCTGATTGCCAAGGCTAAGAAGCAGGGCTTTCCCATCACCTGTGAGGTGACCCCCCACCATCTTTTCCTCACCGAATCTGACGCCGAAAAACTGGGACCTTTGGGCGATATGCGCCCCACCCTGGCAAGTCAAGCCGACGTAGGTGCGCTCTGGGAGCATATCAATACCACCATTGACTGCATTGCCAGCGACCATGCCCCGCATACGCTTACTGAAAAGGAGGACCAGGAGAATCCTCCCCCAGGTGTACCGGGACTGGAATCGACCCTGCCGCTGATGCTCACCGCAGCATCGCAGGGCAGACTGACCTACGAGCGCATAATTGAACTGCTTTACACCAACCCCCGCCGCATCTTCAACCTGCCAGCCCAGGCAGAGACCTACGTCGAAATAGACGAAAAAGCCAAATACATCTTCCCAGGCAACCCACTGCAAACCAAATGCGGTTGGTCTCCCTTTACAGGCTTTGAAATCACTGGCCAAATCCGCCGGGTGGTATTCAAAGGGATTGAACGCGTAAAAGATGGCATTGTGATAACCCAATGAGCGTAATAAAAATTTATTGATATTCAGGAGTATGAAAGATGACCGCAAAAACAATGAACCCCTTATTTAACCTTGAATCACACCAGCGCCGAGCACTGATTGAGAATGGCTTATACCTGAAGGACATTCTCTCGGTTGAGCAATTTACCAAAGAAGACCTGGATTATATTTTCTTGCGTGCCAACGAGATGAGCGAAATGGCAGCCAGGTGGGGCACCTGTGACCTGCTTAAAGGCTACACCTTGGCCTGCGTTTTCTACGAACCCAGCACGCGCACCAGCTCTTCGTTCATCGCGGCCATGGAACGCCTGGGTGGCAAGGTCATCCCAATCACTGAAGGTATCCAATACTCATCCGTATCCAAGGGTGAGTCGCTGATTGACAGCATGCTCACGCTTGAACAGTACTGCGACGTGATTGTGCTCAGGCACCCTGAAATTGGTTCAGTCGCGAAAGCTGCTAAATATGCCCATGTTCCCATAATCAATGCCGGTGACGGCGCAGGCGAACACCCCACTCAGGCTTTGCTCGACCTTTTTACAATCCAAAAAGAGTTAGGGAAAATTGATGGGTTGAAAGTGGCCATGGTTGGAGATCTGCGCTACGGCCGCACGGTGCACAGCTTGACCAAATTGCTCTCCCAATACGACGTCTCACTGCGCTTTGTCTCACCGGATACGCTGCGCCTGCCGCTTGATCTGATGAACATGCTTATTGACAAGGGCATCAACGTTCGTGAAACCAGCAAGGTACAGGATGTGATTGAAAACGCAGATGTGCTTTATGTAACCCGCATCCAAAAGGAACGATTCACTGATTTAGCACAATATGACGAAGTCAAATCTTTCTTTGAAATTACCCCTGAATTGATGGAAAAAGCCAAGCAAAAGATGATCGTGATGCATCCGCTGCCAAGGGTGGGCGAAATCCACTACAGTGTGGATAAAGACCCGCGCGCGGCCTATTTCCGCCAGGTACAAAACGGCATGTTCATCCGCATGGCGCTGCTTGCCGCGGTACTTGGCCAAGCTTAAAAGGAGACCTGATGAACTTTTTTGAAAAATTAACCAATGCTATTGAGCGTAACCAGTCCTTGCTGTGCGTGGGGCTTGACCCCACAGAAACCATGCTGCCTGAGGGCGCAGATATTTTCTCGCGCCTGGTAACTTGGGGCACAAAGCTGGTTGAAGATACATCAGACCTGGTTTGCTGCTACAAGCCCAATATGGGATTTTTTGAACAGTTTGGCCCTAAAGGTGTTCGCGCGTTGGTCGAGATTATCGAAACCATCCCGCCTGATATCCCCTTGCTGTTGGATGCCAAGCGCGGGGATATTGGTTCCACCGCGGAAGCTTATGCACGCGGAATCTTTGATCATTTTCATGCCGATGCAGTCACCCTCAGCCCCTACCTTGGCGCAGACGGCGTCAAGCCTTTCCTAAAATACCCTGACAAAGCGGCTTTTATCCTGGTGCAGACCTCAAACCCCTCAGCCCAAGAGATCCAGTTGCACGGCGAACCACCCCTTTATGAATTCATTGCCCAGACTGCAAAGCAGTGGGGCAGTGTGGATCAAATTGGCTTGGTGGTAGGTGCAACCAAACCAGAAGCGCTGCAAAAGATCCGCAAAATCTGCCCAGAACACTGGTTTCTAGCCCCTGGGGTAGGTGCGCAGGGCGGCGACCTAACCCAGGCATTGCAAGCCGGGCTGCGGGCAGACGGCTTGGGCATGATCATCCCCGTTTCACGCTCGGTCATCGCTGCTGCAGACCCGCGCCAGGCTGCCAAAGAGCTGCGGGATGCCATCAACGAAGTCAGACAGCAAGTTGTTCCAACTAAAAGCCCCAGCTTAAAAGAGCAGCTAGTGCTGGGTCTTTTTGAAGCAGGCTGTGTTAAGTTCGGTAATTTCACCCTAGCATCAGGCAAGCAGTCCCCAATTTACATCGATCTCAGGCGGGTGGTTTCTTTTTCCGCCCTGTTCAAACTGGTTGCTGAGGCTTATCTGCAGCTGATGCAAGGCTTGGAATTTGACCTGGTAGCAGGCGTCCCTTATGCAGCCCTGCCCACTTCGGCTATACTGGCATGGAAACTTTCAAAACCACTCATTTACCCCCGCAAGGAGCAGAAAACCCACGGTACCGGCCAGGCTATTGAAGGCGTATTCACTGAAGGCCAAAGGGCCATCCTAATCGAAGATGTCATCACCAGTGGGGGCAGCATCCTAACCGCCGCTGAGAGCTTGCGCAGCGCTGGCTTGCAGGTGAGCGATGCCCTGGTTTTGGTAGATCGCAAACAAGGCGGGGTGGATACCTTAGCAGAGCAGGGACTTTCGGTTCATGCAGTATTGGATATCGACGAAATGCTTGAAATACTTAAGGACAAAAACTTAATCAAATCTGAAACGCTTGCAGCTGTAAAGGATTACCTACAGGCATGACAGACACTAAAAACCTGGCAATCAACTTTCTGCACCTCGCGCTGAAAAACCCGTTGGTTTTAGCTTCAGGCATTTTGGGCACCAGCCCCAGCCTGATGGAACGGGTTGCGCTGGCAGGTGCTGGCGCAATCACCTCCAAAAGCTGCGGCCCAGAAGCGCGCGCCGGGCATGATAACCCGGTTGCACTGGCCTGGCAAGGCGGCGTGATCAACGCCATCGGGCTGACCAACCCAGGTGCAGATGAAGAGGTGCCTTTGCTAGCAGAAACCAAAGGTCGCTTGTCTGTTCTAGGTGTACCACTCTTTGCCAGCATTTTCGCTCCTACCCTCGAGCAATTTGGAGAGGTAGCGCGCATCATCAGCAAAGCCCAGCCAGATTTAATTGAAGTAAATATTTCCTGCCCAAATGTCGCCAGTGAGTTTGGCACGCCTTTTTCAGCTTCGGAAAAAAGCGCAGCAGAGGTCACTCGTGCCGTGCGCAGGGCAACCAGCCTGCCCATCAGCATCAAGCTTTCCCCTAACGTGCCCAATATTGCAGCCATTGCCCGTGCGGTGGTAGACGAAGGGGCAGATGCCATTACAGCAGTAAACACCATGCCTGCCATGCTCATCGATGCTTATGCAGGCATGCCAATCTTGAAGAATCGCACAGGCGGCCTTTCTGGACCGGCGCTCAAACCCATTGCCCTGCGCTGCGTAGCAGAGATTGCACAGCAGGTAGCGGTGCCTATCGTTGGCACAGGCGGCGTGATGAGCGGGGTTGACGCAGCCGAGATGATTATGGCAGGCGCTACCTTGGTGGGCGTTGGCTCGGCTGTATGGCAAGATGGTCCCCAGGCTTTTACACGCATTAACGCAGAGCTGAGCCAGTTCATGCAAATTGCTGGATATCAAAAAGTTGAAGAAATACGTGGAAATGCTTTACGATGAGCAATAAAGGATTATTTACCTCTTTCAAAGTAACGAAATCCCGCGTTGAAAACGCGCACACAAAAACGCTCATCTTCAATGCCCCGCTTAAAGACGCCTATCCCGGACAATTTGTGATGGCCTGGCTGCCTGGTATCGGCGAAAAGCCTTTCAGCATTAGCGGCAATGATCCCCTGTCATTAACCATTTGCGATATCGGCCCAGTCAGCCACGCACTCTGCCAGCTTGCTGAAGGGGCACCAGTGGGGGTACGCGGACCGTTTGGCCAAGGCTTTACACTGCTTGGCAAGAACCATATCCTGGTAGGGGGTGGTTACGGGGCGGCACCGCTCTTTTATCTTGCCCAACAGGCTCGCCAGCTTAGCCACAAAGTCCAGGTTTGCCTGGGCGCCAAGACCAAAGCAGACCTCCTCATGGTCCAACAATTCAAAGACCTGAGCTGCCAGGTCAGCATTGCGACAGAGGACGGCAGCCTGGGTGAGACGGGTTTTGTCACCAAGGCACTGGAAATGGCAACCGAAGCCCAATACCCAACAGGGGTATATGCCTGTGGCCCAACCGGTATGCTGCTGGCAATCAATCAATTCTACCAAAACCAGCAATTGTCCACACAGCTCTCCTTCGAAGCCCTAATCCGCTGCGGCATAGGTTTATGCGGCTCTTGTGAATTAACTGAGGCTATTTGCACAGAGATCAATGCACCAAAAGGCTGGCTGGTTTGTAAGGATGGACCGGTCTTCCAGACGCAAACCGGGTCAATTGCTTAAGTTATTACTTAAACTGCAGTTTGATGTAAAATAATAGAGCAGAACAACATAGGATATGATTGTTTTATGATGCAAGCGTTTAATTTCGAGAGCTACTTAATCAGCAAAAAATTCTTTACCCACCCAATTTTGTTACCCGATCTATAAGGAGGATCAATGTTAAAGAAGTTCGTTTGGCTTGTCAGTATTTTGCTTGTTTGTTCGTTTGTGTTGACGGCTTGTGCAAAGGAACCTGTTGTGGAAGAACCCGCTGCAGTTGACTGCAGAGCCCAGACAACCTCAGAAGCGGTTGGCAGTTACCAGGTGCCAGCCCCAATCGATGGTTGTTACAATGTCGCTTATGTGTATGTTGGCCCGCATGATGACGGCGGTTGGTCTCAATCGCATGATGTCGGCCGGCTGTGGGTCGAAGAAAACCTTGAAGGTGTGCACACCGCTTACGTAGAAAACGTGGCAGAAGGTGCAGACTCTGAGCAGGTAACTCGCTCACTGGCACGCAAAGGCTTTGATGTAATCTTCACCACATCCTTTGGCTTCATGGATTCATCGGAGACAGTTGCCAATGAATTCCCAGATGTCGACATTATCCACGTCAGCGGTTACAAAGCCAATGGCGAAAACTTTGGTAATCTCATGGGCGCCATGGAAAATATCAAGTACCTGGCTGGCATCCTGGCCGGCTCACGCGCCAAGATGGACGGCAACCCCAAATTGGGTTACATGGCCACCTTCCCCATTCCTGAAGAGCTCCGCCTTGGCAATGCTTTTGCGTTAGGCGTGCAGAAAACCTGCCCGGAATGCACCATCGACGTTCGCTTCATCAACACTTGGCATGATCCCATCCTCGAGCAGGAAGGTGCTGCCTCTCTATTTGATGCTGGTGCCCAGGTCGTGATGACCGGTGCAGATACGCCTGCCCCTGCCATTGCAGCCCCTGAAGGAAAATGGGGTATCACCTACGACTATGTCGGAAACTGCACCCTCGATAGCTGCCTCACCTCCATGTATTGGAATTGGGGTCCAATTTATGCCGATATTGTTGAGAAATCCCGTGCGGGCACGTGGAAGGGCGGCTGGGAATACTTCGATGGTGACTCTGGTGGCCTTGGTTTATACGGCTTTATGGAAGGCGAAACATTAATGCCCGGTGTGGCTGAGTTACCCGAAGAAGACCTGCAGATGGTTCGCGACCTGCTCGATAAGATGCTTAAGGGCGAATTCACCCGCTTTGATGTATTCAAAGGCCCTATCACCGACAACCAGGGTAACGAAGTACTGCCTGCTGGCGTCAGCCTTGAACAGTTAGACCTGGATGGCTTCGCAGAATTCGGCAGCGAGTGCAAGACCTGCATGTACTGGTGGAACGAAAACGTCACCGCAGAACTGCCTGACCTGTAAAATTAATTCAACTAGATACCTGGAGATGATCTAACAATCATCTCCAGGCTTTTATAAGGAACTAATCATCACCCCTAGCCAAATATCTAGGCGAGGGGATGGTATTTTTGAGATTAATGAATGAGTGATACTTCAATAGACTATGCAAATGCAGTGGAAATGCGGGATATTGTGCTGCAATTTCCAGGCGTGCTGGCAAATGATCATGTCGATTTCACCCTCAAACACGGCGAAATTCATGCGCTTTTAGGCGAAAACGGCGCAGGCAAAAGCACCCTAATGAACATCCTAGCGGGTATGTATAAACCAAATGCTGGGACGATTGCCATTAACGGCGAACAAGTTGTGTTCAACTCTCCCAAGGATGCCATAGCCAAGGGTATTGGCATGGTACATCAGCACTTCATGCTGGTACCCACCCAGACGGTTACCGAAAATATTTTGCTTGGGTTAGATGAACCGCGCTTTTTCATGTCACTGCCAAAATACGACCAGAAGGTACAGGCATTAGCGGATAAATTTGGCCTCAGGGTTGAACCAACCGCTAAGATTTGGCAGCTCTCGGTTGGTGAACAGCAGCGCGTGGAGATCCTCAAGACCCTCTACCGTGGTGCGCAGATTTTGATCCTGGACGAACCCACCGCCGTTTTGGCACCCCAGGAAATTCAAGACCTGATGGGTACCTTGAGGATTATGGTCAGCGAAGGCAAATCGATTGTTTTCATCAGCCATAAACTCAACGAGGTCACCCAGGTAGCAGACCGCCTGACCGTGCTGCGAAAAGGGCAGGTCACTGCGGACGGCATCAGCCTGGAAGGCGTCTCCAAGGAGATGCTGGCTGAATGGATGGTCGGTCGGAAGGTCATATTCCAGATCAACAAAAAGGAGCAAGTCCCCGGCCAGGTCGTTCTGGAT
>Ga0209723_1004180_pt1 | contig 16434 bp, 9 predicted proteins | sample BiotimSIPDNA_2_FD_185750 | JGI IMG/M metagenome (GOLD analysis project Ga0209723, IMG submission 185750) | Anaerobic biogas reactor microbial communites from Washington, USA - Biogas_R2 time_0 SIP DNA (SPAdes) (version 2) | ecosystem: Engineered > Bioreactor > Anaerobic > Unclassified | place... | reverse complement strand
CCGTTGCGTCAGAGAGGCTAATCTTGATATGGATGTAACGAAAGGAGAAGATATTTCAATTGACAATTGCTATGGAGTGAGCTTAATTTAAATGAAAAGCGGACTTTAACTCAAAAGCGCACCGCCGGAGAACTATGGCGGGTAAGAGATGCGGATAATGGGAATGGCTTTATAAATAAACTTCTCAAAATGGGCAGAATAAAAAAGGATAATCAATAACAAGAGGCCTTTTAATAGATTCATCTCTTCTGATTAATAAACCTGAAAAATAGTCGATTAAGGGATATTGCATGAGAAAAATAACACTTTCAGTAATTTTTGCTGTTATCGTCTTTTCAGGATGTAATGAAACATTCGTCTCGACCACAAGTGATTGTCAGGAAATTTCAGGAAAAACTTTTGATACAAATGACAGCACAATGGTCGGGAATGTAAAAATCCGGCTGACTGATTTTAAGGGATTAGAGGAGGCTGTAGATGATACACTTGGAGTCAGTGATTCCAATGGTAACTTTAACATCAGTTTCTGTCTGGGTTTTAAAGAAATTAAGGAAGGGAATGAAATCACAATCTACAAATTTGATTCATGCACCGCAATGTTTTCAAAAACAGGTTACAAAGATACGATTGTTACAATCAAAAGATCAGATACATCATATCAATCGATTAAGGTTTTTATGAAAAAAGCGGATCGATAAAGTCTCGTGATTATTAATGCTTCTCACATCATAAAGAAATACTTATCTACTTTCAATATGATTGTTGTGTCTATCTGAATTTGTGATATTTTTAAGAAATTAACACAAGATAGTTAGCTTTATAGACATAGGCCGACGCCTTGTTAATGTACATTACCAACAATAATGCCCCCGTTACTCTACACACAAAGACAAAAAAAGCACCCCACTCCTTAACCGGAGAGAAGTGCTTTTACACTCCTAAGAAAATCTAAATCAGTTACCCTGATTACTGCATCGTTATCGACTTGACCTGAACGACATTGTTGCCAAGTGACATTTTGATCATATAGACTCCCGGTTGCATTCTTACATCGTTGAGCGGGAGCAGCAATTGTGGCTCATGTGTCAGTCCCGAAAACAGTGTAGTTATGAATCTGCCCGAGAGATCGTATACGCCGACACTCAGAGGCTGCTGCGGAGCCGGTTGAGAAAAGTCAAGCTTCAATGCCTTGTTTGCACCATTGACAAACGATACCTCAAATCCACCGGCCTTTTTTCCGGCAGTTTTCTGATCGATTATCCCGGTTGTAACAGGCGTAAACTTCCAGTAGTTGAACTTGAAGAGATCTCCGTTGCCGCCAACGAACTTAAAGACCAGGTCATGCTTGCCTGTGGCTCCGGTTACATTACAGGTCTTGGTAGTCCATGATGATGCCCCTGAGACATCGCAGGTCCCGAGCAGTGTACCGTTCTGGCTGCCGAGATGAAGCTCGATTCTGGCGTTGCCTCCCGATGAAGAGACCCGTGCCTCAAATGAGATGGCACCATCCTTGAAATCGACTTCCCTTACCTTGAGGGTGTCCCCGTTGCTGATGGATGAGAGGTTGAGGCCACCCCCTTCGTCGCTGCACTTCTCGGTCTTGAGCCCTTTTGAGTCGGCAATAGTCTCTGCCTCGACCCGTTTATAGGGATCGAGCGTGGCAACAGGTGCCGGCCCCCGTTTGGTCATTGTCAGAGCGGGAATGCTCCCGTCGGCCCCGTAGTTGAACTCTTCCACACAGACCGAGCGTCTGAAACTTCCCCCGCCGGGTAATGCACCGTTGTGATAGAACATATAGGAGTGTCCTTTGTAGTCGACAACACCTGGGTGATTGGTGCCAATATTGGGGTTACCGAAAATGTAGCCCTTAAAATTCCAGGGTCCGGTTGGTGAGTTGCTGGTCGCATAGCTGATTCTCTGACCGGAACCGGAATAGACCATGTAATAGATCGATCCGCGCTTGTAGAACCATGGCCCCTCGATAAATCCCTCCAGTGGTATTCTGGAGGAAACGTTCCCCGTCGGTGTGATCATATCTTCTTTCAGCCTCACCATACGGAGATTCCCATTACCCCAATAGAGGTAGGCCTGCCCGTCATCGTCAATGAACACAGTCGGATCGATAGCCATTGCCCCTTCCTGTGCTATCGACCTGCCAACCGCGTCTTTGAACGGGCCTGTCGGATTGTCAGAAACGGCCACACCGATTTTTGCGCCGGTATTGTTGTTGAGTGGCACGTATAGATAGATTTTACCGTTTCTGGGGATAGCCTGCGGAGCCCAGGCATTATCGGTAAACCAGCTGAAGTCCCTTCCGGCGAGGACAGTGCCGCGTTCGGTCCAGTTCACCATGTCTACGGTCCAGAATAGCTTATAGTCGTCCATGGTGTAGAAGTTGTTCCTCGTGTTGTCTTCGTCGTGGGAGGTGTAGAGAAATAGAGTATCCATATACACCATGGGGGCAGGGTCGGCCGTGTACCAGGTTTGTACAATGGGATTGTCGGCAAAGCCACTTACGGCGCAGAAAAGCAACGCCGGAAACAGAAAAAAACGTTTGTTCACCATAAGTCACATCCTTTACCAAGAAGTATTTGTGGTTGAAATATTTAAAAGTAAGTACTGAATTCCTGCTGTAATGCCCCTCGTATCAAGTCAGAACCCCCTGCATAAATATGCTGGTTCAGTAAATCGCTTAAACCGTTTCCCGGGCGTATGGCCCCGGGATGTTTCAACAGGCGGCAGCCCGATAGCCCCGTTTTCTTGGAAAAATAAGCGTATTGCAATATTAATATAACATTATAATAATATAAAGATGTCTATATTCAGTAATCGCCGATTTAGGGGAAAGTATGAATAAAGTGTTCTAAATTATGGAACACCTCTTCAGTGCTATTTCGGCTGAGAGACCAGGTGATTTTTCTACTTATTAGAGCAAAATTATTGATTTGATTGTCTGCGTACAAATAACTGTATTTTTTCATTGAGATGGCCTTGTGAAAATTGTCGGAATATGACGAGGGGTGGGGGGGGAGATGTCGGGAAAGCTTACAGGAAATATTGAAGTGCTATAACTTGTTATACCACAGGGGGGTAGAGTAAATACGCCCTGAGGGAGTCGAACCCCCAACCCTCTGGTCCGAAGCCAGATGCTCTATCCATTGAGCCAAGGGCGCGTTGTGTGGAACTGGATAGAATATAAAAGTTGCAAGTCGAAAGTCACAAGTCGGAAGTCACAAGACACAAGTTGAAAGCTGAAAGTTGAAAGACTTTTATGGAAGAGGGTGCCCCCTCTTTCGCTCAAGCCCGTCGAGGACGCCGGTCTTGCGCTATCACCCCTTGTTGTCCACCAGTTGCAAAGGCAGGTATGGTTATCACATTTGCAGACGTTCTTGCGGCCGCACAGACGAACTGGTGGTAGATTAAAACTTATTGTAGCCTGTAAGAATTCAAGCATGTAATGGAGGGTCGAAAGTTGCAAGTCACAAGTCGAAAGGCACAAGACAAGAGACAAGAGTTAACAAAAATTATTGTAAACGGGATCTGTGTGCCACGGTTGTCCTCGACCGTGGCTTTTGCCAAGTACCCCCAATTTATTTCGAGAAGCCCTTGAAAGATGCTATAAATGGATAATATTCCTGACCAGCCTGAAAGGCTGACCTATTTCAGCAAAGGGCGACGCCCTGGTGATTAAAACCGGATTGTAGCCTCTAAGAAAAAGGCGTATAGTTACGGGTCTTTTCCGCCGCCGGCAGGCATGTTTTGACTTGTTCGAAGCCACAAATGTTGGCATTCCATCGGGTGACAATGGCTGCTGTAAGCTCACCAATAGAGGGCCTCCGGCCAAACCAAAAATCCTGAATAATTTGTCAGAGGACAGGCTTGCCATTTTTCTATTAAATTCAAATTTTGAGACACAGTTTAAAATTTAGATGGCAATGGCTGCTGTAAGCTCACCAAGAAAGGGCCTCCCGGGCAAACCAAAAATTCCTGAAAAATATGTAAGAGGACAGACTTCCAGCCAAACCATAAATTCTAATTTTTAATGCTCAGAATTTATATTGTAAATCACCGAATAAGGAGCACATATGCGAGCCTTTATTCTACTGCTGTTTACCTGTATCCTGCATGTTCAGGCTCAACAGATGATAACTGATTTCTGTCCTGACAGACTGGGAAACCAGTGGGTGTACCAATATCAGAGAGTACCACTGGGGTACGATTTTGATAATCTGATGATAACCGAATCACTAAAGGTGGTTGTTACATTGGACGATTATGAAATGATGAATTCCGACACCCTTTACATATTTAATGTCAATGAGAGCGGCATTAGAACAACGGAGGAAAGGGACGGGGCGATTCGGGCCGAGGTTATCGAAAACCAGTTCAATATTTCTGTTTACTTCAGGTTTAATGTTATCGCCGTGGTCGAGGATGCCCTGTATGATGAGATCCTGGCAAGGGACCAGGAACCGGTAGCGATGATAAATCCTCTTTACAGGTCTCATTCAGTCAGTTCCGCAGATTTGAAGAAAGTCTGGACCGGAAACGATTCCCTTTACCTGCTTAATGCAGGAACAAAACGATTCGCTCAGAATACCGGAATGGTTTACGATTCACTCAGATCTACCGGTAACTGTATTGAGAAACTGAAACTTCTCTCCTTTAACGGGGAGCCGTTCGGGTTATGGGGTTCTCCGGTACGGAATCCTGTGAAATTTGAAACTGCAAACTTCTTACATACGCAGGCGGGTAAAAAGCTGCACCTCTCTACGACTTCTCAGGGCTTAAGCGGAAATGCTTTTTCGCTGAATGGACGATCTTACAGGAGAATAAACAGAGTGAGGAGTTCCATTGTAGTGACACCGCCTCTTAATCGGAACTGAACTCTCAATATTTATCAACCCGCTGAGTACAATTATCCACTAAATTAAACCTGTTTTCTATGAACCTTAAGCAGGCCGGTTAATAGATAAAACTTTAGAAAGGTCAAATAAAATGATCTTATTTGTGCTCCTCTTTTCAGCTGCCTTATTTGCCCAGGAATACAGCCCTGTTCATATAAACCAGGCAGGATACTACCCCGGGGCAATAAAGAAAGCGTCTGTTGTTGCAGAAGGTTTCAGTCGCTTCACTATCACAAATATGTCGGGTCAGGTGGTTTATGAAGGGGATCTTCCAGACAACAGTCCTTATAAACCCTCTGGGGAAAATGTTTCAACGGCCGACTTTACAGGATTTACCACGCCCGGTATTTACAGGCTTAATGTCGGAGACAACCTCTCTTCTCATCAATTTGTAATAGGGGACAGTGTCTTCAGAGGTGCCTTGAACAGTATCCTGAAATCTTTTTACTTCCAGCGCTGCAGCTTTGGCCTGGATTCCCGGTATGCAGGCGAATATGAGCGCCCCGCAGGGCATGCTGATACCGATCTTACTCTCCTTGAGGCACTCAGTGACGGGCCGGCAAGCAGAGACGTGAGCGGGGGGTGGTATGATGCCGGGGATTATGGTAAATACGTGGTGAATGCTGGAATTACAGTCGGGACACTGCTGGGCTTTTTTGAAATGTGCCCGGAAATAATCGATGATTCATCGCTTAATATTCCGGAATCAAATAACGGAAAAAGCGACCTGCTCGATGAAGTGAAATATGAGCTTGACTGGCTGATAAGGATGCAGGACATTGACGGGGGAGTTTTTTTCAAGGTCGGCCCGGTCTACTGGCCAGAAGATGTCCTTCCTCATGAAGACTCCAAAGAACGTTATATAATTGGCAAATCCACAACATCAACTCTTGATTTCGCGGCAGTCATGGCAATGGCCGGACGAATATACGGGCAGTATGATCAGGACTTTGCGGCTCAATGTGTTCAAAGTGCTGAAAAGGCGTGGCAGTGGGCTGTTTCAAACCCCTCGGTGCCTCATCCGGAAAACACCGAGGGTACAGGGCCGTATGCAGATGGAGCGGATGCTGCTTATAAAGATGAGTTTTTCTGGGCTCTTTCGGAGCTTTTAATAACGACCGGAAAATCCGTGTACAGGGATAGCCTTGCTGCCAGGCTGGTGAACATGAACTTTTCAGAACACGCATGGTGGCAGGATGTAGGTAATCTGGGATTTTTCTCTCTTGCCGTAAACGGAAGCAGCATTCCGGAAACTGTGGGAAATGAGGATAGAACAAAAATTATTACCAGCGCTGATTTAATAGTGTCGGATGTGACATCGTCGGCTTACTGTACTCCCATGAAAAATTCGAATTATCAGTGGGGGTCAGCCGGCACAGCAGGAAATATCGGTGTTATACTGGCCTATGCGCATCATTTGACAAAACAACAGAAATACCTTGACGCCCTCATATTGACAGCCGATTTTCTGCTCGGCAGAAACCCCACAGATTACAGTTTTGTGACAGGTGTAGGCTCTCTTTCTCCCATGAACCCTCATCACAGGCCCAGCACGGGAGATATGATCGATGCGCCGGTACCGGGTCTGGTTGTGGGCGGTCCAAATCAGAGCGTGTCGGGTGCCGATGAGGAGCTTATTTCCCTTATAGAATCCCAAACACCGCCTGCAAAGTGCTACATAGATTCCCGCGGCAGCTGGGCATCTAATGAGAATGCCATTAATCAGAACGCGCCCTGGGTTCTTGTTCTTGGATATCTTGAAAACTGCTTTGGTGATGCCTTTCCCGGGAAAGCATCCGGAGCAGCCCTGGGCAAAAGGACTCAAAATTTCAGCGTGATGTACAATAATTTATCTGGAACTCTTCACATTAACGGAATAGATCCTTCATTTAAAGGAGAAATTATCCTGTTCAATCTTCAGGGCAGGTGCCTTCTTCAAAAGAGCATCAACCCCGGCCGGAGAGTCATCAAAGCAGGTAAAAACCTTAATTTGAGAGGCGCCTGCGTTGCGCTGATTCGCAATGAGACATTTTCGGTTAGTAAACTGATGAATCTTTTTTGAGGCTTGAACCACGAAATATATGAAGATTAAGATAATTAACCACGAAATACACGAAATACACGAAAAAGATTGTAACTGTTGCAGCCTTTTCAACGTCATTCCTGCGAAAGCCGGAAACCATAATGCAAATAGTAATCCCTTTTTTGAAATCAAAAATACATGTCTGCCACCAAATACTTATGTCTTATTCCTGGAGGGTGCAACGTGCGTGCCCCCTGTAGGAAATACATGCTTGAGAGACTGGTGCCCGGGGGCCACGCCGTACAGTGCCTTTAGCTTAAAATGATCTGAAATCAGAGTAATAAATATGGTCGGTTTTTCCCCCCGCTGTTCCCTTCTGGTGCACGGAAAATGTACCCCACTCTAATTCGAAAGGGTATTTTATGGTATAATTAGGAAAAAGAGGAGGAGTTCTGCTGAATGATCTCTGTTTTTGATTATACTGATTATCGGATGTTTCTGGGTGATTTTTATTCAGAACAGAAAAAACTCAATCCCTCATTTTCCTATCAGGCGCTTGCAGACAGGGCCGGACTGAAATCCAAAACTTATCTTCACAAAGTTATCACCGGAAAGAAGAACCTTGCCAAAAGCAGCGTGCTTAAGGTCGCAAAGGCCATCAAACTGAAATACAGGGAAACAGAGTATTTAAACGCACTTGTCGACTTTAACAATGCAAAGACAATCAGGGAAAAAGAGTACTACTTTACTAAAGTGAAGGAATTGTCTCCGGCAGTTCAGGGACAGCTTGTCTTGAAGAGTCAGTTCGAGTATTTTTCAAAATGGTATTTTGTTGTTATCAGAGAACTGGTCACGATGTACGATTTCAGGGATAATTTCAAGTTGCTTGCAAGAACCGTTGATCCGCCTGTCACTGCCGAACAGGCAGAAAAGGCTGTGAAAATTCTGTGTGATCTGGGGCTGCTGAAAAAATTACCTTCAGGACGATACAAACAGAGCGATTCTGCTCTCAGGACCGATTCTGATACAATACCATTTGCAGTTCAACTGTTTCAGAGAGAGTGCCTTGAGCTTGCATCAAAATCAGTTGAGAAACACACGCGTGATATACGTGATATATCAACATTGACTGTCGGCATCTCGTCATCGGGATTTGATCAGATCCGTCAGGAAATTGCAGCATTCCGCAGGCGTCTGGTTGAGATTGTCAAGGCTGACAATCCCTCTGACAGGGTTTATCAGATCAATTTCCAGATGTTTCCGGTTTCCAGGATACCCAGCGAGGATTAGAGTTGAAAAAAGCGGTTTGCATTAAAATAGTCCTCTCATTTCTCCTCTCTTTAATTTCTGTTCTTAACTGTGGGAGAATCGGTGATATAAGCGGAGGCTCAACGGAAACAGTAAACGCCAGAGTTTCAGCGCGTGTTATTCTTTCAGACAGTTCTGCAGTCAGCGGTGCTGCAGTCAGAATTATCCCATCGGGACAGGATCCGCTCTCTTCAGGTGCCCTCATTTACAAAGACACAACCGATCAAAGCGGTTTCTTCAGTCTGGAGGTTAAAGACAAGGCGTTTTCAGACGGTTACTATAATATCCTGGTTTCAGGAAACGAGAAATGCCACTTTACTGACTCTATGATGATAGAACAAAGGTCAAAGATTGAACTTCAGGATCTCATGCTGAAGGATCCCGGATCTCTTAGCGGAACAGTAATCTTTGAAGAGGGCACAATTCCCGATACTGCCTATGCTGTTCTGGTTGGAACAGATCTGAGCACGGTTGTCGTGTCTGGTCAATTTACATTCAATAACATTCCCGAGGGATTTTATACACTGCGGGTAATTACAGATAACGCCGGTTACTCTGCTTCAAACCTGCCTGTGGCGATCACTTCGCTCTCCTCAGACACTCTTGATGACACACTTAGAATACCGGTCTCACGTGTGCTTCTTGATGAGTTCGAGGATGGAGACATGTTTCTTTTAAATAACAGGGCTGATATAAATGAGGGGTGGAACAGCTTCTGGTATGTTTTTAATGAGAAAGACAAGGAACCCCTCTCACAGATTATTCCTGAGGGGCTTCTGGTTCAGGATAGTCTGCCGCTTGCCATAAGCAGTGAAGGAGCATATTCGGGTAAATCGATTCATTTGAAAACTGTTCTGGCCCAACGCAGCAGTCCTTTTGCCGGTCTTGGATGCAGGATCACGCCGGATCGTAACAGGTATTCAAATCTATCAAATATGAGTTCGCTTTCCTTTTATATGAGAGGAAAAGGTACAGTCAGGGTCAGTTTTCTTACGGCCGCACTGAACCGTTACCCGGAAGATCAGAGGTGGGGGACATGGGGCAAATATATCGAATGTCCGGATCAGTGGCAGGAGATCACAATCAAGTCTTCAGAGTTTCTCCCGCAGGAGTATTCTCCACAGGCTCTTGACAGCCTTTTCTGGAGCGATGTTTCTGATTCAGTTGATTTCCTGCAGTTTGTGACTTCCGCTTCCGCAGGAGACACGGTGGAGTTTTTTCTGGATAATATCTGGCTCACGGGTGTTGACGCAGAAGATCTTATGTAGAACCCGGACTGTTTTCTGCACTAAATACTTTCTTCAGAGCTGGCTTTCCCTGATACCTTCTCAACGCACAGCAGAACTGTATGCAGATTGAAATTCCAGTAGTCTGCAATAAAGATTAGAGACAAGTAATAAGTAAGAGTAAGGATTGTCTGGAAGAGGGAGTCCCCAATACAAGTGATAAGCAAGAATAAGGAGTTTCTGGAAGAGGGCCCCCAATACAAGTATTAGCAAGAATTAAAGATAAAGACTTTTCTGGAAGAGGGAGTCCCCTCTTGCGCTGCAGCCTGTCGAAGACGCCAGTCTTCCGCTATCACCCCTTGTTGTCCACCGTTTGTGTAGGCAGGTATCTTATAATCACATTTTCAAACATCTTTGCGGCCGCAGTGGCGAACTGGTGGTAGATTAAAACTGGTTGTAGCCTGGAAGAATTCAAGCATGTAAGGGAAAGTTGCAAGTCGCAAGTCACAAGTCGCAAGTCAGGAGTTTTAAAGGGCGCTTTTTGGTTTTGTAAGAAAGTAACAAAACCGAGGCACGACACTCTTTTTTTCCGGGAAAAAAAATAATAAGCAAATAAATGTTACCAGTCCAAATGCCCGGTTGCAAAGTCCCTCTCCGGTAGGCCGGTAGGAGAAGGGTGCCGACAGGCGGGGTGAGGTTAATAAAACCAACAAACGGCAATATCATTAATGTAAAGCGTCTTTATCTTAAAACTACAATAAATTTTAATCTACCTACAGTTCGCCCCTGCGGCCGCAATGTCGTTTGCAAATGTGATAACCATACCTGCCTCCACAACCGGTGGACAACAAGGGGTGATAGCGAAAGACCGGCGTCTTCGACGGGCTGTAGCGCAAGAGGGGACGCCCTCTTCCAGAAGTTTTTTATCTTTATTCCTGATTATTACTTGTATCGGGGGCATCCTCTTCCAAAGACTTCTATTTGTGTATTATTTCTGACAATGTTTAGTCCGCACTTATGGCGCATCCAATTTTTCACCCATGTCTGCCTGTAATAATCAACTGCACGATGTCAAGGCAACACGGTTATCACCGGGCTGCTATATCTGCGGCCACTCTGAATAGTCTCAGCAGCTGCTTTTCTCCCCTGCAGTGTATAGAGTTGCTGGTGCACCTCTCCTGAAAAATAAGGAAATACCTGCAGTGATGTAGTGGGGGCAGTTTTTTTCTGCACCACCCGCAATGATTTGACCTCTGTGGGCAGCTCTTTAGTTTTGGAGAATAACCATTGCGGAACCAGGGGATGATGAAAGGCGATCATCCAGCCGGTGCGATGATCACCACCTGTGGCTTCAGAGTAGAGATAGTCGGCCCCACCCTCAACTGCCCGTTTGAGCGAGTCGTACGAGATGCCGCTGGGATTTTTTGCAACCATGGTAACAGGATCGGTACCATTGCGAATTGCATCACTGTAGGTGTTAAGCCCGGGGCTGGGTGTCCAGCTTTCGCTGACAAACCTTACAAAGGTAATAACATTAGCGGTCTTCTTACTGGCATTCTCAATCGCTTCAACCATACTCCGGGTACCGCTGACATTAACCACGCCGTCCCCTGCAGCATGGAATGCCCAGAGCGGTGTGCGCATGATTTTATCCGCGGCATTATTGTTACCAGCCCCGGCACACGCCAGTGCTGCGGCAAAATAGCCCGGCCGCTCTTCCAGAAGGTTGAATACGCCGCGTGCCCCCATGGAGAGCCCTACAGCATACAGACGGTTGGTATCGATGGAAAATTCCCGCTTTAAAGAATCAATGATTGAATGTACCGCCGCTGTTGCAACCCCTCCCCAGTAAAGATCGGAAGGACATTGCGGGCCCATGACAAAATGGGGATTCTTTTCCTGTATGTCATCTGCTATCCAGGTGGAGACGAGATCTTCGAGATCGACCTGACTGGTATTATTACTGCCCCGCTCTCCTACGCCATGCATGGTAACCGTGAGCGGATACTTCTTGCTTTTGTCATAGTTTTTGGGCATAAAGAGACGATATTTAATTGTAACCGACGAGGATCTCAAAGACCGGTCCTGCATTAACTTATGTACCTGAGAAAAGGATTGGGCCGCTGCAAACATCAGAATGAAGGCAACAAGAGCTCTGTGTGGCAGATGAAAACGCATAGATTGCTCCAGTACGTAAAAGGGTGTTGTATCGATTCAGACCCGACTGTTGATGCTACTAATTTAAAACCATCTGGGATAAAAAGCAACTTCAGACTGATTCTGCACAATTAAGAGAATAAAGAGTTTCTGGAAGAGGGTGCCCCCTCTTTCGCTCCAGCCCGTCGAAGACGCCGGTCTTGCGCTATCACCCCTTGTTGTCCACCATTTGTGGCGGCAGGTATGGTCATCACATTTGCAAAAGGTCTTTGCGGCCGCAGTAGCGAACTGGTGGTAGATTAAAATTTATTATAGCCTCTAAGATAAAGGCGATTAATGCCCCCACGGTCTTGGCTACATGATAATGCTTCCGCTCACCTTTGAGCTTTTTGTCGAAGGGCCTTTCTTTCAGTTTCTTTTCCCTAGCCCAAAGGGCTTACGTCTGTCAGCGCAAGGTTTCTTACCTTGCAATAACGATTAAATTTTTGCAGCCATTCGTAATTTGAAAAGAAAGACCTTTGATTATTATGTGTCAGGATTGTAAATGAGACAATGATAAATACCTGCTCTTATCAAAACGTGAATAAATTTTCTGTAACACTTGACACTTGGAATTTAACTTGCAACTTGTACTCGTAAGATTTCTATAGTGCGTTCTTTCAGAGCTTGATAAAACTCATTCCGGTTTCTTTTTACCAAGGCGTTGCCCTTCGCCGGGTTAATTCAGCCTTTCAGGCTGGTCAGGAATCTACCTCAAAGAGCTTAGGAAAAATGTACCCTTTGTAACTCTTAACTTCTGACTTGTGACTTGTGACTACCTCCCGATTACAAACGCACCTGCTTTCAGTACTACCCCGTTGTTCTCAAATCGGTAAAGATAGACTCCGTTAACCAGGTGGTCTGGAAGTGAGAATTTATGTCTTGCCGAAAATTCCGGCGTTTTTGATTTAGTGGCAGCCACCATTCGTCCAGCCGCATTGCAGATAACGAGTCTGGTATTTTTAAGTGGTGCAGAGGGACCGCTGAAAATGACGAGTCGATTGTCAGTTGAAAAAACAGGTGTATACCCCTGTTGCGGTTTGCTTTCTTTTGGGGAGACTGATCCGGTGATATTGTCAATGGCCCAGAGTTTGGCAGTACCATCAGAGGACCCTGTAACCACTTTCAAACCATCGGGTGAAAAAGCCACTGCGTTGACTGCTTCAGTATGATCCGAGAAGCTCAGTAGAAAAGCTCCGGTTGAAGTGTTCCCGAGATTGGCAGTATTAGCTGATGAGGTAAGGTACATTGATCCGTCGGGTGAAAAAGCCACTGAATTTGTAGCTGTAGACCCTATGCCTCTGAGGCTTCTCCCTGTTGAGATGTCCCAGAGTATGGCCCCATCTCCAGCCCCGCTAAGCGCTTTTGAACCATCAGGGGAAAAAACCACATCTTTAATAGTTCTTGAATGGCCTGAAAAAATTCGGATTCTTTTGGCTGCCCCTGAGGAAGGGACATCCCAGAGATACACGGCGTTATTGTTGCCATTGGTAAGCACCGTTTTACCATCGGGTGAAATTGCTACTGCGGATATGGCAACATCGTCCGAATACGTCACCAGGTAATCGGGTGAGGAGATCTGACGAAGAATTGCGGCCCCGCTTGTTGTTCCATGTATATACTTATCGCCGTCTAAAGAAAAAACCCCAGTATACAGGGGAGGTGTTTGAATGGTGCTGTCAAAATCGGGGGTATCCCAGATTTTAACAGCTCTATCCCAGGAACCAATTAACATTTTTGAACCATCTGGAGAAAACGCCACTGAAGAAACGCCGTCAGTAAACTTGTTAGGGAAAGTGAGGGTTTTTATAAATGCGCCGGTAGAAGCGTCCCAGAGTTTGGCACTTTCATCACCAGAACCGGTGAGCACCATGGAACCATCAGGCGAGAATGCTACTGCATAAACCTGGGCTGCATGGCCGGAGTAAGCCTTGATTATAGTGCCTGAGGCAAGGTCCCATATATTGATGGTATTATCCTTGTAGCATATCATTACTTTCGAACTGTCGGGTAAATAAGCGGCAGAAGTAATCAGTACAGATGACTTGGGGGATGTCATGAGGAGGTCCCCGGTGGCGACATCCCAGATTTTTGCCGTTGAATCACGGGCTGTGAGGGCCTTAGTGCCGTCGTGTGAGAAGGCCGAAGATACAACCTTGTCACCAGGGATTTCAAATGACCTGACAATCGTGCCTTCTGTCAGATCGCAGAGCATATAGCCATAGAGTGCCATGGTGCCGTTCGGAGAAAAAGCTACAGGAGTTTTGTTAAGTATATCTGTTCCAGCATGAAAATCAATCTCCATCAAAATGCTGTCGGCGGCAACATCCCAGAGAGCGAGGCCACCGGCTAAAAAACTCGTCAGCAATTTTGAGCCATCAGGAGAAAGCGCCCCAGATTCGATGTAGCGGTTGGATACATTATCTGAAAAGGTGACGATCGCGCTGTCTCTGGCAATGTCCCACAGTTTAGCTTTGCCATCCATTGAGACCGTCAATACTCTCTTGCCATCTGATGAAAAGGCCATAGAACTTACCTGCTGAGAATGCCCGGAGAAGTTACGGATGGTTTTTCCGGTATTAGCATCCCAGAGGGTTATTTCCCGAGTTACCAAACCTGTCAGCACTTTTGATCCATCAGGCGAAGCAGCCACTGAAACGATTTCGGACCTTTGTTTGGGTGTTGAGACTATTATGCTGTCTGAGGAAGCATCGACAATATGCGCTGTAGTATTGTTTGCAAATAGATACTTCTTTCCATCAGGGAAGATCGCGAAGTGTTTCAAAGGGCCGTATGCTCCATAAGTTAAAAGCGGCTCAGTGACCGTGGCTGAATTTAGATCACCAGTCAATACAGCTGTAATCGTAAAAATCATCAAAATGAAGACGGATTTAGTTCCCATGCTGCTTCCTTAGTGTTAAGACAGCTATCGCCAATTCCCTGTTTTAGTGGTATAATCATTTCAGGCTGTTTCCGAAATCGGAATTGAGTCATTTGAGCCTGTTTTAATAGCGTTCAATATAGCATTTGCATTGACTGTATACAATTAATTGACATTGATCAGTTCTGTTTGTATCAGTTTCGGTGCGGGAAAGTCTCGTGTCCATAAAAATGATATAGTACAGTACACAAGTTGTGTACTTAAAATTTTACTGCCTCTGTTATTCAATGTTTAATAGAGCTTTTTTTTGTATATATTAAGAATTATCTGGCAAGAATATCGGTTTCTTCAGTCAGCCAGGACAAACTGATCATGGAGTGCATAAATGAAACTAGGGCATGGTCTGGAAGTGTGTGTGTTCAGTCTTTTGCTGTTAACTGGAAAGACATTCTCTCAGGACCCTGATTTTCATATTTACCTCTGTTTCGGGCAGTCAAACATGGAGGGAAATGGTACCATTGAGGCGCAGGACAAAACCGTTGACAGCCGCTTTAAGGTAATGGCTGCTGTTAACTGCTCGAATTTAGGTAGAACAAAGGGATCCTGGTACACCGCTACACCTCCTTTGTGCAGATGCAATACAGGGCTTACCCCTGCCGATTATTTTGGCAGGACATTGCTTGACAGCCTTCCCTCTGAGATCACGGTGGGAGTTATCAATGTAGCGGTAGGGGGCTGTAAAATCGAACTTTTCGACAAAGATGACTACCAGGCCTATGTCTCATCGATTACAGAAAGCTGGTTGAAGAACTACATTAACGAGTATAATGGAAACCCGTATGGGCGTCTTATAGAAATGGCAAAGCTTGCACAGAAGGATGGTGTTATCAAAGGCATTCTGCTGCATCAGGGCGAGTCTAATACAAATGACAGGCAATGGCCCGCAAAGGTAAAAGCGATTTATGACCACATCATACAGGATCTGGGACTCGATCCCGCTTCAGTGCCTATCCTGGCAGGAGAACTCGTGTCTGCAGCAGAGGGCGGTTCCTGCGCCAGCCATAACGCGATAATTGCGGAACTCCCCAAATCTATTCCCAATGCCCACATTGTTTCTTCCAGTGGCCTGCCGGATAAAGGGGATGGCCTCCATTTTACTTCGGCCAGTTACAGGGAATTAGGGAAACGTTATGCGTTAAAAATGCTCACTTTATTTCCCAAAGGTAAGGCTCCTGAGGTAAAGCTTACTTCGCCGGCAAACAACGGCAGCTTCTCAACACTTGAAACCATTACCTTCACAGCTGATGCATCCGACAAAGATGGTACTATTGCCAGCGTGAGTTTTTATTCCGGCACATCTTTACTGGGGAGCGACAGCACTGCACCTTACGGCATCGAATATTCAGGAATGCAGGCTGGAACACATACTGTAACAGCAAGAGCAACCGATAACCAGGGGCAAGTCGCTGTTTCTGCGGCTGTTACAATCACTTTAGAGGCTCATCAAGCCCCTTACGGAACATCTCCTCATCAGATCCCGGGCCGTATAGAAGCAGAAGAGTACGACCAGGGTGGTGAAGGAACAGCTTATCATGAGGCAGATGAAAACGGCAATGAAGGACAGACGGATTTTAGAAATGATCAGGTTGATATAGAGGCAACCACCGACCAATCCGGATCTTATAATATCGGTTATGCTCTTGAAGGTGAATGGCTGGAATACACTGTAAACGTTGCTGCCACAGGAACCTATAATATCGAGTTGCGTGCGGCTGTAGATGGAGACGGCAGAAATCTGAAAATTGAAATGGACGGCGTCAATATAAGCGGGAATGTTGAGTTGCCTAATACCGGAGGCTGGCAGACCTGGACTACTGTAACAGTAAATGATGT
>Ga0209723_1004177_pt1 | contig 16452 bp, 8 predicted proteins | sample BiotimSIPDNA_2_FD_185750 | JGI IMG/M metagenome (GOLD analysis project Ga0209723, IMG submission 185750) | Anaerobic biogas reactor microbial communites from Washington, USA - Biogas_R2 time_0 SIP DNA (SPAdes) (version 2) | ecosystem: Engineered > Bioreactor > Anaerobic > Unclassified | place... | reverse complement strand
GGTCGAGGGCATCATGGGGCTGCACATCCACACCAGACACCAGGCTCCCTCCCCGAAGGATACGATCCCCTGGGAGACCGTGTTCGCAACGGTTGCCGGCATCCCGCACGACTTCTTCATCAACCCGGAGATCCATCATCGAGACCAGGTGAGAGAGACGACCGCATTTTGTAAGGGGTACCTGGGAGAAGGGGGGAGAAGGGTGAGTTAAGTGGAATATGATTACTCCCGTAACAACTTAGAGGCATACTCAGGAGTCAAGAACTTAGCCACCCATTTCTCCCAATGGCTCCTTTTCACCGCTAATCTCTTAAACGCCTCTGCGATCGTGGTCATCAGGTGCTCACGGCCGGTGATGAACGTCGCTGTTATCTCTCGTTCTCGATGAACAAGTCGAGGGGAAACACGATCTGCTCACCGTCGCCCTCCCGCAGGTGCGAGGACCGCTGGCCGATCTCGGTGACGCCCGGGGGGAGGGCGTACTTGTAGGTCGCGTCGGCGCTGTCGCGCTCGATGATATTATTGATCCGGTGGTACTGGGCGAGGTCCATTGCTGGAGAGAGGTTGGGGGGCGGGGAGATATGGGTGTTGGTTTTGATCTATCCCGTGTCTTAATGGATAGATCCATGTAATCGTTTCCATAATCATGTGTGTGAGTCGATGGAAAAATGATGTATCCATTGTGCTCATTTTTCAAACTTTGCATATTCACGGATGTATTTAAATGGGAATGGTAAGACTGTGCTTTGCCCTGTTCGCACAAAGTCGACATCCATTGTAGGGAGGATTTCTTTGAACACCAATTTTGAACCGTTGACTGCTACTATCTTGCGGAGATGGCAGGCATTGTTAATGGAAAACTGGATTGATCCCTGTCGTTCTCCCACAAAGTAGTGAGCTTCAGATTCATTCGCTCCAAAGTATTTGATATTAAGTGAAGCGCTGAAAAACTCGTCCATGTTTTCTTTCTTTTTAGAGAAATGAAGCCTCACTCTATACTTCTCATACAGGGTGTCCCTGAGATGTTCCGCTGCCTTCGAGTTCTTCCCAAGGCAGGAGTTCAAGATACCCTTAAGATCCTTCTTTGAAATCTCTTGATGCCTTATCGCATCCAGGTTCTCTACCAGTGTGGATACCTTTTCGTTCCCCGCTTGAGGTGTCCCGGCGAAGCACTCCTTGACAACAAAAGCTAGATCGTTTCCTGTTCTCATCCCTTCGGGAAGTTTGCTATCCATTTCCCGGATAATGTTTCTGATCTCCTTCAGATTAGGAATAGTTATTTGATCAGTGCGATAGATCAAATTCTGGTCGCCTGCCTCTGATACGACAAGCCCCTCAGGTGAGAGGTGCATCTTCCTTTTATTATCATTTGCTCCTTTGAGAAGATCCACATACTCTTGGTATTCTCCATACCAATTAAGAGAAGTTGGATCTACTTCCCGGAACTCGAAACGACCGTCAGGGAATATATCCATGAAGATGATATTCTCTTCAGCACTATCGTACGCGGCAAATGTCCACATACCTGTTGCATTCAGCCTGTTCCAGTCAAAAAGGCTTAATTTTTGCTCTTGTAGATCTCGCTTGATCAACTGCTCCTTAATCAATGTCTTCGCTATCGCATCTGAAACTTCCTCTACGCCTTCTATGGTTATATTCTGCCTGATGGTGCCGGAATTTGAAGCGAGATACTCATCCTTTAGGTTATTTTCCTCATAATAAGTAGCATCATGTATGATTCGATAATTGACCGCCTCCTTTTTCTCACGTTTTCCGATGGTAAGTAGTTTCGGATTTCCCATGAAGGGCATAAGCCCCTTCTTCAGCGATTGAATTATCTCCAGAGATTCATGTGACGCAACTCGGTCCACTATGCGTATGGGTTGCCCATCGAGTCTGGACTGAAGATGTTCTGGCTTCTTTAAAATCGTCTCTTTCAACTCAATGGTATGCGGTCTATCTAAGACGTGCAGTTTAACGGACATATACTTGGATAAATGTTCCTGAATACTATCCAGAACATGATGCAAAACGCCTGCTCGACTCCTATCATATTCTGCGCGGGAACTAAAGTTAACAAAATGAGCATGGGCCCTTTTGTTTTTAAGACCCATTTGGATGTAGGTCATCTTAGGATCGGGCTCAGGGTCACGCGGCAACAGTCTGCGGAGGGTGCCTGTTCCTTCATGCAGGACATACTTGGGTTTCCTGATAAGGACAGATCTATCTACTTTTGGATCATTTTGAATAGAATAGAGTGTCCGGTGGCGCTTGACTTCCACATTGAGTAGATAATCCCTATCGAGAGCAACCTCAAAAGCATCAATATAATCTTTGTTTTTGCCGCCTAGACTGCGAACAATAAGCAAAGCCCCTGTCAGGTTACAGTAATGGAATTCTTTATAGGGCGATCGCGATGATGCAAGAGAGTTTATCAGGATTCGTGCGAGCCAGGCTTCACATATGCAACCTTCTGATCCCGTCCTGAACACACTGGGCTTGGCTTCGATGACTGTACCTTCTGAAAAATTTTCATCTTTTCTGATTCGTGAGATCAATTCATAGATGTCCACCGGTCGCCTGAACATGGCATATGCATATGAACTATACGCGTACAGGACAGCATCTGCTTTGTAGTCGTTACCGATCAGGCGGTCTAACTGATATGCGCCCCTCCATCCTCCCTTAGCATCCCTTTTTAGTTGGATAAACGCGAAATCTTGTTCAATAGCATCGATGTTATACTCGATCTCCAGTTTATTCGTTTTAATCTTCATTTTAACAACTCCTCATGGATGAATATTAACGCCTCATCGCTCAGAGAACCATCCTGGCAAACGAAAGGGATCTGGACAATCTTTCTATCCGGGGATATTATTGGACGGAACTCTTGTTTGGGTCCTCCCAAAATGTTGATCACAAAAATGCGGTCTGCGTTACAATCTCTTATTTTATTCTGGATGTTAGGGATTATATTTTCTGCAGAAACAACAAAATTGTCATTCCAGAGTTTGAAATCAAAGTAGATATTGTTCTCTGTCTTGAAGTCAAACTTTTCATACTCGGAGATATTCAACTCGCTGAGCTGGAGCCCCAAATGTTCCTGCAGGATATAACGACCACATACCTCACCCAGCGCTCCTTTGTAGATGTTGTTAAATATGGGAGGGGTAAGCATTAACTCACTCTCAACGAATCTGGTTGCCCAACCTCTATCATTAAAGAGATTATACAGGGGCTTTACCGCCATCAGATCCTGTAACCTTGCAGATCTTTCACTTACTTCCTGTGTTTGTTCAGCCGTCGAAAAAAAGACTTCTGTGCTTCGATAATCATTTTCCTGAACATATTTATACGAAGAGGCTGGAGATGGGAGTTCGACGTAAATTGGGTACCACTCGGGATCACAGTCTTCCTTGAATGGGATCGAAGGTTGCCTGAGGGTTTGCTCTCGTAGACTTTGCCATACCTCTGCCTTACCCTTGTTCCAGGGATTCTTTAGGAAACCATGTATGAATGCAGCGGACCGATTACTCCGGTTTGATGCCCGGTTCTGAAACTCGGTAAGTTCGTCTATTGTGACGTTTTCTCCTCTAGCTGACTCCAATAATGTGGTATATTCCCAGATAGGTATCACATCATCAGGCAAAGAGATGTGCGTCAGATACTTTCTGATAGATGAGTCAGCGAGGATATGGATTGTCGGTGCTTTCATGTTGGTTCGGCAAACCCTTCCGATAGCCTGGATCAGCATCTTGTTGGCGTAGCGAGTGTATGCCTCGGTACGGTAGAGGTTGACAAAGTCTCCTATTTGCTTCTTTTTTCTGTATCTGCCAATAAATCGTGAAAAAGCCTCATCTAGTTTAAGTTCAAAGGTTTTCGGAGAGATTGAACCATCCTCAACAAGGAACTCGAGTTGGAACAGATACTTTACGAAATTATCCTCATTGAGTTCATCGGATTGGATATTTACAAGGAGATGCGTCGGGCGGTCCAGGTAGATGGCATCGATATCCATCTCCCCTCGATCAGGGAGATCGTTAATCTTTACCGGTTGTGCAGATTCTGGGATTGTATATTGCAGGTTTTGCCCTGCCCCTATTGTCTGGTACGTAGAGAGTATAAAGCGTCTTTTGCCAGATTTCAGGATTTCAGAGAGTTCTAGTTTCTTCTCAACGAAATCATCCCCGGTCATAATGACCATGGTATCTAAGTGGGGTTCATCCTCTGCATCTGGATATCTACTCTGAATTTTTTCTGCATAGTCATAAAGGATATTCAGATCAAATTCGGAATTTGACTGTTTTGGAAATGCGTTGAAAAAACAGAGGAATGCACGAATTTCAGGGTTCTCCAAAAAATAATTCCACGCCATGAAGATACGCACATAGCGAGAGAAGATATACTCGGGTTCTTGCTTATCTGGGTTTTTAAACGCCACAGTATGCCACAGTGCATTTGCAGCCTCTCGATCACCCAGCAGCGATTCAAGTATTGCTAAATTCTCTTCATGGTCATCTGCACCGATAAACTCAGTCTTGATCGATACCTGATCGTATCCTCGGTTGGCTTCAGAGATGGCCTCTTTAATTCTCTGCAGATCAGTGCCTGAAGGTCGAATAAATGAGTCTCTAAGCCGTGAGCGGAGATATTCAAGGTCATAATTTCCTATATTCGTATATAATCCCGCGGTCGCAGACATCCCTACAACCATCGCTCGCGAACAGATTTCAGCCATGAATGATTCTGGAGTTCTTGAAAAGGTATACATGTAAACTTTAGAGAGGGTGTCGTGCTCTTCGTTATCTACGATATCATAGTAACTGAAACCAGCATCATAGAAATTCTGCCCCTGGATAGTGTTCATGTTCTTACGCAATTTATAGGGGGTATTGTGTTCCATTATACTATTTGTGAGGGAGTCTACTGTTTCTGGGTCAAGGCGGAAGTTGTTTAGAACTGTTCTGACGGCGAGGTCGAGTGGAAAAGCCTCTTGAACTGCATCATCTTCCCCTTTAAGTTGACAGTAATTTTCAGCCAGATACCCGATACCTCTCTGAAAGTATGTGAGGAATCCAGAAATTTCACGAAGCAAGGACCGAATATTCACCCCGGGAACCTTTTCTTCTCCATTAAACGCCTTTATCCAGTTGGTACGATTTCTGGGATCCTTCACTATCTGGATCCTTTTGTTCTTGGCATCCAGAACCTGGTGGAATTGATAATCGTAAAAGAGAAAATTTCGGTTCTTCGACGAGAATTCATCGTCTGACTTACAGGTATGCTGAAGATTATATTTTCTGGATATCTGGTCGGCCTTATTCTGAAAGCTTGTGATTATCTTGCGAGGTGATGGCCAGTCCCTATCAGGAGCCATACGTTTTCGCTGCCTGGACTCCTGCAACAAAACCTCTGGGCACTCGTTTTCCATGAGGTGATTATGGATGTTAAGGAAGCGATCGAGGAGATCTGCCCGAGATTTGAGGCCCGATTCTATAATACTCTTGAGTACACTCTCTTTGGTCGCATCGAATTCATCAATGAAGAGCAGTGATCCATCAATCAATCGCTTCTGGAAGTAATATGAATTCTCTACGATGGGAGTGTTTTTGCGGACAAATTTATCTATGCTGAGAAAGATTATGATCTTCTCATCAGTAAAGACGGCGGGGTAGAGAATTCCTATCCATTGGTACTCTGGATTGGTTTTGATCGCATCAAGCCTCTCCACTTTGGTTTTAAATTCCTGCCTCAGCTGTTTGACAATGAATTTCCGAAAGTTCGGTTCAAATTCTTTCCGTATCTGTTCATCGAGGTTTGCTTTTATACTCTTGTCTATTTTCGCATTTCTTGAAACTTCAACGCGAGATTTTAGATCACGGTAACTTTTGACTTTAAATCGATTCGGGATCTGAGATTCCACAGATAAAAGATTGTCAATAACGGATTCAGAGTTTGAGTTGATGAAAATTACGTATTTATCGTAATCGTCTTCTGCGCCTGCGGCCCTGAACCGATCCTTTAGGTCACGAAAGGGGAGATTTTTCTTAAGGTCAGTTATGAAGAATATCTTTCGTTTCTGCTCTACAAAATCCTTGTAATGGTCGCAAATGAAATCCAGGACGTTATGAGTTTTTCCAAAACCGGTGGGCATGCTCAGGAGGAGAAGCCCCGTCGCATCTTTATCTAAACAATGCTGCTCGAGAATTTCCTGCATAAATATCCCCCATCACAGCGAATTATTTTTGACTAGTTCTCTCTATAGATTAATCGAGATTATATACCTTTTGATTGAGTTAAAATTATCTAAAAAGTGAATATACAAATTAAATAGCATCAAATCGTTTGGTTGAACAATCTGTTGATATCTACTCGATGTGATGGAGGGGCGGCGGGAGAGGCATTAAAAATGATTTAGAGATCATTCTCCAGATCAATTACCTTTGCCTCGGGGCTCGTTTCCAGCAAAGCGTCGACAGTCTCCGGATGGCAGGTAAAGAATATCACCTGGTTTGACTCTGCTAACCGTGAAATTGCTTCACAGCTGTTTCGCTTCCGCTCTGGATCAAAGTTGACGAGGATATCATCAAAAATAACGGGTAACGGCTCGTCATGTTTAATGAACTCTGAGATATACCCAAAGCGTAACGCGAGATATAACTGTTCGGTGGTGCCTCTGCTCAATGACAGGGTGTCAAGTCTTTTCCCACCTTTATCCTCAACGAGTATCTCGCTTGAATCGATCGGCTTAAGAATTCGTCGGTATTTCCCGTCTGTAATAGCGGAAAAGTACCCCTGGGCCTGCTGGTAAACGGCTGGCTGCCGTTCCCTCTCATATCGCTCTATGGCCTTACCCAGAATGTATTGAGCGAGAGTAAGTTTAGTCCAGAATCTGGAGTCGACGTGGATATCTTTCAGGATGCCCTCCCGTTTATTTCGTATTACTAATGCAGCATCGTCATTCTCAAGTTCCTCAAGGATCTTATTGAGTTCTCCAAGCCTCACATGCAGTGCGTTGCTCTCTTCCTCGATCTCAGATTGGCGCTGTACAAGTTGATCTTTATCCTGGGAGATAGCCAGAAAGTCAGAGCTTTTGAGTGTCTCTACAAATTCCGGATATTTTTCAACACGCCCGGCTGCCCTCTTTAGTCGGGACTCAGCATTGTCGATTGCAGTTGTGTACGCTATCCTCTGATTCCATATCTCTCCGTTGTGTCTAAAACCCTCTTCATCCTCTGCAAAACCAGACCTGAAGAGCTGGTTACGCTCTTCATTCTTCTTCGTTATTTGCTCGTTGAGCCCTTTGAGTTCCACCTCTAACCGGCTCTGTTCACCCTGCAGGGTTTCCAATCTGGCCTTGATTTTTTCGTTGTCTTTAAGGCTAACAGCCAGTGCATACACATCAGCATCATAGGATCCCGATGGAACCATTTCACACGCTTCAAGGGTAGCCTTTACTTCGGTTTCGAAATCCAAAACTTTCTTCGATAAGTCGGCAAGTCTCTTCCCATTCTGGGCAATGGAGTCTAATTTCAGGCGTGCTTCCTTTGCCGTGGAGAATATGTCATAAACAACTGCAGGACTGAGCGTGGTATCGAGCCCGGCGGATGTCAACCATTTTTGCCATTTTTTGGTCAGTATTTCTAGATCATTCTGGAGAACCTGTATCTCCTCATCCTTCTCCTGGAGATCTGCTTCCGACGCTTTCAATTCATTTTCTTTTTCATCTATCTCCTGATAGAGCTTGTTCCTCTCATCTACTGACCGCGATACCTCCTCAACCTCTCTCCGCCTCACTGGAATCATCGCGTTATCGGGGATGGCAGAAAACCCACAAAAGGTTGCTCTTTCCAGGATCTCCTTTTCCAGATTCCGGATCTCAACTTCTTTGTCATGGCGGAGTTGGGCCATGCTCATTATATCTTCCTGAGGGGCGACAACCGGATCAGAGGCCACCTCACCCTGAACCTTCTTCGCCGACCTGACATATATGAGTGCTACGAAAGTCAGTAGAATAAAGATTACACTTCCGACGAGGGTTGATCCCTGGAGTAGTCCCGCTATCAAACTGATTACACCAGCAACCACAATAACGCTGGCAGGCCATATCGGGATCTCTGGCTGGATCAGTGCGACCCGCTGTTGGAATCCTGTGCCAAGTTCGGCTTCGCGTTGGGCCAGATGGTCGTATTCGATCTTTTTCTTTTCCAGTTTTGGAACATAGACCGCAAGGTAGTCCAGAGCGTCACGCCGCTCTTTTAACTGTTCATCAGAGATAACTTCAACATGTTCTGGAATTTTTCCTTTAAGGCTTTTAATCTGCTCTCTTAGAATTGGGATTCTTCTTATTAGTTCCTCCCGCGGAGTATTTAGCTCCCAGATCTTCTTTTCATACAATTCAAAGTCGTTCTTGAATGCATCAACCTGGCTCTTAGCAGATGAAGAAATATCAAACGAAAGCAGATTCTCCTCAGTCCACTCTCTCCGAATGGACCGGATGAGATCCTCCAGATCTTTATGGTCAGCACTGCACTGCTGTTTAAGATCGCGTACCCCCTGCAGGTCAGAGAGGTACCTATCCTTCTCTCGCTCAAGCTTCTGGATCGCCTTTGCCTGAGCGAGAATTCGATCATCTATTGCGGTTGCACGAATATTCTGAGCATTCTGCTGATATTCTATATCCTTTTCACTCTGTTTGGAGGAGAGTTCTTCTATCTTCTCGTTCAGAGATTCAAGGCGATCTATTCCTTTCTGGGGAAAGGATTCGAGTTTGGGCAGTTCGGATAGCCCTTGAGTTGCCTGGCAATATGCATTCCAATCATCTCTGACACTGAGAATGTTCTCTTTAATCTTGATCTCTTTCCCCACCTGGGTCCTTTCCTCCCTAATCTGGGTTAATTCCTTCTCGATCCCCTCTCTCTCTTCATAGCACCTGTCATACTCCGTATTCGTCTTCGAGAAGGAATGCAGCTTGGACTCAAGCGTCTTCACGTCTTCGATCTTCTTTGAGATTATTGGGGCCCCCCTTTCTCCTTTGAAGTACAGGTTTCTGACATCTTCAGTGAGTTTTTTCTGTACGTCAGGGATCGGAATTTTAGTTATCCCCACACCTGCGCTCATGAGATGAGATTGGATTGATTCGGCCGATAAGGAATCAAAACTCTGTAATTCGTCCATTCCAAACGCAAATACATTTTCGAAGAATGATTGATCCGCCGATCCGATAAGTCTCGAAATTGGTATATCAGCCTGTGAATTGTCTGGCAATAGTATCAGGGGAGCCTTGTTGCCTGAGATCCTCTGGAGCGTGTATTGATCTCCTTCTCTGGATTCTATATAGAGGCGACCACCCATGACCCCTCCGTTCAGCGGTTCATAGAGATTTACCCCCTTCTTTTTTCTCGGGAAACCAAAGATCATACGGCGTAAAAATGCAAGGAGAGTTGTTTTCCCTGACTCATTGGGGCCCTGAACGATTGTCACCTTTGGGGAGAGCGACGAGAATTCAATCTCATTGAATATACCGAACCCTTCAATGTAAAAACCATGGACCTTCATTGTAGATCATCTCCAACAAATTGATCCAGAAGATACGTCTCTGCTTCTCTGACGAGTTCCTTCAATTCCTCCAGATCTGGTCCAATGGTGTATTTCCGCCCTTTTACGCTTTTAAAGAGATCAGCGAGGACGGGCTGGAGTGCAAGCAAAGCCTCATCACTATCGAGGATATCATCAGTGATCTGGACGATATCACCCACGATGTCGGCTCTTTTTGCGACCTGCTCTCTGTCGATGGGTGGCTCGGTCCTATCAATAATCCATTCGAGGAGAACAAAGTCTCTTTTTCCTTTTTCATTATCTCCAAACCATCGAAGGATCTGCGGGATCGTGTCTTCACGATTCAACCATGCGTGAACGCCACCTCGCCCGGTGAGTTTGAGGCGACAGAGAACGCCTCGACCACCGGAACTCTCTCTCAGGCTGGATAGGGTGTCTCCTATCCTCTCATAAAGATCATTTTCTGTTTCAGCCTCATCTATGGATATTTCGACATCTTCCCATCGGATCGATGCAGTTTCAATAAACTGCGCATTTACATTGTGTTTATCATCCACGGATACTAGATAGCACCCCCGAGCGCCTCGTTCTCCGATATCTCTCCCCTGAGGGTTACCGGAATATACAACGGTAGGTCTATTTCTCTGAATGACTGTTGGTTTATGGATATGACCTAGCGCCCAGTAATCATAACCGCGTTGTATCAAGTCTTTTAAAGAACAGGGGGAGTAGGGTTCATGACCGGCACCTGCACCTAGCGTGCAATGGAGCATCCCGATAGTAAATGGCCAATCCCCCTCTTTATGGGGAAATCGCGCCGCCAGATTTTCGTATGTTTCCCCCCTCTGGTAGCTCATTCCAACGATGGCTACTTCTTTTCCATCGTTCCCCGTGAAGATGACTCGCTCTGGCTCATCACCACTCATAACATGAACATTTTTGGGCCAGTCGATGTGAGCTGCCCACCCTTCAAGAGGGTCATGGTTTCCAAACGCCAGATATACCGGAATGCCTGACTCGGAGAGTCTCTGCAGATATTTCCGAAAGGTTAGTTGCTCGTAGACTTCTCTATCGGCACTGTCGTAGATATCACCGGATATCAGGAGGAAATCAACTTTTTCCTGGATACAGAGATCAACGATATTTTCAAACCCCTGAAATGTAGCCCGTGCTAATTGTGAAGCGACCAGATCCTCTCTTCCGGATATGCTGGCTAAAGGACTTCCGAGATGCAGGTCGGCGGTGTGGACAAATTTGAGAAGATTGTCACCCCTTACTCTGGACTTATCACTTTTCTTTGGCATAGAACCCCTCGAATTTGGGCGTGGTCATGTGATCAGGTAGTTGCTTATTTATTAAGTCAGCATAAATCTTTTGAGTTTAATCGGGGCGATGTAAACCCCGAATAAAGCAATGAACTATCACGAATCTCAATTTATGGATACGGTGACCTGTGAGGACTCAAAAATAAACATTTATCTCTGATGGGCCGATACTAGCAATACAGGAGTTCTGATCCATGAAACTCACCGATAACGAAATCCGTGATATTACCAGATATCTGGAGGCCGGAAAACCCCTCCCCGAAAAATACCGGTTCCTCCTTTTTGAAGAGAAACGCGAGGTGGAACTCGTCTGGAACGGAAAGACGGATGAGGTCTGCAACGTCGTCCTCCCCTTTCAGGTTATCGAGAACGTGGATGAACCACGAAAGGAGGTGGATCAGACCATCCAGAAGACCCTGTTTGATATCGATGACCGCGGCCGGCAGTTGAAGGGCTGGACGAACAAACTCATCTGGGGCGACAACAAACTCATTCTCTCTTCTCTTAAGAATGGTCCACTCCGCGAAGAGATCGAGAAGCAGGGCGGGATCAAGTTGATCTATATCGATCCGCCGTTTGACGTCGGGGCTGACTTCTCGATGGATATCGAGATCGGGGATGAGAAGTTCACGAAAGAGCCCGGGATATTAGAAGAAATTGCTTTTCGGGACACATGGGGGAAAGGGGCAGACAGTTTTATCTCGATGATATATGAGCGGTTGAAACTAATGAGAGATCTGCTCGCAGATGATGGAAGCATATTCGTCCACTGTGATTGGAGAGTAAATAGTTACATTAGACTTATTCTCGATGAGATATTTGGGAAAAAAAACCACCGTAACGAGATTATTTGGTGTTATGAAACTGCAGGAAAAAGTAAATCTACTTGGTCGAGAAAACACGATACCATCTATTTCTATTCGAGATCCGATCAATATCAGTTTGATCCGAGTCAATCCCCAATGCCTAGAAAGCGGAATAAACACATGCGTGTTGGAATTGATGAAGATAACCGCGAATTTGAAGAGAAAATTGATGCTACGACAGGGAAGGTGTATCGCTGGTATTTTGATGAAGGGAAACTACCCATGGATTTTTGGACAGATATATCATTTATTAATTGGGAAGCTCGTGAAAGAACAGGATATGCAACACAAAAACCTGAAGGCCTTATTGAGAGAATAATCAAAACATCGACATGTGATGGAGACCTCATCGCCGACTTCTTCTGCGGATCGGGCACCACACTCGCTGTCGCCGAGAAGCTCGGTCGGAAATGGATCGGTTCCGACCTCGGCAAGTTCGCCATTCACACCACCCGGAAGCGGATGATCGAGGTTCAGAGAGATCTCAAGGCAAACAACAAAGACTACAGGGCATTTGAGATCCTCAACCTTGGTAAATACGAGCGGCAACACTTCATCGGTATCAACCCGGACCTCAGGGACGAACAAAAACAGAAACAGCTCGCCGAGAAGGAGAAGAATTTCGTCACCCTCATTCTCTCCGCTTACCGCGCCGAACCGATCGAGGGCTTCACCACTTTCGTCGGCAAGAAGAAGAATCGCATGGTTGCCGTCGGCCCGGTCAACCTTCCGGTGACACGGCTCTTCGCTGAAGAAGTTATCGGAGAGTGCCGGCAGAAATACATCACTAAAGTGGATATTCTCGGTTTTGAGTTCGAGATGGGTCTCTTCCCTGGCATCCAGGAAGAGGCCAGGCAGAAGGGTATCGATATGGCCCTCAAATATATCCCTCGCGATGTCTTCGATAAACGAGCCATTGAGAAAAATCAGGTTGTCTTTCACGATGTTTCATATATCGAAGTCAAGCCGCACTACAAGGGCAACTTCATCGCCATCGAGCTCACTGACTTCTCGTCGTTCTATAATCAAGATACTGTCGAAAACGCTATCGCAGGGCTCAAAGGCGGAGGGAGGAAGGTTATCATCGAAAACGGGCAGATCATCAAGGTTAGCAAAGACAAGAACGGTGTCGTGTCAAAAGAACTCCTGACAAGATCATGGAAAGATTGGATCGACTATTGGGCCGTCGATTTCGACTTCGAGAGTAAAAAAGAGATTGTCCGCGTCAAAACGGAAGGCGGTGCGACAATGGAGATCTGGACCGGCGAAAATGTCTTTGAGAACGAGTGGCAGTCCTTCCGGACCCGCCGTGATCGCACACTGGAACTCAAGAGCATCTATAAAGAGTGTAAAACCGGCCGGAGAAAGATCGCTGTCAAGGTGGTAGACATCTTCGGCAATGACACGATGAAGATCATCGATGTAAACACAGGAGGAAACTGAATGGCCCTGCACCCAGATTTCCCCACCGATCCTTATGCCATCCTCGATCCTGCGATCAGGTGGTTTCCTGCTGATGAAACCATTCGGGAACAGGGCTACCAGAAACTTCTCCCCCCTCTTGTCGCTAAACTTCGGATCAAGGTAAAAGAGTGGCGGGATGGCGGCTATGCAGGTGCGACCCGAACCAGTGTCGCGCTCTTGAACTGGTGGTTCAACACCGAGCATCTCATCCCCCAGGCAGACGGAACGCTCGTTCCGTTCTCCTACTACTTTGCCCAGCGGGAGGCGGTCGAGACAATCATCTATCTCCATGATGTTGCCCAGATCAGGGACAAATATGACCTCATGAGGTACGATAGTTCTGGCGCTATCTTAGCCGGTACGTTTGATGAGACCTGGAACCGGTATGTCATCAAAATGGCGACCGGTAGCGGTAAGACCAAGGTTCTCAGCCTCATCCTTGCCTGGAGTTATTTCAGCAAACTCTACGAGGAGGAATCAGATCTTGCCAGAAACTTCCTCGTCATCACTCCAAACATCATTGTCCTTGACCGTATCAGGGCTGACTTCGAGGGGTTCCGCATCTTCTGGCAGGATCCAATCCTTCCAGACAACGGTTACGAAGGACAGAACTGGCAGGATGATTTTCAGCTCACTCTTCATATCCAGGATGAGGTTCGTATAACACGAAAAACGGGCAATATCTTTCTTACCAATATTCACCGCGTCTATACGAGTAATGAAACGGAGCCATCATTTGAGGATGAGAATCTCATGGATTATTTCCTTGGGAAAAAACCCACCGGTGCAACCACTGATTCAAAGGTCGATCTTGCCGAGGTTGTCAGGGATGTCGATGAACTCATGATCCTCAACGACGAAGCACACCATATCCATGACAGGCGTCTGGCGTGGTTCAAGTCCATCCAGGATATCCATAATAACCTGCTTCAAAGAGACTGTAAACTCTCCATTCAGGTCGATGTGACTGCCACCCCCAAACACGAAAACGGCGCTATCTTCGTCCAGACAGTCTCTGATTATCCTCTCGTCGAGGCTATCTACCAGAACGTAGTCAAGCATCCGGTTCTTCCAGACTCAGCCAGCCGTGCAAAGCTGGCTGAAAAGATGAGTTCAAAGTTCACGGAGAGGTACTCAGACTATGTCCATCTCGGGTATCTTGAGTGGAAGAAGACTTATGAAGAACACCAGAAACTCGGGAAAAAGGCTGTCCTCTTCGTGATGACGGATGATACCAGAAACTGCGACGAGACGAAAGAATATCTTGAAGCAACTTACCCAGATCTCAAAGATGCGGTGTTTGTCATCCATACCAAAAACAACGGCGAAATTTCTGAGTCGGTGAGCGGGAAAAAGGAGCAGGAACTTAGAGAACTTCGAGCAACATCTAACAAAATAGACTCAGTAGAAAGTCCCTATAAAGCCATTGTATCCGTCCTCATGCTGAAGGAAGGATGGGATGTCAAAAATGTGACTACCATCGTTGGGCTTCGGGCATACACTTCGAGGAGCGAAATTCTCCCTGAGCAGACTCTCGGTCGTGGACTCCGGAGGATGTACCGGGATCAGAATGTGGCAGAATACGTTAGCGTCGTGGGCACTGATCTCTTTATGGACTTCGTCGAGTCGATCAGAAGTGAGGGTGTCGAACTCGAAAGGAAGGAGATGGGTGAAGGTTCGAAGCCTAAAGCCCCTCTTGTGATCGAGGTAGATAACGAGAATACCCGGAAAGATATCGACAAACTCGATATCGAGATCCCGGTACTCGTTCCAAGGATTTACCGGGAGTATAAAAACCTCTCAGACCTTGATGTCGCAAAATTGGATACAAGAAAGCTCCAGATCAAACAGTTCAGTGAAGAGGAACAGCGGGAGATCATCTTCAAGGATATTACCACGCAAAAATTCACCCATAAAACGATCCTGGACGGTAACACCGTTACGAACTATCAGAGTATCATTGGATACTTTGCACAGGTGATCATGAAGGAACTCCGCCTTGTCAGTGGGTATGATATTCTCTATGGTAAGATAAAACAGTTCATCAGAGATTATCTCTTTGGGCAGATAGTCGACCTCAATGACCCGAATATCCTCAGAAACCTGTCAGAACTCGAAGCGACAAAACTGATCATTGAGGCCTTCAAGAAGGAGATCAACGATCTGACCGTTCTCGATAAAGGAGGAACCGAAATAAGGGATTATATTAAGATTAGCCAATGCAGGCCCTTTGTTGTTAAAGACCAGAGTTTCCTCGTTCCGCAGAAAAGTCTGTTCAATAAGATCATTGGAGATGGCAATTTTGAGCTTGAATTTGCGGCGTTCCTCGAAAATTGCGACGATATCGTATCGTACGTGAAGAACTACCTTGCAGTTCAGTTTAAAATAGATTATCAGAACAACTTAGGGGACATTTCAAATTATATTCCAGATTTTATCGTCAAGAGATCTGAAACAGAGATTTTTATTGTTGAAACCAAAGGCGAGGAAGACCTTGATGATCCGTTAAAAATCAGAAGATTAGCCCAGTGGTGCGAAGATGTCAATACCGCTCAGTCAAAAGTGACTTTTGATTGGGTGTTCGTCGACCAGTTCTCATTTAACGCCTATGTCCCAAAGACGTTTCAGCAGCTTACCGACAGTTTCAGGAAGTATAAAGACTGAGTTCATCCGGTAGACCCCTTTGCTGGGAGAGACCATGAAGTGGTGCCTCTCGGTACCTCTCCTCATATTCCCTTCTTGTCCGATCACCTCCACAGCCCTGGAGGTGATCGCTCCAACTCACTGACAGAAAACGAGCAAGGTTTCCCAAACAGCGATCCCACAGAGGTGAATGATGAAAGAGAGCAGCTTTCACGAGAATAGATAATTCAGTGTACTTGATCTCTACAGGGGGCTAAGAAACAAGTAACCGAACAAGTAATGCGCCTTCTGATCTGCTTGAAGGGGAGACCATCAGGAGCGCGGGATGCCATGCAGTCTCTGGGACTCAGTCACCGGCCCACATATCTGTACGAGTACCTGAAACCGGCGATTGGGGCGGGTTTTGTCCAGATGACGCAGCCGGCTTCACCGAAAAGCCCTACACAGAAGTACTGCCTGACAAAGAAGGGAAGGAGATATCGGGAAAGAGGAGGATGATACTCCGGGCGGGAAGGGCTGCGGTGCTTGCCAATTCCAGACCCACCCCGGCCGGCAATCTTCACCCCCCGCCCATCACCCGTAACAGCACCGCCACC
>Ga0209723_1004174_pt1 | contig 16459 bp, 21 predicted proteins | sample BiotimSIPDNA_2_FD_185750 | JGI IMG/M metagenome (GOLD analysis project Ga0209723, IMG submission 185750) | Anaerobic biogas reactor microbial communites from Washington, USA - Biogas_R2 time_0 SIP DNA (SPAdes) (version 2) | ecosystem: Engineered > Bioreactor > Anaerobic > Unclassified | place... | reverse complement strand
ACTTATCGTAAGTATGCGAAGGGCGAATGATCGTGATTGGGAACTTGTCTTCTCGGTACGCGCGTTGCAAGCGTTCCTCGCAGGCCATCTTATTGCGCGAATATGCCCAATAGGGGTTATCCAGGATAGTAGATTCGCGCACAGGCAGTGTGGCTGGCGGGGTTTGGTAGGCAGAGGCTGAGCTAATGAAGATATAATGCCCACAGCGGCCTTGAAACAATTGCAGGTCGGTCTCGATGTGCTCAGGGGTAAAAGCTACCCAGTCTACCACCACATCAAAGCGTTCATCGCCAATGGCCGCGCGAGCTGAAGCCAGGTCGCGAATGTCGCCGTTAATTACCTTAGCTCCCATTGGGATCTCCCGTTCTGCACTACCGCGGTTGAGCAGCGTGAGATCAAAACCCCTTGCCAAAGCTAACTTGGTACTGGCTGTGCTGATGGTGCCTGTGCCGCCAATAAATAAAACTTTCATAAACACCTCCGCCTTAATGCTTGAAACTGATCGATTAATTTTACCTGATGAGTATGCTTTGTCATCAGGCCAAACACTGATGGTTTGGTATAGCCAAGCTTTTCAGCTAAGCATAGACTTGTTTGCTAGCCATTTAACAATACTAAGCTTTTTGATTAATAAAAAAATGGATGTAATAATAGCGTTAATTTGTCTACATAATATGATTTCATACTATAATCGAATTACATTGTTTATAAAAAAAGGAGAATTTTTATGAAAGCAACAGGTTTGATTTTTTCATTATTGTCAGCACTTTCCCTTCAGGAACAAAAGCTTTTCCTTGGTTTGCCCTGGTGGGGTTGGCTGCTGATCATTCTTGCTATTGCGTTGATATTATGGCTCATGTTGAGAGAAAAACCAGCGCATTTGTCAGAAAAGTTGCCTGATCCCACCGCAAAAAGCCCTGAGTTAGACTTAGCGCAAGAACCAGTTCCTCCCGCTGCAGCTGCCACGATAGATGAAGCAGAAGTGTTAGCAGCCAAGCGCAGCGGGCTTGACCTTGAACAAAAGGCAAAAGACCTGCTGGATGAAAGCGGGCAGGTTGAGTCACTTGAAGTCATCGAGACCGATCTTGACGGCTTGCCCGGCCCAGAAGTGGTGCAGGTGGTTGAAACGATGAAAGCCGAAGCTGAAGGTATGAGCGTCATCAAAACCACTGAGACCGTTGAATCTTTGATTGATGGCGAGGTGGTAAAGGGTGTATCGGAGACCTTATTTGTTGATACAGAAGATCTCGATGTCACCCGCGTTGCGCAGGAAGTCTCAACCGAAAGCGAGCATATGGATATGGTTGAAAACCTGGATGCCTTTGTGGTTGACAGCCAGGGCGTCGATGTCACTGAGGTGGCCGAATCCGCTTTTGATGAGCGCACTGGGATTGGTGTTTTAGAGGTCTCTACCACGGCTTTGGACGAAGCAAAGGGCATTGGCTCTGTAGAGGGTTTGCAGGCAGTGATTACCCCAGGGGAAGAAACGGTCCAAGAAAAGGAAGAAGCCGCCGAACAAGCGCTTGACCAGGCCGTATTTGACGAGATAATGGAAGACTTGGGCATCTCAGATGAAGAAGGTCAGGCTGAAGGTATTGTGCCTGAGAAAGCCCAGCACCTGGACCTGCCTGAGGTGGAACAGTGGACCGAACCCCAAGACCTGACCCTGGTTGAAGGCATTGGTCCGAAGATCAACAGCATTCTGCACGGCGCCGGCGTGAACACCTTTGCAGACCTGGCTGGAATGGATGCAGACAAAATAAAAGACATTTTGACAGAGGCTGGCCTACGTTTGGCAGACACCAGCACATGGCCTATGCAAGCCAAATTGGCAGCAGAGGGCAAGCTGGATGAACTGCAAGCTCTGCAGGATTCGCTCAAAGGCGGCCGTTTCGCTTAATCAATCAGGAAATCGAATCATATGCAAGGCAAGGACTGCCTGGTCAATCCTGGCACCTTGCCTTGCATTCTTAAGTAAACTATCGCCTGATCGCTCTGGTCTCCTGACCAGAGCGTAGACTTGACCGAAGGTCTCCAACATAATTTCCAATGACTCTGGTCTCATGACCGTGGGTTTCTAAATTTTACTATTGATCGCTCTGGTGTTTACTATCCCCGCAGCGCAGCGGGACCTGAGTGCAAAGCCTATTGATCGCTTTGGTCTCCTGACCAGAGCACAGAAATGACCGGAGGTCTCCAATATAATCTCCATTTACTTATGACCTTATTGATCGCTCTGGTCTCCTGACCAGAGCGTAGACTTGACCGTAGGTCTCCAACATAATCTCCATTTACTTATGACCTTATTGATCGCTCTGGTCTCCTGACCAGAGCGTAGACTTGACCGTAGGTCTCCAACATAATTTCCCATGACTCTGGTCTCATGACCGAAGGTCTCCCCGATTCTGTATGTCTTTACAATCCCTTTAGCGAAGCGAAATGGGATTCTATTGATCGCTCTGGTCTCCTGACCAGAGCACAGAAATGACCGGAGGTCTCCAATATAATCTCCATTTACTTATGACCGTGGGTTTCTAAATCTTATCTGATTTGATTTCGTCAATTTTCTAATTCCTACTTGACTCTCCCCCTAGGGTAGGATGTAAACTATAGTTGTTGCGACCCAACAGTATTAAGAAAGGATCAGGTATGCTCAAGATAGGTGAGTTCTCAAAAACAACTGGCGTAACAATCAAAGCGCTTCGGCACTATGAAAGCCTAGGCTTGATTAAGCCATATTGGATCGACAAGTACACAGGCTATCGCTATTACGACCATAGCCAAGTAATTCAGGTGAACCGTATCCTGTACCTGAAGTCCATGGGCTTTGCCCTACAGCAGGTCAGGCAGTTGCTCTCCCAGGACCTGTCACTAGAGAAGCAGCGCCAACTCTTTGAGAACAAGCGTAAAGAACTCTTAAAGCAAATCGAGGCAGACCAATTGCGCTTGGTAAACCTTGATCACCACCTGGTCCACGCGTTCGATAACCCTCAAACTTACTTAATCCAGAAGGAGAAACAAATGGAACTAGAATTAAAATCACTGCCCGCGTTCAAGGTCTTTGGACTGCTTTATGTTGGCAAGAACGAAAACCAAGAAATCTCAGCCCTGTGGGATCAATTTAACCAACGGGGAGAAGAGCTGTGCCCATCCACAACAGGCCAAGCTTTTGGTATCTGTCGTATGATCCCCACGAATACAACAGGGGAGTTTGAATACCTGGCTGGGGTTGAATATAAAGAAGGGCAACCCTTACCTCAAGGAACCGTTGTCCGCGAGGTGCCGGCCTGCACCGTGGCAGTCTTCAAGCACCTTGGCGCTGTAGACACCCTGCATCAAACTTATGTGCGCATCTACAGCGAATGGCTGCCATCCTCAAATTATGAACCCCTGGAGCCAGGCTTTGACATGGAAGTCTACAACGAAGAGTTTACCTTCTTCGCCCCAGACTCAGTCATGTATATCTACGTCCCTGTAAAACAAAAAGCATAACTTGATAGTCAGTCCCCAGCTTACACCTGGGGACATAATTTACGCCGAACCGCTCATTATTTAAGGCTTTTAATCTGATTGAAAATGATTTACACTTGAAGAATGATAAAAGAATAAACAAGCCTTTCATCGATGAAGAGACAGAACAATTATGTTATCCATCCTTGAGATCAAGCAATTCTTAAAGTACTACCCGCCAGATCAGGTTGACTTGGTGCTGGCACTGAGGGATCTGATTGCAGAGGTGGCTGCTGGCGCGACCGAAGTAATCCATACGCACACACAGTACTTGAGCTATTATTTTAGTGAGAACCGCGGGGGACCGGTCAGCGCAGGCATCTGTGGGATCGGTTTGAAGGATGATGGTATACAACTCAGCTTTCCACACGGCGCCTTTATCCCGGATCCACACAATCTGTTGACTGGCACAGGCAAAGCTATGCGCCACTTGGTTTTGAGGTCCTACGAATCAGTGCCTTGGGATGCGGTCAGGGAATTGATTCGCGAACACGCCAACTTCGATCCGCGCTCGTTTAGGATGAGTTAGAAACCTAACGATCGCACTGGTCTCCTGACCAGAGCGAAGACGTGACCGAAGGTCTCCAAATACAATCCAGTTAACCACCCACGATCCCCATGATCGCTCTGGTCTCCTGGCCAGAACGAAGATGTGACCGAAGGTCTCCAAATACAATCCAGTTAACCACCCACGATCGCTCTGGTCTCCTGGCCAGTGCGTAGACATGACCGAAGGTCTCCAAATACAATTCAGTTAACCACCCACGATCCCCATGATCGCTCTGGTCTCCTGACCAGAGCGAAGACGTGACCGAAGGTCCCCAAATACAATTCAGTTAACCACCCACGACCCCCATGATCGCTCTGGTCTCCTGACCAGAGCGAAGACGTGACCGAAGGTCTCCGAACATGATCTGGTTTATTACTCACGATTGAGTTGGTCCTTAATTTCCCCTAATGATCTCACTGGTCTTTACTATCCCCGCAGCGCAGCGGAGTAGGACCTGAGTGCAAAGCCTCCCTGTGGGACCAGAGCGAAGACGTGACCGAAGGTCTCCGAACATGATCTGGTTTATTACTCACGATTGAGTTGGTCCTTAATTTCCCCTAATGATCTCACTGGTCTTTACTATCCCCGCAGCGCAGCGGATTGGGACCCACGATCGCTCTGGTCTCCTGGCCAGAGCGAAGATTTGACCGAAGGTCTCCTTATCATATAAATTTGTTCCAGGCTCAGCTATCTTCAAGAGCTATAGGAAACACCAGAAGATTACCGTTCTCCCCCCTTAACCAATAAGCTGCAGAGGAATAAGCCCAATCTTCCGGGTTTCGTACAAATCCCTGCCTGACCGGGTTCATATGGATATAATCAACTTTTTGCTGCCAAAATTCTTAAGAAGCTATGCCTTCAGCATGCCAGCCAGGCTGCCAAACTTGCCTTTCACGATCATTGAGTTGCTTTGACCTTATTATCGTAGACAGTGATCCAGGCAGATTTTGATCAATATAATCTGCAAGTTTAGCCCCGCTGAATTTCCTGAAGCTTGTTATGGTCTGTTGTAGTCTCTTATTATTGAAATCAGCATCAAACAAAATCAAATGGATATGATTGGGCATAATGACATAGCTATTGATACGCAACCCCTTATTAATAACGCAGAAGTTAAGGCTCTCAATAATGATTTCAATTGGTTCAGGATGAATAAATACCGGCAGCCAGTCTGTGATGGTGAAGGTGACAAAGTAGACAAATACCCCATCTATAAATTTGTATCGATCCATTATGAAATTATATTGCAGAAATTAAGGCATTACTTTATTTAGTAGAACTATTATTAATTCAAATTTCATTTGGAGACCTACGGTCATCGGTCGCAACCGGTCAGGAGACCTGTGCTATCATAGATTTCAGATATCATTTGGAGACTTGCGACCAAACGTCGCGGCTGGTCAACCTACACATATCTCTAAAGTTAGGTTGCTACGCAAAATCAGCGAAATTCCACATTCTACTTGGAGACCTACGGTCATCGGTCGCGTCTGGTCGGGAGACCAGCGCGATCAAAGTATCATTGTGAGGATCTAATAAACCAGCCAATATTCTCGAAATAATTATTTTCTATTCCTCTTGCAGCGGGGTGTTTAGCTATCACAAACAATGTCTTGCCTAGTTTTGCTGCTCCAAACCCACCCTTGTCATGGATAACCACATTTTCACCTATTATACTTTGCCAATATTTAGAATAACCGGACCCCATAAACACTACAGCTTTTGGCTGAAAGGTTTTGATTTGAGATTGAATTTGCTCACAACGCCACGGGCTGCAATAATTTCTATATATCTCCCGATTTTTGAGGTAAGGCAGGCTTGACCATTCACTATACTGCCAGGTTGCTGTATTAGGTGAGGGTAAGGGTAAGAGTTCTAAAAGGCATGTCTCACTCTTTTTTCGGCCAATAATATCTCTTTGATAATCTTTGATATCAGACACTGATGTTGATAATCCTTTTGACGCAAGAATGATCCTGGCCATTTGCATCCATGTTCGTTGCAATTTTACGGGGTTGGTAAAGTATTCAGGATGATTGATCTTTATGTGAAACTTGTAAATATCAACTAATTCCGCTCCTCCCAGTTCATGCCATGTGTTTATGCGCCATGCAACTTGATCGAGGCTATTTCCTCCACCTTCTTCCATGCCAACAAACCAATATTGTCCTTCATAATTGCCAGAACCATAAAAGGTGGTTATAAAGCGCTGTAGCAACTCATCATTTATTACCATTTTTTACCTTCCAAAATTTTATCTCATCTCTTAAATATGATAAGATATTATCAGCATTAACCGGGATTAAAAGTGCCGGCTCTTATTAGGGTCTTTAAATTAATACAATCTATATTAAGGTTTCCAAACCTTCTGAGTACAACTGTTAATTCAACTGCAAGGCAGCCCGGAAACAAATTAAAAAGCGAAGAAAAACCTAATGAACATAGTCATGGAACAACCCGTCAACCCAGAACGAAACCAGGGCATTATTGTGCGCGTGGTCGGCGTGGTGGTGGATGTGGAGTTCCCATCGGGTGATCTTCCTAGCATTCATAATGCCCTACTGGTTCGGCGCAAACACCAAGACAATCTCTTCCTCGAAATCCAAGAACACGTTGGCACCAAGGTGGTGCGCGCCATTGCCATGGGAAGCACAGCTGGGCTGAGCCGTGGCTTGTTGGTCGAAGATCTTAACTCGCCCATCCGCGTACCGGTCGGTCCAGGCACACTAGGACGAATCTTCAACGTGGTCGGCAAACCGATTGACGAAAAACCGCCCCTGAAAACGCGCATGGTTCGCCCGATTCACAGCAAACCGCCCAGCTTGGCTGAGCAGCGCCCCACCACCGAGCCGCTGGTCACAGGCATCAAAGCCATTGACCTGCTAACCCCTTACCCCAAGGGCGGCAAGATTGGGCTTTTTGGCGGGGCTGGTGTGGGTAAAACTGTCTTGATGATTGAACTGATGCGCAACACCATCCGTCAGCACTCGGGCATTGTGGTCTTTGCTGGCGTTGGCGAGCGCAGCCGCGAAGGCAATGACCTTTGGCTGGAATTAAACGACCAAGGATTAGTTGATTCCACCGTCTTAGCCTTCGGTCAAATGAATGAACCGCCCGGTGCGCGTCTGCGCATCCCCTATACCGCGCTGACCATGGCCGAGTACTTTCGCGACAAAGAAAAGCGCCCGGTTCTAATCTTTATTGATAACATCTTCCGCTTCATCCAGGCTGGCTCGGAAGTCTCAGCTTTACTTGGGCGTCTGCCCAGTGAAATGGGCTACCAATCCACCCTGGAATCTGAGATGGGTACCCTGCAGGAGCGCATCACCACCACCAGCAGCGGCAGTGTCACTTCGGTCCAGGCGGTCTATATCCCTGCTGACGATATAACCGATCCTGCCGTGTCAGCTACCTTCTCTCACCTGGATGCTAACACCGTCCTTTCCAGGCGCCTGGTCAGCCTGGGCATCTACCCTGCCATAGACCCACTCCAATCAGGCTCCACCCTGCTCTCTCCCCTAATTGTGGGTGAAGAGCATTACCGCGTGGCAATGCAAGTAAAGGCCACTATTGCCCGTTACGAAGAACTGCAAGACCTGATTGCGATCTTAGGCATGGAAGAGCTGAGCCCAGCCGATCAGCAGACGGTCATTCGCGCCCGCAGGTTGCAGCGCTTCCTGACCCAACCTTTCTTTTCAGCTGAGCCCTATACCGGCAACCCCGGCAAGTTAGTACCGCTTGAAGAGAATATTCGCGGCTTTCGCGAGATCTTAGAAGGCCGCTATGACGACTTGCCAGAGCAGGCTTTCTACATGGTAGGCACCCTGGAAGATGCTCTTGAAAAAGCTGAACGCTTGAATAAACAAAATGAGGGCGATAATGCAGCTTGAGCAGCTCAGCTTGGAAGTATTAGGCGCGGAAGGGATGATCTTGAAGGCAGAAGAGATCAGCTCAATCAATGTGCGCATGGAAGACGGCACGCTCCTTGGCATACGCCCAGGCCACACCCCGCTTATAGGTCCTGCCCAGGCAGGCATCATCACCTACACCATGGCGGGTCAGTCGTACCAAGCCCAGATTGAGGCCGGCATCCTGACCGTGCGCAAAAACCTGGTGCGGATTTTGACTACTGGCACAAAACCTGGATAGCTGCGATACGCTTTGAAATTAAAGCTAACCAGGCCTGTATTTTACAAACAGATAACTGAGAAGCACTTGTGACAAACCAAGAGAAAGACCCTCTAAAGAGGAAATACCAGCCTCACCTTTCCGGCAGGGATCTCAGGGCTTCGTCAATCGGCTGGGAGATTGCCTTGCCCATAGTAGGTGGTCCGGTGTTGGGTTACTTTATTGACAGGCGCTTTGATACAGGCGTGACCTTTACGCTGATCCTGCTTGGGGTTGGGCTGAGTTTTAGTGTTATTAGCTTGGTCCGATTTATACAATATGAATTTGCGCTCATGGAGCGTGATAAGGAAGAAAAGAAAACAAAAGAACATGACCATTACGATAAGTGAAATTAGCCTTGGAATAGCTTGGATTGCAGCAGGTGCCTTGTTTGCTTGGCTTTTCATGCGGATGATGAAAGCCAATGTCAACCAATTGGTTCCTGGGCAAAAACCGCTCTCCGCACTGCTCTTAGTATTAGGCGCGTTCATTCGCTGGGTCTTGATGGCTGTATTGCTGTTCTATGCGGTAAGAATGCATCTAACCTATGCTTTAATATTTATCTTGGCGTTCACGATGATGCGTTTCATATCAATCATTAAACTGCACCGCCAGGTTAAAAGTAGTTTCAGATCGGCTGGGGAAGGATAGCGATGGATATTATTGAACATCCCGTTCTCTTCTACTTACTTGGAATCCCGATCAGCCAAACGGTTGTGATGACTTGGATTTTGATTGTTATCACCGTTGTTATTGTGCTGATCTTGCGCAAAGTTTTGCCAAGCCTGCTTGAAACAATGTTGGAGTTTATCACGGGTATGGTTGCGGATGTGTTGGATGTGGATAATCTTAACCCTTACCTGCCGCTCCTGGGCAGCCTGTTCATTTTCATCCTGCTTAGCAACATGCTGTCAATTGTGCCTGGGTTAAAATCGCCTACTTCAGATATTAATACGACCCTTGCCTTAGCCTTGGTGGTACTTTTTTCCGTACAGCTATATGGCATTCGCCAAAAAGGTTTTTGGGGTTATCTAAAGACCTTCTCTGATCCAATCTGGCTGTTTCCCCTGGAAATTGTTTCACAGGTTAGCCGCACGTTTTCGCTTACCCTGCGTCTTTTTGGCAATATTATGAGTGGAGACCTGATCGTAGCCATCGTTTTTTCAATCATTCCACTCATCGTGCCTGTAGCGATGATGTCACTCAGCTTGCTCACGGGTGTGCTGCAGGCATATGTCTTTACAATCTTAGCCGCGCTTTACATTGCTTCAGCTGTTGAAGTCAACATTGAGGATGAGAAGATGAGAAAAGCAGGCTCTAACAAAATTAGAAATAACCGAAAGGAAGAAAAATATGGAAAATCTTGAACCTGGTACCCTTGTTACAGTCATTACTATCATCGTGGCCGGCATCAGCATCGTGCTTGGGACGGTTGTACCCGCCATCATGGAAGGTCTTGCTGCTGGTAAGGCATTAGATGGCATTGCCCGTCAACCCGATGCCGCCCCGCAGATTCGCACCACGATGATCATATCCATGGCATTATTGGAGACCACAGCTATTTATGTGCTCTTGATCGTGCTGGTGCTGTTGTTCTTTAACCCGCTGCTTGAACGCTTCTTTGGGGGATAAACCATGCTGGAATTTAGCGGGTCGACCATTATTTGGGAAATTGTTAACTTCCTGGTTATCACAGTTGTCCTCTACTTTTTGGTCTTTAAACCGATCGTAAAACGCTCAGAAGAGCGTGCGCAAGAAAAAGCGCTCCTCTTGGAAGAAATGAAAGCTGACCGCGAAGCGGCAGCTATCAAACTCGAGGAGATAAATCACCGCCTTACAAATTTAGATAAGGAACTCCAGCAAATTGCAGATGAAGCATACGAGCAAAATAAGGTCCTGCAGGCAGAATTGCTGGAAGCAACGCATGAAGAAGCCAAACAGATTTTGCAGGATGCTTTGCTTGAGGTGCGCAAAGAGCAATTTGTGGATATGAAACAACATCAAAACGAATTGATTAACATCATCCTCAATATCTCCAGTCAATCCCTGCAAAAAGTCACCCCGCCCAATGTTCATGCCGTTTTGATTGAGGACTTAACCAAACAGATTTGGGATCTTGGCAAAACCCATATGAACCAGGTTCAAACCATCCGTGAGTCCCTTTCCGATAGGCAAGCTAAAGCTTATGTAACGTCTGCTATCCCCCTCACTGGCGAGCAAGAAGTAAGCCTGGTGCGCACCTTCAGTGCCCTGGCGGATAACAACATTAACCTTGAGGTTGACATAGATAAAAACCTTATTGCTGGGGTCAAAGTGCGTTTGGGTGACCTGATCATTGAGAACTCACTTGCAGCCAACTTAGAGGCGATTCGAGATGAAATCGTTGAATCGCTGGAACAGGTTAGCCTGGAACAAAATGATTGATTTAGACAGCGCGCAAGATCAAATCCTGCAGTCTCTGCGGACCAACTTGGGGGAAAAGAATTTGTTAAACCTCCCCAAAGACAAATTCGTCTCGGATGTCTTACAGGATATTAAAACCAAAAAACAAATTAAAGAGCGCAGCTTCAAAATTTCTGCCCTGGTGCGCAAACTAAGCAAAGTCAGCCAGGAGGTCAAACCCCAGGTTAGCTTTAAGAACGTTGGCACCGTGCAGCATATTGGCAATGGCGTAGCGACATTGTCAGGGCTTCCCTCCGTCCAACTGGAAGAGCTGGTTACCTTCCCTAATGGGGTGCAGGGCATGGTACTGAACCTCGACCGCAAGCACGTGGATGTTATCTTGCTCGGTCCAGACCAGGGTATACGCGGTGGAGACCTGACCTTGGCAACCGGAAAGCGCCTCAGCGTGCCGGTGGGCATGCAATTTTTGGGGCGGGTAATTGGTCCATTAGGACGGCCGCAGGATGAGTTGGGTCCAATCGTCCCATCAGAGTACCGCTTTATTGAACGGATTGCACCTGGGGTCATTGAAAGAGCGCCTGTGAACGAGCCTCTTTACTCTGGCACAAAAATCATCGATGCACTCATCCCACTTGGCCGCGGGCAAAGGGAATTGATCCTAGGCGACCGCCAAACCGGCAAAACAACCCTGGCATTAGATACGATCCTCAGCCAGCGCGGCACGGATGTCAAATGTATCTACGTAGCCATCAGTCAAAAGAAAACCTCTGTCATCAATGCCATTAACATCCTCAAGAAGGGCGGTGTGTTGGGGCAGACAACCGTCATCATTGCAAGTCCTGATGACCCGCCGGCTCTGCGCTACCTGGCGCCTTATGTTGGTGTCACACTGGCGGAGTTCCTCTTAGACCAGGGCATGGATGTTCTGATTGTTTATGATGATCTCTCCAAGCACGCCGATTCATACCGCGAACTGAGCCTATTATTGCGCAGGCCGCCAGGCCGTGAAGCCTACCCTGGCGATATTTTCTACCTGCACTCGCGCTTGCTCGAGCGAGCTTGCAAGCTGAGTGAAGCTCATGGCGGTGGCTCAATTACTGCCCTGCCCATTGTGACCACCCAAAAGGGCAATATCTCTGGCTATATTCCAACCAACCTTATTTCAATTACCGATGGCCAAATAATGCTGGATAACGATCTGTTTAACAAAGGCGAGAAACCTGCCATTGATATTGGTCGGTCGGTCTCGCGCGTGGGCGGCGCAGCCCAGGAAGACGCTATGAAGCTCATGGTTGGGGCGCTCAAATTAGAACTCTCCCAATACGAAGAAGTGGCACGCTTTGCCCGTTTTGGCACAGAAGTAAACGAAGCCACCCAAAGGCAGATTGCCCGTGGTATGCGCTTACAGAAGCTCTTAGGCCAAAACCCGCACGAGCCTGTCTCAATGGTCGACCAGGTTATCCTTTTCTTTGCCCTGACCAGGGACTATATGGACGCTGTGCCAGTGGAGGATATACAGCGCTTCTCACATGATTTGTTGGTTTTTGCCCATACGCAAGAAATCCAGTTAATAGACAGCATCAAATACCACCGCGCATTGGACGAAGCGCTGATAGAAGACATGCATAATATGCTGGGCGAGTTTGTTGCCAGGTGGCAAAAGATAGAAAGAGGTGAAAAATGAGAATGATGATGGCTGTTATTCCAAAAAACCAGGGCGAAGCCGTCCTGGATGCCTTGGTTAATGCAGGCTATACCGCAACCTTTAGTGAAACGCGCGGAGGTATGCTCAGGCAAAGTCAGCTTTCGCTTTTCATCGCTGTAAGAGAAGAAGAAGTATCGGTTGTGTTGGATATACTTAAAGCCCACTGTAAATCTCACAGCCAGGTTCATCACGGCAATTCCCCGCATCGTTTTGATCCAAATACCCAACATGCCATAGCTATTGGGGGCGGCGTGGTGTTCATCTGGACCCTAGAGCAATTTGAAAATTTGTAAGCGGTAAAGTATGTCTGAGATAAGCGAGCAAGCCGAAGGCCGGCTTGACAACCTGGAAAACATAGAACCACTGCTTGGTTCTTTGCGGGTGCTGTCTTTGAGTACTATGCAAATGGCATTGAATCGCAAAGAACACCTCCTGGCCTACAAAAATGAGTACTACCGCATCCTTTTTCAGGTCATAAGCACACTATCCAAAAAAGAAAGAACCACTGTTTTGCCTTCTAAGGCTGATTCCAGCCAGGCTGTCTTAGTCATCCTCGGCAGTGAGCGGGGCATATGCGGTCCTTACAACAAAAACCTTATCACTATGGCACAAAGTTGGCAGGCCCAACAGTCTAAAACCTACCAAATCCTCTCCTTCGGCACCCGCCTGGAGTCCCTACTCAAACAATCCTTTCTGGAGACAGATTTCAAGGGCTCTATCAGCAAAGGCTCTTTCCCCCAGTACCAAAAAGCGCATGCGCTGATTAATGGCTGGCTGGCTGATTTAAAAGCAGGAAAGCTGTCCTCTGTTGAGGTGCTTTCTTTTCGCAAGCCGCCCAATGGGTTTTACAAACCGATAATTTCAAAACTGCTGCCTATCTCTGAAGGGTTGGAGTCTCTCCCGGGTTTTGAACCAGAATGGCCGCCCCCAATTGTTGAAGGAGATCCACTGCCCATTATTCGACAGACTCTTGAACACATGGTTTCAATCAATTTCTACGAATTGATCCTTGAATCAATTACGGCAGAGAATGCCATCCGGTATAACCTGTTAGAAGAAGCCAAAGAAAATACCCGCGCGCTGATCGAAACCTTGACCATAGAAATTCAGATTCAAAAACGCCAGGCCATCACCCAACAAATCTTGGAAATGGCCTCAAGTGCAGGCTTGACAGCCTGACGTGTTCTAATCTGTCAGGTCTGGATAGATGTCTTGCGCATCTGCTGGCAGCCCTCTCACCACCCTTAAATGCTTTGTCACGTTTTCATCATCCTGCGCAGGGTAAATAAAGCTCAACCGCTCTGCTATAGCATTTGCAACCTGCCTAAATAACCCCACCATGCTGAAAAGTGCCCCCCAAGTTTTTTGGTAATCTGCCTCGGCATAAGTGCTCAATAGCTGCTGCCAAAGCATAGGATCAAGATACGCCTGGAAATGTTTGCCCAGTTTACCGGGGTTAACCTTGAAGTCGGTCTTAATCCCAATGTACCAGGTTAGCATCTGCATTAATTGCTCTCTCAATACCTGGTCTACCATGTGGCGAGCGTAAAGGATTTCACCGCGCCATAAGCCTTTAGCCGCGTAAGGGCACACCCACCAAAACTCGTTACAGCAGTCCTCGAATGCTTTTGCCGAAGGCAGTTTAGGCAGGTAGTCTGCTTCATTAGGGGCTGGCATGATTGGCAAGATGCCGTCTTTATCCAATAACACCACGCTCAGGCTGTCTTTTTCCAAATTATCAAGTTGATCAAGAGGGAATAGGGTTAGGTCGATGCGGTTGCCATCCATGAACTGCATCAAGTAGGTAAAACTATTATACTGCTCTGGGGTTGCGGTTTGCATCTCATCGGGTTTTTGCAAAATCATCAGCTCCCCAAAGCGCTCAATCCAAGTTGAGTCGGCCAGGAATGGCACTAAATCTTCCACAATATAAACGACATCGAAGTCTTGGAAGATATCGCGTTTTGCATGTGGGTTAGCACGCGAGCCATTGAGAATTACGGCGCGGACGCGTTCGTCTTGCCTGGCAGTGTGGAGAATGAGGTCTAGCATGTGTTTTTCGCTGCGCATGGGTTTTGCTCCTGGGCTTATTAATCAATAAAATTATAGCAAATTCAGGCTGATCTATTTTCAAGCCTGTGCTTGACAAAATTAGCTTAGATTCAAATATATCGTTAATAGAATCTGGTGTATAATATGGATCGCATTGTGCTATGCACATTTTGTGTATGGTATAATGAGTTGCGCATAGGAAAAGGGATTGACACAATTCATTCCGACGAGCAGAAATAATCCACCTTGAAGGAGGTGAGTACTTTGGCAAGTGTAACATTGCGACAAAATGAGTCGCAAGATTCTCTTCTCAAGCGCTTTCGCAAGAAAGTTGTCAAGAGTGGCGTGTTGAGCACAGTAAGGAGAAAACGTTGGTTTGTTTCCAAGAGTGAACAGCGCCGCATGGAGAAGAAGAAAGCAATTCGTCGTTCATACGCAAAATCGCATGAATGACAGCAGTATTAAGCAGGAGGTTTAATGGCAAAAGAAGAAGATAAGATTAGCGTCGATGGTACGATTATCGAGGCCCTGCCAGGTACGCAGTTCCGCGTGCGTTTGGATAATGGCCACGAAGTTTTAGCATACCTTTCCGGCCGTATGCGCCGTTATTATATACGCATTCTTTTAGGCGACAAAGTAAGAGTTGAAATGTCTCCTTATGACCTTGAACGAGGTCGCATTGTTTATCGGGAACGCCGCCCCAATTTGTCCTTGGACGAAGCATAAACCTAAATGTTATCAATGGAGCCCTGCATGCGCAGGGCTTATTTTTTTAACCCTAAACCCCCGTGTGATTAGCGGTAAAATCAATACATGGCAAAGGTCACCCTGGATGATTTAGTGCTTGAATCACATGTTCGCACGTTGGATATGCGGCGAGATTTGGAAATTGTGGCTGACCTGATCGAATCCTCTTTTGAACTGCAACATGATGTGGACGGCCAGGCTTTCCTGAAAGAAATGCGCCAAGCGGCTAAGGATGCACGTTTCTTGGGCTGGGTAGGTGCTTGGTCGCAATCGCAGGGTGAATCCATCCCCGGTTTCGTTTGGGAGCAGGACGGCCAGGTTGTAGGTAACGTCTCGATAATCCCTTTCATCAAGGGTGATAAGAAAACTTATGTTATTGCTAATGTGGCCGTTAAAGAAGCTTACCGCCGCCAGGGCATAGCCCGTGCCCTGACAGACCATGCTATTCGCTTTTTACATCGCCGAGCCATCACCGATATCTGGCTGCAGGTCAAAGCGACTAATGACGGCGCAATTAAGCTATATGAGAACCTTGGATTTCAACATTTTTGCTGTCGTAACACCTGGCGTGCTCATCCGCCTTTTACTCCTAAGGAAAAATCATACCCTGGCAAAATGCTTAGCTTGCGCTGGCGCAAGCGCAGCCAATGGCCGCTGCATAAGGATTGGTTGGAAAAGCTTTACCCCCCAGATATTCAATGGCATTTCTTGGTTAGCTTCGCAGATTTTAATCCCTCAGTTGCATGGCAGCCCTCTCACTGGGGAGAAGTGCTTAATTACCGCCACTATTGCTTGTTTGATGGTATAAACCCACTTGGCTTTCTAACCCGCCAAGCTACACAAACCTATGCTAACAGCCTCTGGCTGGCAATCAATCCAGATCTAAACGAAACCGATACAGTCTTAAAGTTGCTACAAATGTATTTGCGAAAGCCGCACGGCAGGCGCCCCATGCAAGTGGATTACCCCTGTTGTCAGGCTGAGGCTGCTTTCCAGGAGGCTGGTTTCAGTTTGCACCGCACCTTGATTTGGATGAGGCACGAGCCTGGGTAATAAAAAAGCTGGCCACTTTGTGCCAGCTCTTTCAATAAACGAACGCTTTGTTTAAAGTTCTTCGTCCACGATTGCTTCAATCAGGCTGAGAAATTCATCCCACTCTTCCTTGAAGAAATGTAAGGTCACATTATTCAATTCCAAATGGTAGGTGGACTCGCTATCTGGCTCATCTGCGCGCCAGGCAAGATAATTTTCAGTTTCTGCAATGGTGGTAGTGATTGGTGTATTTTCGTTTTCCATGTTATTTTCTCCTTAAATATTTTATAGTT
>Ga0209723_1004169_pt1 | contig 16466 bp, 11 predicted proteins | sample BiotimSIPDNA_2_FD_185750 | JGI IMG/M metagenome (GOLD analysis project Ga0209723, IMG submission 185750) | Anaerobic biogas reactor microbial communites from Washington, USA - Biogas_R2 time_0 SIP DNA (SPAdes) (version 2) | ecosystem: Engineered > Bioreactor > Anaerobic > Unclassified | place... | reverse complement strand
GAGGCAAAATAAGTCAATTTTGAAGGTTCTGATTTAGAAGAATATTGCACCATTCAACTGAAATTCAATTGATCCATCTCAGTTCTAGCATTTATCAATATTCTTGATTTATTTCAACACCCTCTTTGTAAATGGTTCTTTTTTCATTATTTGTTATTCCTTCGCATAGGTGTAATGTTTAATAATTTTGTGGAAGGGAATTTTTCTTTTCAGGGGTTGAGGGCAGAACGTCATCAAACTTTAAATTGATATTAATTGACTTCAGAGGCTACCTGTGATAGACTTTTGGCTATCTTCTCATCGAGAGAGGTGGAGGGAACGGCCCGTTGAAACCTCGGCAACCTTAATTTAATTGGGTGCCAATTCCGTCAGATTCATGCAAAGTATGATTCTGGAAGATGAGGCTTATTGTTCGAAAGACCTTTTTGCCTCTCAAAGAGAGGCAATTTTTGTAGCAGTCAGTGCTATATGTTTTTGTAGTAGTCAGTGCTATATGTTTTTGTAGTAGTCAGTGCTATATGGAGAAATAATGGCAGCTTGTGAATCTTATACTAATCGATCTTACCTGGATGCTCTTGATAAGCATGTCTTAGTTTTTGACGGTGCTATGGGCACAAGTCTGCAAAAAATGAATTTAACCGACCAGGATTTTGGTGGGAAAACTCTTGCGGGATGTAATGACTGCCTGATCTTATCTGCACCTCATGCAGTAGAAGCGGTGCATAGATCGTTTCTTGAGGTTGGCGCGGACGTTATTGAAACAAATACTTTTCGTGCTAATCGCCTGACCCTGGCCGAATATGGCATGGCAGACAAAACCCATGAAATCAATCAAAAGGCAGCTGCCTTAGCTCGCAGGTTGGCAGAGGAATTCACCACACTCGAAAAGCCACGATTTGTTGCAGGTTCGATTGGACCTTCTGGCAAGTTGATCTCCACTGATGATCCCCAAATGTCGGATGTTAGCTTTGACGAATTAGCTGATATTTTTAAGGAGCAAGCCAAAGGTTTGATTGAGGGTGGGGTTGACTTATTATTAATTGAGACTTCCCAAGACATTCAAGAGGTTAAGGCTTGTATTATTGGTATTCAGGAAGCTTTTGAAGAAACTGGCAAATGCATTCCTATCCAAGCGCAAGTGACCTTGGATGTGACTGGTCGCATGTTACTCGGAACGGATATCTCTGCTGCGCTGGCAATTCTAGAAGGACTGCCGATAGATGTAATTGGTCTGAATTGTTCCACAGGACCAGAGCATATGCGCCAATCTATCAAGTACCTTTGCGAAAATACCTCGCTGCCAGTATCTTGTATCCCTAATGCGGGTTTGCCACTCAATGTTAATGGCGAGGCTGTTTATCCGATGAAGCCAGCGCCATTTTGTGAGCAGCTGGGCGAATTTGTTTCTCAGTATGGAGTGAGGGTAATTGGTGGCTGCTGCGGCACAACACCTGAACACATCAAGTTACTCTCCGAAAAGTTGAGCCAGAGACCACAAAAAAGCGTAGAAACCATATCCAATGCCTGGCTTGCGTCACCTGTTGAAGCGGTGACCATTCAGCAAGAACCTGCGCCCTTTCTAATTGGCGAACGGCTTAACTCGCAAGGCTCCAAGAAGTTTAAAAACCTGCTGATGAAGGAAGATTACGATGGCATGATCGATATTGCCAGGGAGCAAATCGCAGGCGGCGCGCATGGATTGGATGTGTGTGTTGCTTTGACAGAACGCTCCGATGAATCTGTTCTGATGGAAAACTTAGTAAAAAAGCTATCCCTTGAGGTACCAGTTCCCTTAATTATCGATACTACTGAACCAGAGGTTATGGAAGCTGCGTTAAAAAAAGCGCCAGGAAAATGTTTGATTAATTCTACAAACCTCGAAGCTGGAGAAGAAAAAGCAAGGCGTGTCATGACGTTAGTAAAAAAATATAACGCCGCCCTGATGATGCTGACTATTGATGAGCACGGCATGGCAAAGACAGCAGACCGGAAACTAGAGATAGCCCGACGCTTATTTGAACTGGCTACCAATCAGTTTGGTTTGAAGCCACAAGATTTAGTCTTTGATGTGCTGACTTTTACCCTGGCCACTGGGGATCCGGAGTACGCAAACTCAGCCATTGAGACCTTAGAAGGGATTCGCAAGATCAAGGCTCATTTACCAGGTACGCACACCTCGCTGGGGGTCAGTAATGTTTCTTTTGGGCTTTCTCAAAGTGCCCGAAAAGTCATTAACAGCGTTTTCCTATACCACGCTGTCAAAGCTGGTTTGGACATGGCGATTGTTAACCCATCTCATATTAAACCTTATGCAGAAATTGACCTGGAAGAAAGACAATTAGCTGAAGATCTGATCTTTAACCAACAGGTCGACGCATTGAGCCTTCTAATACAGCATTTTGAGAATGTGAAAACGCAAAGTGAGTCTTCATCGAGCCTGGTCGATGAGATGGGTGACCTGGCTGCAGAAGAGCGGTTGAGGTTTAAAATTTTGAGAAGGCATAAAGCAGGCGTTGAAGAGGATATCGATGAAATCTTAAATCGCGATTCAACGGATAGCAAGGCAATCAATGCGGTTAAGGTTTTAAATGAAGTCTTACTGCCGGCAATGAAAGAAGTAGGCGATAAATTTGGGGCAGGGGAATTGATTTTGCCTTTTGTGCTGCAATCTGCCGAGGTGATGAAAAAAGCGGTTTCACATCTTGAACAATTTTTAGAAAGGAAACAAGGCGTCAGTAAAGGCAAATTGGTATTAGCCACTGTATACGGTGATGTTCACGATATTGGGAAGAATCTTGTCAAGACAATTCTTTCAAACAATGGCTATTCTGTAACGGATCTTGGTAAGCAAGTGCCTGCTGAAACAATCATCAGTGAGGCAGTCAAAGAAAAGGCAGATGCTATTGGCTTGAGTGCCTTATTGGTCAGCACCAGCAAACAAATGCCCTTAATTGTTAATGAATTAAATCGGCGGGGCTTGCAAATTCCAGTATTAATTGGCGGAGCGGCCATCAATCCTCGCTTTGGTTGGCGGATCCTGAAGACTGATGCTGGTAATTATTACCCTGGTGGGGTTTTTTACTGCAAAGATGCATTTGAAGGGCTATCTGTCATGGATGCTTTATCTGATCCAGGGCGAAGACAAGCATTATTCGATGAGACAACCAGAAAAGCAGATCATGAACATGGGATAGGTAGTTCGCGTTCTGCTAAACCTGGTCTTCTGAACTCAGGGAGGAAAATCAAACCAGCAGAATCCATCCCAAACGTTACCAAGTGGGGCGTTAGGGTTGCAGACCAGATGCCCTTACAAATTGTGGCTAAACACCTTTCTTTGAATGAGCTGTTCAGGTTATCTTGGGGGGCTAAAAATGCACATGGCGAGGAATGGGAAAAAATTCAAGTCTCATTTAAGGCTCGTCTACAAGAATTGCTGGTTGATGCAGAGAAAAATGAATGGCTTCAACCCAAGGCTGTTTATGGGTATTGGCCAGCTCTATCTGATGGTGATGATTTAGTCCTGTTTGACCCAGAAAGTTTAGGTTCGGATAACCCAGTAGAAATTGAACGGTTTAGCTTTCCAAGGCAGATTGGTGGAGAAGGGCTATGCCTGGCAGATTATTTCTTGCCGATTGGTTCTAAAAAAATGGATGTGGTCGCGCTGCAGGTTGTGACGGTCGGTGAAATGGCATCACAACGTTTTGCCGAATTGGAAGCAAAAAACGAGTACATGGATGCGTTTTTCTTGCATGGTTTTTCAGTTCAAATGGCAGAAGCAACAGCAGATTATATTCACAAGCACATTCGGCAGGAACTCAATTTACAGCCGGGACAAGGGTTACGTTATTCCTGGGGTTATCCAGCCATCCCCGAATTGTCAGATCATCAAAAAGTATTCAATTTGCTGCCTGTGGAAAAAATGCTCAATATGCATCTTACATCTGCTTACCAATTGGTGCCTGAACAATCCACTGCTGCGATTATTGTGCATCATCCAGATGCTAAATACTTTAATATTGGTGTTAACAGGTTGGATCAGCTATTGAAATAACCCCGTAAATGGTGAGGTAGAAATGGAAAACAAGTTTTTTGAACGCTTACAAAATAATCCGAAACCCATCATCACCGATGGTGCAATGGGTACACTATTACATACACGCGGGGTAAGTTTTGATCAGTGTTTTGATTATTTAAACATCGAGCAGCCAGCATTAATAGCGGAAATTCATACTGAGTACATTCAAAGCGGTGCTGAGATGATCAAGACGAACACTTTCGGCGCAAATTATGTGAAGCTAGACCGTCATAATTTGGAACACCAGGTTAAGGAAATCAACCAGGCAGCAGTTAGCTTGGCTCAGCGGGTGGTTGCTGCATCATTCAAAGATGTGCTGATTGCAGGTGATGTTGGTCCTTTAGGGGTTCCATTAGCGCCCTTCGGACGAGTGCAACCTGAGGAAGCAAGGGCTTATTACCGTGAGCAAATCGAAGCCCTGGTGGAATCTGGGGTTGATTTGTTATTGATAGAAACTATGACAGACCTTTACATGGTGCGTGAAGCAATTGGCGCTGCAAAAGAAATTGCGCCGGAACTGCCTGTGATTTCTTCGATGACTTTCACCCGGGATGGGCATACTTTGCTTGGTGATAATCCAATCAAGGTGGCCACACGGATGCTTGAATTTGGCGCTGATCTTATCGGAGTCAACTGTTCTGGTGGGCCTTCTCAATTACTGAGCATTTTGAAGCAAATGCATTCAGTACATCCTGAAGCAAACTACTCTGTTATGCCAAATGCTGGCTTCCCAGAGCAAATTGGTGGACGGATCATGTATCCTGCTGGCGCAGCCTATTTTAGAGATTATGCCCTGGCATTTTGGCGGGCTGGCGCTAAGGTTATAGGCGGTTGTTGTGGTACGACGCCGCAACATATTGCTATTATCAAACAAACAATTCTCAATACCCCAAACGAGTTAATTACAGAAGAAGTGTCTGTGGTTGAATCTGTGGTGGTTGAAGTAAGCCCTATTGAAAATGAAAAATCTAAGCTTGAAAAAAAGCTAGGAGAAGGGAAGTTCGTCACTGCAGTTGAAATGGATCCACCCCGCGGCTTCTCTTCTCACAAATTACTGGCAGGCGCCAGTTTGCTGGCAGATGCTGGTGCTGATGTGATTGATGTGGCGGATAGCCCCATGGCACGCATGCGTATGAGTCCTTGGGCAGTCTGCCACCTTGTTCAAAACCAGTTAAATGTGGAGACTACATTGCACTTTCCGACCCGAGGTAGGAATCTCCTGCGGGTTCAGGGAGATTTGTTGGCAGCGCATGCGCTTGGCATTCGAAATGTGTTCGTCGTTATGGGAGACCCGACTGCAATTGGCGATTATCCTGATGCAATGGATAATTATGACCTTGTGCCAACAGGTTTAATAAAATTAATAAAAGAGGGATTTAATACGGGTCTCGACCATTCAGGGGGACAAATCGGTCAGCCCACTTCGTTTTTTGTCGGCGGGGCGATAAATTTAACCCCCTCGGACATCAATCGAGAAATTAAATTAGTCAATAAAAAGATCGAATCTGGTGTGGATTTCTTTCTCTCACAACCTGTGTTTGATCCAAACCAGGCAAAAGCATTTATTGATACCTACGCTTCTCGATTTGGTGAGTGGAAAGTGCCCATATTAGCTGGTATATTGCCTTTAGCGTCTTGCAGACATGCTCGCTTCTTACATAACGAGGTGCCCGGCATCATCATCCCTGACGCTATTCAAGACCGGATGGAGCAAGCTGGCGAACAAGGTTCAAAAGAAGGGATTAATATTTCTTTGGAATTAATTAATGAACTACGGGCTTTTATACAGGGTATTTATTTCATGCCTCAATTCAATCGATTTGATGTTGTGGCTCGAATCATATCTGAAATTAATCCTAAGTAAGAATTTAAGAACATCTTATACAGATTGTGGCTAGAAAAGGGGTATGTGGATTGAATAGGTTACAATAGATTTAGGAGTTCTGATGAATAAAAAGAAGTTTAGCATAGTGATTAATTTAATATTTGTACTAGCCATACTTCTAACTGCGTGCTCGCCTGTACCTGAGCTGAATGAGCCTGCTCAAACTGCGGTTGCCCAAACGTTGACCGCTATGGTACCACCAACCGAGACAGTCACTCCAACCGCAACAAATACGCCTGAACCAACAGCAACCTTCACGCCAACCTTTGTTCCGACACCAGTCATCGAACCGAGCGGACCTGATAACTTTCCAGCAGGGGTTAATCCGTTGACAGGTTTAGCTGTTGAAGACCCCTCGTTATTAAATCGCAGACCAGTTTTGGTTAAGGTCTCTAATTACCCAGCAGTTGGCAGGCCACATGCAGGTTTATCATTTGCTGACATTGTTTTTGAGTATTACATGGGCGTCGGCGCTAACCGGTTTATGGGCTTATATTATGGACAAGATAGCAACCAGATTGGTCCTGTTCGATCAGGGCGCTTAATAGATCCTCAACTGACCAGCATGTACCAGGGCATTTTGGGCTTCCAGAGCGCTGATGCAAGAGTATACTCAAATATCATATCCATTTTAGGATATCGCGCTATCACAGGCGGACCTAACACCTGCCCAGGTATTTGTGACGACGGAAGGAACATCGTCATCAGTGTTTTTGGCGATTCTGAAGCGCTAACGAATATTGCTGCCAGTAGAGGCGCACAAATTGCCAATCCTGTTTTAACGGGTATGCGCTTTGAACAACAGCCACCGCAACAAGGCGCCTTGCCAGGTACAGAACTTTCCCTGACCTATGGTGCAAACAACGTCGGACAGTGGGTTTATGACCAGGGCCGGCAGAAGTACATGCGCTGGATTGATGAGGTGGATAGCTCTAACAACATGACGATGATCCCCTTGGAGGATCGCCTGACGGGTGAACAATTAGCATTCTCAAACGTGATTGTCCTGTATGCATACTATACAGAACAATTGCCTACATTGCATGATATTGACGTGTGGGATAACAGTGGTGGAAGAAGAGCGGTTGTTTTTCGAGATGGCCAGGCTTACGAAACCACCTGGAGAGCGACAAGTCGATACTCACCGATCCAATTCTTTGATAAAGATGGCAATATTTTCCCATTAAAACCTGGCAATAGCTGGATGGCTTTTGTCGGCACTAACTCCAGTGGACAAGTAACAGATGGGAATTGGACTTTTGTAAATTACATCCCATAGAATACATTGCGCACCCTGATTATTTCCGACATTCATGCCAATAAAACCGCTTTAGAAGCTGTTATAAAGGACGCAGGCGAGGTTGATTCTACTTACTGCCTGGGAGATATGGTTGGATATGGGCCAGACCCAAATGAGTGCGTTGAGCGATTGCTAGACATCCCCGACCTGACCTGGATAATTGGCAATCATGATGCAGCTGCGTTGGGAAGAATTGATATAAACACTTTTAACTACGAAGCAAAAGTGAGTTTGCAATGGCAAATGACCGCACTTAAGCCAGCAAACAAGAAGATTTTAGAATCTCTTCCGGAAAGCATTGCCATTGGTGATATCACTTTAGCACACGGAAGCCCCCGAAACCCAATTTGGGAATATATCCTCGAATCAAGAACTGCAAAAGCCAACTTCCCAGCCTTTGAGACAACATATTGCCTGGTAGGACATACGCATATGCCATGTATTTATGAACAAAGCAACAATGGCCAGATAATAGTGCGAAAGCTTGCCCATAATGAGGAAACTCATTTTTCTAAGCGTTGCATTATTAATCCTGGATCAGTTGGGCAACCGCGAGACCGGAATCCACTTGCAGCGTATATGATTTTTGACCATGACAAAGGTTCTTGGCTACAGAGGCGTGTTGTGTATGATGTAGCGTCAGTACAAGAACGCATTTTAAGCAATGGTCTTCCAACCATCCATGCATTCCGTTTGCGGGATGGTTTTTAACCTCTGAGTAATAAGTAATCTATAATAGTATTAATCAACTTACAATTATTTCGCTGTTTTTGGAACAAATAGATACTGACTAACGTCAAATGATTAGAAGCCAGAAATACGATTCGAGAGGAGAAATGAAATGAAAAAGATTTGGATTTCAGTTGCACTAATAGGGCTTATCTTATTATCGTCATGTGCAAAAAGTGAACAAATGAGTGTGGAGATGCCAGCTGAAATGCCAGCAGCTGATTATTACGGTAGGGAGTTTGACGAAGCGATACAAGAAGAAGCTTCACCGCAAGTAAAAGATATGGAATATGCAAACGCCAGCGGGGTGCAAGCACAAGCTGCAGAACGCTTAATCATCAAGAATGCGTCATTAGGGATCGCCGTGAAAGATCCAACTGTTAGCCTGGATGCGATTTCGAAATTAGCGAATGATATGGGCGGATTCGTGGTTTCATCAAGCATTTACAAGCGCACATTATCGAGTGGAGTACAAGTGCCTCAGGGTAACATCACCATCAGGGTTCCAGCCGAGCGCCTTGATGAAGCTTTAGGCGAGATCAAAGCAATGGCTGCTGACCCCAAAACGGGTGTTATTAATGAAAATGTGAGCGGCCAGGATGTGACCTCTGATTACGTCGATTCACAATCACGTTTGCGCAACTTAGAAGCTGCGGAGTCCCAGTTGGTTGAGTTATTAGGCACAGCCACCAGCCTTGAATACACATTGGACATTTTCAGGGAATTAACAAGCGTTCGCAGTGAAATCGAAGTTCTAAAAGGGCATATTAAATACCTGGAAGAATCTGCTGCATTATCTGCAATATCTGTAGATGTTGTGGCTGAGGAAACCTTGCAGCCCATTGAAATTGCCGGCTGGAAACCAAAGGGTATTGCCAGGGATGCTTTGCAGGCCTTGATCAATACGCTGCAGTGGTTTGGTACCGCGGCAATTTGGCTGGGTATTTATTGTTTACCTTTCCTAATCCCTTTGAGCATTGCAGCATACTTCCTTGTAAAAGCCATCCGCAAACGTCGGACGAATAAGAAGCTGAAGAAACAAGTCATTGAAGAAGAACCAAAAGCATAATAAAAGTCACATCTTAATAAGCCACCAGTTCGAACCTGGTGGCTTATTTGTTGAGTGGGGAGTATGCGGTGTATATGAATTTTTCAGTTAATTAATTAGAATCCTAAGTTGTGTTTGTTTATTGAACTGCAAAGGCAAAGAATAAATATTAGCCTCAACATGCTTGTAAGGGATACTCTCATCATCCTGGAAAATTGCGGTAGGCGTGTTTGGCAAGTGTAGGAAAATTTCGCCTATTACCTTACGTGGTAATGCCAAAGTGCATAATATTTCTTTGTCTTTTACTTGCCATTGCTTTAATTCTATGCCTTGTGAGATATGCAGGCTGCTGCCAATATAACTTGCATGATCTTCAGCAAATTCTCTAACAGCAAGCAATCTCACCCCATGCGGTGGAATACCTTCAAAGCACATTCCGTTTCTTAAATTAAAGATGTTACCTGTCCAAACCTCTCTGGCAATGTATTGACGTCTTGAATCTAAGCCCCAATACTCGAGGTCAATTACCTTCCTTTGGGTTTCATCTTGCCAATTGAATAAGCAAATTAGTTTCCAATCTCCTGCTGGGCCGTATAAATCCACACATAGATTGCCTGGGAGGTGTTTTTCATACAAATCGATCACTTTGCAGGGGGCATTGATAACGGGGATTAATAACTTAGCTATCTCGACCCGTTCCTTTGGTAGCGCTGGGAGGTTGTCTGAAAGTAGTAAAGCACCACCTGTGAGGGCGATTACGCTGGTTAAAGATTGTACTTCTGGTAGGGTTAAGCTTGAGTCAGGGCGAGTTAATAAGCAATCTGGATCATTAACCCACATGTACTTATCAAGATGTGCGCGGGTTAGAATATTCTGAATGGCATTGCGAGCACAGGGCATATTTGGCTCGCTGCAAAGTGGTTTTGAGATGCCTAAAAATTCAGGCTGCCAGGTTGGGCCAACATCCGCGCTGATGCGCATGGTTTCAAATAAGCCTATTGCCGAACCTAAGGGGCATCCACAGGCGAGCATGGTGGTATCCTCTCCGGCTGCCTCACGCAGGGCTTCTAAACCCATGCGCAGAACCTGGGCACGGGTCTTGGTTGAGTCTTGATATTTACCTCCGCATGCGGCTGCGTATAAAAAGTCTAGTTTTAGATATGGGAATCTCCAATCTTGCACCGCAGTGCGAATGACATTACAGGCATAAGCTAATGCGGCAGGGTTGGTCAGATCTAAGGCGGTGGTTAATTTGTTCCAGCCTAAGCCTGCATTGACTGGGAAACCGCAGCGGTTGCGCAGGATCCAATCAGGGTGTTCTTTGCGCACTTTTGCACCGCTCTGTATGATGAAAGGTGCCAACCAAAGACCAGGCGTAAAACCATTATCTTTGATCTCTTCAGCAAGGGGAGTTACGCCTTGAGGAAATTTCTCATTGAACTCAAACCAGTCCCCAACCGCTTTTTCAAAGCCATCATCGATCTGGATCAGGTCGAGCGGAAGCTCATCTTGGAGGGTTTTAATTTGTGAAAGATTCGTTCGGATATCTTCTGCTTTAAGATTCGTGAAATAGTAATACCATGAACACCACCCAACAGGTACTTCTTTGGGCAATCTCACTTCATTTTCACGCTTAACTGCCTCAAGATAGGTTTCAAATGGATTGTCATCGTCAAGTTGCGCAAAGCCAAGCCCCAGCCAATCGGTTCCCACTGACTTACCTGGATCTAACCTGGCTCTATCTCCATTAGCCCAAATTTTCAACGAAGGGGCAGGCAGGAAATGGGTTTCAAGAGAACCGAAATGTTGTTTTTGGGATAAAAACCCTGCAACCAAACCCTGTTTTGATTGAAAATCTGCCAACAAAGCATACATGTCACTGGAAAAATGATTTTTGGTCCGGGGTATTGGTGTACCTTGATTTACAATCATTGGCCTGGATAGGAACCCCAATTTGGTGCGTTGCTGTTTGTCACCCATGTGGTAGGCACGGCTGGGAGACCAGGACTGCCAGCCATTGCTAAAGAATACTGGGTCTGTGATGATATTTCCTGATATTTGGAAAGCACCAGGCAGAATATTACATAGCGTTATCTCTTCTGGAAAAACTGGTGTATTGCCCTGGTTTTCGAGGCGCATCCGCAGCAAAAGCAGGGGATGATCTTGTAGCAAAGCAAAAGTAACATAGCAGGTTATGTCTTGTATGCCGAGTGTATAGTGCAGATGCGCAGCTTTGGCCAGCCCACTCGAGGTTTCGATGGTTTCTATTTCATCGGCATGGCTGAGCCGCCAATTATTTGAGTGTGAGTTGATTTTTTTGCCCTTTACGCGTAAAGAGACGCCAAGGTTTGCTTCTTTTATAGACAAGCACTGATCCTTATTTGAGCGCAGCTCATACTTCCCTGTTTTTGAATCAGCAGAAAGAAAAATGTAGGGCGAGCTAATTATGATCACTTTGCATTCTCCAATGTTTATTCAAGGCTTCCAAACTGATCGGACCTTGGCGCAAGATGACTAATTTATCTTGTGTACAATCCACAACGGTTGATGCAATCTCTCCAGTTACAGTCCCGCCATCGATTATTAAATCCACTCTCCCATCCAGCTGTTCAAGCACTTCCTGGCCATTCTTTGGGTTAGCTGCATCAGCGATATTAGCGCTTGTAACAGCCAATGGCCCACAATACTGCAATAATGCCAGGGCAAATGGGTGATTCGGCATACGGATACCAACCGTAGAATTTTGTGAAATTTCTTTTGGCAGGCTTTGGCTTTTGTTTAGGACCAAGGTTAGCGCACCTGGCCAAAAGGCTGAGGCTAAGGTTAATACCCGCGCTTCCAGCGTTTCAATTAAACGCGGTAATTGACTAAAACTGCCTATCAGAATTGGGACTGCTTTATCCAGGGAGCGGTTTTTTGCACCATAAATGGCTTGTATGGCAATGCTGTTGTAAGGGGTAGCAGCCAGGCCGTAAAGCGTATCAGTCGGGAAAACGACTAATCCACCCCGAGTAAATATGTTGCAAGCAAGTGTTATGGCTTGCGGGTCTTGCATCGATATAAATTGGGTTTTATTTTTAATCATCCAAAGTGCCTACTTGTATTTTTATTAATCGGTCATGCTCACTAAAATCTTTTATTAAACTGACTTTCGCGCACGGGAAAAGATTTTTGGCCAGGTTAAATGACGCTAAACCTGTGCTTGCTTCAATTTCAAGCAAGATGAGGCCAGGACTCTTGATACAATATTGAGCTTGCAGCAACAAAAGCCTAATAAAACGAAGACCATCCTTGCCGCCATCTAGCGCTTCTATAGGTTCAAAACCCAAGGTATTGACCTCTTCAAGCTTGTGAGTGGGTATGTATGGTAAGTTTGCGTAGATCAGGTCAAATTGGCAACGAAACGTGCTTAACAGGTCTGCTTGGACGAAATTTATCCGATTATCAACTTGCTGGGCAAAGGCGTTAGATTTAGCTGTCAATAAGGCTTTTTGTGAGATATCACTGGCGATGAAGTGAGTGGTTTTGTTAATAGAAGCCAAGGTAATAGCAATGCAACCACTACCAGTACCCACATCGATTCCAAACGTAGATTTGAGGTTTTTATCTAACCAAGCCAAAGCCTCATCTACGAGCAGTTCGGTTTCAGGCCTGGGAATCAAGACATGCTCGTTTACATTAAAACTTAAGCCATAAAACTCTTGTAACCCAGTAATATATGGCAGTGGTTCACCTTCAATAAGGCGTCTTGTTAATAATTTTACTTGGCTCACTTCTTCAGGTGTTAGTTCATGCCCAGGATAGGCGATTATCCAGGTTTTAGGTTTATTCAATACATGGGCAATTAATAAAAGCCCCACTTCATGCGGGGCTTCAACTTTTCCATTTAAATTGTTATGCAACTCTGTGAGCAGTGCTGCAGTGGAAAGATCAGGCATTGGTTTCAAAATGTGCTAAACGTTCAGACTCATCTGCCAATTGTAGTTCTTTAATAAAGGTATCCAGTTCGGTAGCATTCATAACACCCGCAAGGTTATAGGATGAAATATTGACCCTATGATCCGTTACCCGAGACTGGGGGTAGTTATATGTGCGAATTTTTTCTGAGCGTTCACCCGAACCAATTTGCGAGCGGCGTTTTGCATCCTGTTCTGAGTTGCGTCTATCTTGTTCCATTTCAAAAAGGCGTGCTTTAAGTACGCTGAGCGCTCGCATGCGGTTTTGAAGTTGTGAGCGCTCGTCCTGGCAAGCAACAACAATACCTGTTGGAATATGTGTAATGCGAACTGCAGTCATATTCTTTTGGACATTCTGCCCGCCAGCACCAGCAGATTTGTACACATCCATCTGGATATCTGAATCTGGGATGTCAATTTCTACATCATCTACTTCGGCTAATACAGCAACTGTTACTGTCGAAGTATGGATGCGGCCTTGCGATTCAGTTTCTGGGACGCGCTGCACACGATGGACTCCAGATTCAAATTTTAATCTTGAAAAAGCGCCTTTGCCTTTTACGGTGAAGATCACTTCTTTTAGTCCGCCAATCCCTGTTTCATTGATAGACATGACTTCTGTTTTCCAGCGGTAAAGCTCTGCATAGCGCAAGTACATTCGGAATAGATCTGCAGCAAATAAGCCAGCTTCATCGCCGCCAGTGCCAGCTCGAATTTCCATAATGACATTACGATCATCACGGGGGTCTTTAGGGACAAGGATGGTTTTTAATGTCGATTCAAGTTTTTCGCGTTCGTCTAATAATTCAGACAGTTCTAATTCAACTAGGTCACTTAATTCACTGTCCTCTGTTTCTGTTAAGGCACGTGTTTCTTCAATTTTCTGTAAAACGTGTTTGTATTTTTGGATATTTCCCACTACAGGTTCTAAATCTGAACGTTCTTTTGAAAGATCTGCCATTAATTGGTAGTCGGAACCTGCCTCTGCCAGGCGTTTATCCAGCTCAGCAAACCGTTCTAAAATTGCATTTAATTTGTCTAACATAAAACCATTCAACCTTCATTGTTTTGTTTTTTGCCATGCGATTATACCACTGCCCTAAAAAGTGTTTGCCTTGTTGTTTTTTATTATGACGAATTCGCACAATGTATACTGCATAAATTTACCAATCTGCCCTAATTTGGATATGATACCTAGAAAATCATTAAAAAAGAATTACCGAAAAGGTATGATTTAGCGAATATTTTTACCAAACCAAATTGAAGAAAATTCTTAGGGTAAAATGAAAAGCATTACAGGTGCAGCAATTGATATTTGCTGTTTTTGATTGACTGAGAGAGGTAAGTTCAATGGAACAGGTTTTATGTTGCTTTGTAGAATCAGAAATGCATAAGATGATCAATCATCCAGAGAGCCCTGCACGGTTTTCACAGATGCGATCCTGGGTGAAAAACCCACCATATGAAGGCATTGGCTTTGTTAAAGCAATTCCGGCTACACATGAGGAAATTTTGCTTGCGCATTCTCCTGAAATGTTACTCTCGCTAAAAATTGCCTGTTCAATCGGCTTACATGAAATCGAGTCGGCTCCTACTTTTGTTACTGCACATTCGTGTGATGCCATGCGTGAGGCGGCTGGTGCAGTTTTACTTCTGAGCCGAATGATCCAAAAAGGTGACCAAGGTAAAAGGGGATTCGCCATTGTCCGCCCACCAGGTCATCATGCTAATCGGGAAGAACCAACTGGTTTTTGTTTACTGAACAATATGGCAATTACAGTAAAAGATGCATTGGCAAGTGGGATGGAGCGTGTCGTCATCATAGACTTTGATGGGCATCACGGGAATGGTACCCAGGAAATCTTCCAAGAGGATGAACGCGTTGCCTTTTTCTCCATGCACCAGGAAGATTTTTACCCAGGCAGCGGCAATCTCGAAGAACAAGTTCCAGGGCGGGTCATTAACCTGCCAGTGCCTTTCAACACCTGTGATGAGGCTTTTGAACCAATCGTTGAAAGGATATTTATACCCTGGCTGGAAAGATTTAAACCAGAAATGATGTTTATATCAGCAGGTTTTGATGGCCATATTGCTGACCCATTGACAGGTTTAGCTTTCAGCACAACCGGTTACAATGCGTTTACTAAAAGTTTAATTGCATTGGCTGAAAAACACTGTGAAGGCAAAATACTCTTTATCTTGGAGGGGGGGTATGATCCTCTTGGACTGAAAGAAAATATCCAAGCAGTATTGTGCACTCTATCAGGACATGAAGATTTTCCTGATTCTTATGGCAACAACCCATTTGATTGCCCAGATATTCAAAATCGCCTTGATTACCTTGTAAAAACACATCATTTAGACTGAAACTTTATTTTGGAGAACCTCTATGCAGCTATATTTCATTCGGCATGGGCAGTCAGTAAATAACGCCCACTGGGAGACAGATGAATACAAAGATACAGGAAGAACTGCGGACCCAGTATTAACTCAAAAAGGGATTGAACAAGCAAAACTTACAGCTGAATTCCTGGCTCAAAGTCACCCTGAAGTGACTAAACGCTGGATTGATCCACAGAATAATTGCGAATTCGGATTAACACACCTTTACTGCAGCTTAATGGAGCGTGCAGTACAAACCGGTTTGGTCATAGCAAATCGACTCGGGATTGACCTAAATGCTCAAGCCGACATGCATGAAATTGGCGGTATCTTCCTGAAAGAGCAGGTAGGTGATGAAGAGATTGTGCATATTCAACATGGCCATGCCCGTCCATATTTTGAGCGACATTATCCGAAATTAATCATACCGGAAGAGGTGGATAGCCGAGGATGGTGGCCGGGTGGTATTGAACCTCGAGAGAATGAAGCCGTAAGGGCAAAACGGATAATTGATTTCTTATTAGAAAAGCATCTTGGCACTGATGACCGGGTAGGTGTGATTACGCATGGTGGCATTTACAGGAAAATTTTCATGCATTTATTCAATGTACAAGTAAACGGGGATCCTGATTTTAGAATGAAATATCGGATTATATTAAACAATTGCGCCATCTCGCGATATGACTTCGATGAAGAATCAATGATGCTGCTTTATCACAACCGGACAGATTTTTTGCCGTGTGAGTTAATCACATGAAAACCTCATCAGAAAATAAAAGAATAAATCAGGATGCATCAAAATTAAGGAGCCAACCTGCGCCTGTAAAGTCTACACCCCTTGTATCAAAAAGCAAATCCAAACCTAGAGGCGTTGCTAGAGCACGAGACCAACAAAAAGGGGATGCACATGAAAGCGCTCAAACAGTAATACGCCAAGCTCTACCAACTGATGCTGAATTTGCAGCCAAGCTGTTATTTGCTGCATTACCACATTTTACGCAATACGGCATCGGAATGGGTAAAGAAGAACGGGCAAAACAAATTTTGTATAAACTCTTTTTACAGCCTAGGCATCGTTATAGTTTTGAGCA
>Ga0209723_1004164_pt1 | contig 16476 bp, 18 predicted proteins | sample BiotimSIPDNA_2_FD_185750 | JGI IMG/M metagenome (GOLD analysis project Ga0209723, IMG submission 185750) | Anaerobic biogas reactor microbial communites from Washington, USA - Biogas_R2 time_0 SIP DNA (SPAdes) (version 2) | ecosystem: Engineered > Bioreactor > Anaerobic > Unclassified | place... | reverse complement strand
GCGGTAAAAATCTACGGTTAGCTACACCAAAAAATTAAGAATGTGAAACGTTCTTAAAATAAGAATAATGCATACTTTATTTTTTTGAAACAGGTTTTTACACAGACTCCCGTTATAAGCAATTTAAATCACTACACATATGAACGAGCTTTTTGAATTAAGGGATAGATCCTATATGGGTCCTGCTAATCTTAATGAAAATACCTATGACTATTTTTGTCGGTCAGGAAGAAACAGTATTTCAATAGTTAGACAAACACTTAATAATTGGTTTTTAAACTATCCGGAGGATGAGAAAAACGAATTGAAGAAAAGATTTAAAAAGTCTTACTCATCTGCATTCTTTGAACTCTTTATTTTTGAGTTATTTAGAAAGCAAGGTTTTGAAATTGTAATTCATCCAGAACTGGTAGATTCATCAAAAAAACCTGATTTCCTAATAAAGAAGGATAGATTGGAAATATATGTTGAAGCAAAGGAGGCAAGAGACAAAACGAGAGAGGAAGAAGCTCTGGAAAGAAGGATTAATCACTTTTATGATTCTTTTAATACAATTAATTCACCTAAGTTCTTCATTTATGTTAAAAAAATTCTCTTTAAGTCTAATAGACAACCACAAACAAAAATTCTAATCAGAGATCTTGAAAATAAAATTGCATCTTCTGAACCAAACAAAATTTTAGAACAAATTAAAGAATCTGGATTCGACAATGAATCAACATTAAAATATGAGGATGATGATATTTTTATAATTATTTCTTTAATACCAAAAAGTTCAAAAGCTCAATTTAAGGAGGGACTAAGACCCATAGCTATGTATCCAATGGTTACTGAGATAGGTGGCTCAGAAGGATCTATCAGGAATGCATTCATTAAAAAAGCAAAAAAATTCAAAAATCTCAGTAAACCATATATAATTTGTATTAATGCAATTGGTATTAAGGGAGATACAGAGTTTGATATTGAAAATGCAATTTGGGGATCTTTAATGCTTACATGGTCTACCGATCCAAATAATCCGAATGAACATCTTACTAGAAAAAATGATGGATTTTTTTACGGAAATAAGGGCCCTCAATATAGAAAAGTTAGTGGTGTTTTAGTGACCCAAGTAAATTCATTTAATATCCCAAAGGCTCCTTTTTGGTTTGTAAAACACCCTTTCTCTGAAAAAGAAATTGATTTTGATAATTTTAAATTGTCTTATAATCATGTAATTAAAAATAAAATACAAAGAATCGTAAAATCGAATTTTGGAGAAATTCTTAATATTAAGGATGACTGGATTAATCTCTTAGAAAAATAAAAACTGCTTATAACACGGAGAATGCTATGAAAAGCAATTGCCCCGGGCAAACAAAGGTAAATAATATTCTTCGCCTATAAACTTCTTAAAAAAATCCTATAAAATCACACTGCGGACCCTGGGTCAGTAAAGTTCGTCTGCCGCAATCACTTGTCATTTTTTATAGTAAGGGTACGTATGCTATGGGTTGTAATCATTTAGTTACATGCTGATTACTGTCAGAGTACCCGTACCAACACTATTGAGAAGGAACATCTTTACAAACGTCGTCAGGCAATTGTGGAACACCCGTATGGAACTATAAAACAGCAATGGGGATACAGCTATATTCTACCCAGGAAGGGAATAAACAGGGCAAGCGCAGATGCAGGACTTATGTTTATTGCCTACAATCTCAGAAGAATTAAGAATATTTTGACCATGAATGTGCTGAAGGGTATCTGAGGATCCTTTCGTCATTGTTTTTGGGCATTTTTAGTCACACAGAAACATTTTTAAGGACTTTTGCCAAAATAAATATTCCTGCCCTGGTTTTTGTGAAAGCAGATTATCGTTCCGGAAAGCTCAGGAAAATTAATTTGATGAGGCTTCCCCAACAGTAATCAGGAAGTTTTTAGACAGACTGCCGTTAGCTGCTAACCAGACACTGACTGCACAATAGAAAATCTTCTAAGAAAATTATGACCTGTTCATAAAATATACGTATCTTTATAAAATAAATCATACGTAATATGGATACTAAATTAACATTAAGCGTAAATAGAGATGTTGCTCGCAGAGCAAAAGTTTATGCTAAAAATACTGGTAGAAGTCTTTCAGATCTGGTAGAAAACTATCTCAAGCTTTTAATAAAGAATACTCCTATCGAACAAACAGAATTCTCACCTAGAGTTAAATCACTTCTCGGTAGCGTTTCTTTACCTGATGACTTTGATTATAAAAAGGAACTGTCTGATGCTTTAACTAAAAAATACCTATAACATGACTGATTTGTTCATCGATACAGACGTTATTATCGACTTCCTGATCGACAGAAAACCTCACTCAAGAGAAGCTGCAATCATTTTTACTCTTATTGAGAATAAAAAAATCAAAGGTTATGTTTCATCCTTAACATTTAGCAATCTATATTATGTTCTTAGAAAATTTGAAACTCATAATAAGGTTATAGTCAAACTAGACAGTATTTCAAGAATGTTGACCATTCTTAAAGTCGATCAACAAACAGTAAAAGATGCTATTGTTTCAAAATTTAAGGACTTTGAGGATAGTATTCAATACTATTGTGCGCTTGATAACAAAAAAATTGATGTCCTAATAACAAGAAATACAAAAGACTATAAAAATTCACAAATCCCAGTTATGACTCCTGCTGATTATTTAAAAATGGTCAGCAGCTAACACGGACGGTGCTATGAAAAGCAATCGTCCCACACCAACACTATTGAAAAGGAACATCTTTACAAACATCGTCAGGCAATTGTGGAACACCCGTATGGAACTATAAAATGGCAATGGGGATACAGCTATATTCTAACCAGAAAGGGAGTAACCAGGGCAAGCGCAGATGCAGGACTTATGTTTATTGCCTGCAATCTCAGAAGAATTAAGAATATTTTGACCATGAATGTGCTGAAGGAGTATCTGAGGATACTTTCGTCATTGTTTTTGGGCATTTTTAGTCACACAGAAACATTTTTAAGGACTTTTGCCGAAATATATTCCTGCCCTGGTTTTTGTGAAAGCAGATTATCCTTCCGGAAAGCTCAGGAAAATTAATTTGATGAGGCTTCCCCAACGGTAATCAGGAAGTTTTTAGACAGACTGCCGGTATGGGGCATTAAAGAAAGAGTCAGCTATTGAAATAGATTTCTTATTTTTGTACTGTGAAAAGGAAAACCAAGCATATTGCCCAATTAATTAGGAAAAATATCAACTTGATTGATCCTAAAGCTGAGATTATTCTCTATGGTTCACGGGCCAGAGGTGATGACAGGCCTGATTCCGATTGGGATATCTTAATTTTAACAGATTACCCGGTAGATCAGGAGAAAGAGAGGAAGTTCAGAAATAATCTATATGATTTAGAATTAGAAACTGGAGAATCTTTTTCTCTTTTCATCTATTCAAAATCTGACTGGACTACGAAACAGAGAATAACCCCATTTTACCAAAATGTGATCCAGGAAGGAGTAGCATTATGACACCCGAAGAAAGAAAGCAATATGTAGAGTATAGAATTGATTCAGCATATAAAACTGTTGAAGCTGCTAAGCTCCTTGCTGATAGAGGATTCTGGAATTCAGCAATTAACAGATTATATTATGCCATATTTTATGCGGTTAATGCACTTTTAGTATTGAACGATATCCCCACAAAATCTCACTTGGCTACAAAAAGCAAATTTTCTTAGCATTTCATTAAAACAGGTAAGATTGATAAAAAATATGGGAAGCTCCTTGCACAATTATACGACTGGCGACAAAAAGGAGACTATGAAAACATATTTGATTATGACGAAGATTCTGTCAAGCCTCTGTTTGAACCAATTAATGAAATGATTGATATAATTGATCAAGAAATAAAAAACGCCCTATAATAAATAGGACTCTGAGCGGTCTGCAAGACCCAGCGATGAATCTGTGTTTAACTACATCAGCCGGACCAGGACCTATGCACTTACTGAAGGTTTTTTTATGATTTCATTGCTATAGCTGCAGATGCCTTTGTTGGGGAGGTGGATATCTTTGTCAATGTGATTGATCTTAAAAGTTTTGGATTTGCCCACAAGGCAATTCAATGCATACAAAAGGAACCTGGCACCTAGATTTTAATCTGCTCAGAATTCATTTAAGTAGCTTTTATGCCTAATTTTATTTTATAAAAACAGGTTTTTGCACAAACTCACGTTAGCGGTAATTAAACTAACAATAATACTATAATTATGAATCTCAAAAGAATAGCATCAATATGGAATTATTTATCTCGTGCCGACAAAGTCTACAAATGGAAATTTGGAAAAGGGAATTGTCCATTATGTGGAAGAAGTATTTTTATTGCATTAAAGGAAGATCCATTCTTTACTCGATGCATGACCTGTTATGCAAATATTACAAATCTCTCTATTATACCAGTTATCCAAAAACATGTCGAGGGTGACTTTAATAAAATTATTTACGAATTATCATCATATGGATCAACTTTCGATTACTTGCTTTCAAATTTTTCAAATGTCGTTTATAGCGAATATTTTCCAACCAAAGAACTAGGCACTTTTATAGGAAGTATTTTGAATCAAGATGTCCAAAAGTTAACCTTCGATAATAATTCATTTGACATAATTACATCTAGCCAGGTATTTGAACATGTCCCAGACGATATCAAAGGATTTTCTGAGTGCTACAGAGTGTTAAAAGATAAAGGTGCATTGATATTTACTGTCCCCTTATACGATATTGAAAAAACAAAAAGAATGGCATCGATAATCAATGGTGAGATTGTATTTAATGGAATCCCAGAATACCACGATAGTAGGCTGGGCGGTCCGTTATCTGCACCAGTTTTTCATTATTATTCAATCAATGATATTTGTCAGAGAGTAAAATCCGTCGGCTTTTCCAAAGTGATTCTTTCTGAAATTGAAATTGTTCGCATACAAGATAAGCCTCAGATTGTTGTATATGCCGTTAAATGATAGTGAACAAAAAGAGCGATGTATTTAATTTTAATTACCGCTAACACGGACGGTGCTATGAAAAGCAATCGTCCCGGGCCAACACTATTGAAAAGGAACATCTTTACAAACATTGTCAGGCAATTGTGGAACACCCGTATGGAACCATAAAACGGCAATGGGGATACAGCTATATTCTCACCAGGAAGGGAATAAACAGGGCAAGCTTAGAGGAATTGTATTTTGATCCCGGACGGGGGTTGGATAAAGGTCTTATATCTGATCTTGCCACCTGCGGGTTTATATCTAAAGGTAAATCAGTTTTAATTACCGGAAAAACAGGTTCCGGAAAGAGCTTCGTTGCATCAGCACTGGGACATCATGCTTGTGCCAAAGGCTACAGGGTTGGATATTTTAACACCCAAAAGTTCATGGTCAAAGTAAAAATGGCCAGACTTGAAGGTAATATATTAAGTTTTTTTGATAAAATTGCAAAACCACAATTACTTATTCTTGATGACTTTGGCCTAACAAATCTTGAAAAACAACAACAGTATGACCTGATGGAGGTGATAAAAGACCGGCACGGGTTGTGTTTATTCAGATAAGGCTGATTATGGTACTCTTACAGCAATTATGCTAAATACTAGATCTTTATATTTTGCATGAGTTAATTTAAGTGTTATATTTGCGATTCGCGAATCGCGAATTAATAATGACAGTTATGAAGAAACATAATGGAATGCGCCCACAAGACATTTTAGTGTTACTGAAAATAATAACAATGCAAAATCATGAATGGCGTAACATAGATATTGCTAATGCACTTAATTTAAGCCCGTCTGAAGTATCTGAGGCGTTGAATAGAAGTAAAATTGCCAAACTCATTGATGGTAAAAAGAAAAGTGTTAACCCTAATTCATTTAAAGAGTTCTTAATTTATGGATTAAAGTATGTATTTCCTGTTGAACCAGGTGCTATTGTTCGAGGAATACCAACAGCATATTCTGCACCTCCAATTAGTGAAAGTATTTCTCAAGGTGGGGATATATATGTTTGGCCGTACGCAAGGGGAATAAAAAGGGGCCAGGCAATAGAGCCTTTATATAAGACCATACCAGAGGTTGCCCCAAAAGACAATTCTTTATATGAATTACTTGCCATTACTGACACTCTTAGAGTTGGCCGAGCAAGAGAAATTAAAATTGCTATAGAAGAATTAGAAAAAAGAATGAAATATGCCAAGTGATAATATTAATATGCTACAAACAGTGGCTCGTGGATTAGGAGATTTAAGAGATGAAATGGTTTTTGTGGGAGGAGCAGTTGCAGAATTATATGCAGATGATCCCGCTTCATCAGATATCAGGCCGACACAAGATGTCGATTGTACGATAGAATTAAGTTCATATAGGGAGCATACAGAACTTGAAAATGAACTAAGACCCAAAGGGTTTGCAAATGACACATCACAAGGAGCCCCTATTTGCAGATGGATCTATCAAGATATTAAAGTCGATGTGATGCCTGCAGATGAGAATATACTTGGCTTCAATAATCAATGGTACCCTAGTGGTGTCGGGAATAAAATTTCAAAAACGCTTCCTGATGGTTCTGAAATATTTGTTTTCTCCCCAGAGTACTATTTAGCTGCAAAGTTTGAGGCGCATAATGACCGTGGAGGAACTGATTTAAGGCAAAGTCATGATTTTGAAGATATTGTTTATATACTTGATAATTGCACAAGTATAATAGAGAATATTAGAAACTCTGATGAAGAAGTAAAATGCTATTTGAAAGATGAGTGCAAAAAATTATTGGATAATAATGGGCTATCAGAGGGGATTGAGTGTGCCTTACCAATAGGTTCGGATTCTGACAGAGTAGAAATAATTGAAACTATGATCACAGATATTTCTGAATTGGCTTAATGCTTAATAAAATTACAAGAGCATATATCCTGACAATTTCGTGATACCTAGACAAATAAGAAAGGCATGGCCCATAACACGTACAATGCTATGAAAAGCAATCGTACCGGGCCAACAAAGGTAAATAATATTCTTCGCCTATAAACTTCTTTAAAAATCCTATAAAATCACACTGCGGACCCTGGGTCAGCTTAATATCTCTGCCGCAATCACTTGTCATTTTTTTATAGTAAGGGTACGTATGCTATGGGTTGTAATCATCTAGTTACATGCTGATTACTATCAGAGTACCCGTACCAACACTATTGAGAAGGAATATCTTTACAAACGTCGTCATGCAATTATGGAACACCCGTATGGAACTATAAAACGGTAATGGGGATACAGCTATATTCTACCCAGGAATAGAATAAACAGGGCAAGCGCAGATGCAGGACTTATGTTTATTGCCTGCAATCTCAGAAGAATTAAGAATATTTTGACCATGAATGTGCTGAAGGAGTATCTGAGGATACTTTCGTTATTGTTTTTGGGCATTTTTAGTCACACAGAAACATTTTTAAGGACTTTTGCCGAAATAAATATTCCTGCCCTGGTTTTTGTGAAAGCAGATTATCGTTCCGGAAAGCTCATTTTAGGAATCCGGACAGATTTGCTTCTTTTTCAATATCAAGACATTTACATTGTTGAATGATCATTTTTTAATAGATTTGTAAAAACATCCATAATGAACCAATCAGAGATTAAAAATATAATCTTGAGTCATTTAAAAGAGTACAATCCTCTTAGGATTGGTATTTTTGGATCCTATGCCAGAGGTGAAAATAGAAAAGAAAGTGATATAGATATCCTTGTCGAATTTAAGGAATCTCCAACATTACTCACCTTGATAAAATTAGAAAATGATCTTTCTGAGATTCTTGGGATTAAAGTTGATCTAGTTACTACTGGGGCTTTGAAAAATAAGAGAATTAAAAAAAGCATTAAAAAGGACCTTATTAAAATACTTTAATGATTAAGGACGATCTGGCATACATTGATCATATTCTTGATTGTATTAGAAAAATCAATGATTTTAGTAAGGGAATGTCCTTAAATAAATTTAAAACCAACGAGTTAGTTCAAGATGCAATTATCAGGAACATAGAGATAATTGGTGAGGCTTCGAAAAAAATCTCTAAAGACACAAAACAAACCTATCATAAGATTCCGTGGAAAGAAATAGCTGGGATGCGTGATAAACTCGTCCATGACTATCTGGGAGTCGATGTTACTGTAGTTTGGAATACTATCCATCAGGATATTCCTACCCTTGAAAAACTAATCAGAGAGATAGAAAAGTAATATACATGTGCTAACACGGACAATGCTATGAAAAGCAATCGTCCCTTATTGTCCGGTTCCAACGAGATAATACTCCGGCCTGCAATATCTATACAGATTTTCATTTCGCTGAAACGGGTTTTTACACAGACTACACGGTAGTTAGGGAAATAAAACAAATAAATGGATAAATTTCGAAACAAATATCGTACTTCGTCTGCCAGATTACAAAATTGGAATTATGGCTGGAATGCAGCCTATTTTGTAACCATTTGTACAGCCAACAGGGAATTGTTTTTTGGGGATATCGTGAATGGGGAAATGAAATTATCCGAAATTGGGGCAAAGGCAAATGAATATTGGTTAGAAATACCCGACCATTTTCCATTTGTAAAATTAGATGTGTATGTGGTCATGCCTAATCATGTGCACGGAATTATTATAATTGACAAACAGAATGACGGAGGTGGTATTGAAAACAATGAAAACCACACCAAGGATCAGAACGGACGGGTAGGAACACCCAATTTGGGTGTTCCTACCCTTTAATAATAGACATCTGCATAAAAAGGAAGAATATTTAACCGAGGATAATCTACATAGATAATTAAAAGAGACATGCGGAACACAAAATACTAACTGAAAAATAATTCACAATGGAAAGATTAAATATTTCCTCCGGATCAAGGTATGAGAAGCCTATCGGATTCTCAAGAGCAGTCAGAACAGGTAATATAATTGCAGTTGCCGGAACAGCTCCACTGGCACAGGACGGTACGACTGCTCACCCTAATGATTTGTATAACCAGACAAAAAGGTGCCTGGAAATCATGAAAAACGCGATAACAGAAGCGGGAGGAGAGCTTAAAAATGTTATCAGAACCAGAATATTCCTCAGAAATATTTCTGAGTGGGAATTGGCTGGAAAAGCACATGGAGAATATTTTTCAGAGATAAAACCAGCTTGTACCTTTATTGAAGTCAAGGGGTTTATAAAAAATGACTGGCTGGTTGAAACAGAAGCTGATTGCCTGGTTTAGTTTTTACCTAAATAAACGCCTGACATATAACACGTACAATTGCAGAACCAACTCTCTGACGACAAACTCCTGACAAACACAAAAATGGATTCAGGAAAAATATATTTTTAAGTTATAGTTAGATACACCTAACTATATATTATATTTGGATTGTAATATTTTGAAGATGGCAAAAAGCTTAGATCAAATATTAAATTCTATATTACATTCAAGCGAGATACTTGAAGAAGAAATGAAACAAGAAACAGATTTAAAGAATCTGACATCAAGACAGCTTTATTGTATTGAATTAATTAAAAATTTGCAAAATCCTTCACTAACTGAGTTGGCTGAAAAAATGAATATTGCCAAAGCATCAATATCTGTAATGATTGAAAGACTTGAGAAAAACAATTTGCTCTATAAAGTTGCCTCGGATAATGACAGAAGAAGTGCACATGTTCATTTGACAAAGAAAGGAGAAAAAGCAGCTTCGTTGCATACTGATTTGCATAAACGAATTGCAGATTTGCTAACTGAAGAAATGACCGAATCAGAAAAAGAAATATTGATAGTACTGTTAAATAAGTCTGTCATATCATTGAATTTCCTTAACAAATAATCCTTATGATTAGACAACGTTAACTATTTTAAGACTATGGATAAACAAAGAGCTGGATACCTGGAAGGAGTTATATCAGTGATTGCAAATTGCATCCTATTCGGTCTGAAATTTTGGGCTGGGGTAGTAACGGGTTCAATTGCCTTGACAGCAGACGCATGGCATACACTTTCAGACTCTTTAAGTTCAATAATCGTAATTGTTGCTGTAAAGCTATCATCAAAAAAACCAGACACTGAACATCCTTTTGGACATGGGCGTTGGGAACAGATTGCAGCCTTATTCATCGCTTTCCTTCTTGGAATAATTGCTTTTGATTTCCTTAAAGATTCATATACTCATTTTAAAAACCATGAATCTACTGAGTTCGGTATAATTGCTATACTGGTTACAATCACTTCGATATTAGTTAAAGAAGCATTGGCTCAATACGCCTTCTATATTGGCCGAAAAACGGAAAATGTAAGTGTTAAAGCAGATGGTTGGCATCACCGGACCGATGCACTTTCATCGGTATTAGTTTTGGTTGGGATTTTGTTTGCTAACCAATTCTGGTGGATTGATAGTGTTTTAGGTGCTATTATTTCACTGATGCTGTTTTATGCTACCTATCAAATTGCGAAAGAGGCAATAAATAAACTTCTTGGGGAGAAGCCAAGTTCAGAATTAATAGAAAAAATCAGAAAATCGATTCAGAAATATGATTCAGAAAATATACAACTACATCATTTTCATATCCACAATTATGTTGGGCATCAAGAGCTGACTTTTCACATTAAGCTCAGAAATGATTTAAGTATTGAGGAAGGTCATAGAATAGCTACTGAAATTGAAAATATTATATATGAAGAATTTGGTATCGTTTCAACTATTCACGTTGAGCCAATAACTTTTAATCATAACTCAGACTAAAAATTTCAGATATGGAATTAATCGGAAAATCACCAATCGACCCTTGACTATTTTATAAGGACGAAATTTCTGGTTATATTACCTGAATTGTCTTTATTTCTATTTTAAAAATCGACATTTATAATACTCCGGTCTGCAAAGACTGCAAAGAAACGCATCTGTGTACTAAAATCATGATGGACGCATTTTATCAGAACACAAAACTTCAGAAAGAACATCTGTCTCACCTGGGATAGTAATGAACTCAGGTTTAAATATTTCGAACCTCTTATCTTCAAAGAAAGCCCTGCCGCAAAAACGGCAGGGCTTTCTTTTGTTACTCACCTCCACAGAAGATTACGATTATCCGCAATAGGGTGAATAATCGTAATTCTGAAATATTATTCCTGTTGTCTTCTCAACTTCCTATCTCGGGAATTGGCCGCCGCGGTATCCCGGTTCTTCGGCCATAGTAAATGTGGCTTTTTCTCCATCCACATCGAGCACCATAAAAGCAGGACTTTCCGGTGTACATGGGCTCCATGGATCATCTCCCGTACTTCCGTTAGGGTTGCCATATTTTGCAAAATTGGTCCAGAAATCCACCATTCCAATACTCAGTTCCTCATCACCGGGATTGAAAGGACGCCAGCTATGTCTGAAGGCATGAAATACATACCAGAGATCGGAGGAATGGAAAGCTCCGGCTTCATCACCAGGAAGAGCTCTTGAGAACAAATAAGCATAGGCCGGATGACTGCTTTTTTCAGATCTGAGTAAACAGAAATCCCTGACAGCCTGTGTCATGTCGTTCATATCGTTGGCTGTAAAACCGATCATATAGGGTACATCGGCAATTTCATCTGCACGGGCAATGTCGCTGAAAGTACCTGTAAGCATATAGTTATCGATCACCGGACTCCACATAACCCGGTTATTCGTCTCAGCAGTATATTCAGCTGACATTTCTCTCATTTCCTCAAATGAGAGGGCTCTCATATCTTCCAGTGTTGTTTTTCCAAAATGATCCATCATCCTTTTGTTGGCGACCTGGGCACTGTCGAGAATTATTCCGGGTCTGGAGTCGCTAAGACCGCCACCGCTCATTATTATTGCCCTGCTTATCAGATCTTTTGACAAAGGAGAAGCACAGAGTGATTGTACACTTCCTGCTCCGGCACTCTGACCGAAAATGGTTATGTTTTGAGGGTCTCCACCAAATTGTTCTATATTGTTGCGGATCCACTTAAGTGCTGCTGCCTGATCGAGGAGGCCATAATTACCTGATACCCCGTTAGGACTTTCCTCTGACAAAAGAGGATGAGAAAAGAATCCCATTGATCCGAGCCTGTAGGTAACCTGGACAAGGATCACTCCACGTGAAGCGTAATCCTCACCTCCATCCATCTCAGGTTCGTAAGCAAAACCTTCACGATAACCTCCGCCATGTATCCACATGGCTACAGGTAGTTTCTGGCCTGTTTTCCCGGCTGCAGGTGTCCATACATTAAGGTACAGGCAGTCTTCAGTAAAGGGTACGCTGCCACTGGCCTGCCATTCCCTTCCGTAAAAACTATCAGGATCCCATGTTGTCTGAGAGGCTGCATCACCATAGGTGTCAGCAACTTTCACCCCCTCCCATGGAACAACGGGCTGAGGCTCTTTCCATCTCAGCTCACCAAGCGGAGGAGCTGCAAAGGGGATCCCCTTATATGCTATAACCCCCTCCGTAGGAGTCTCAACTCCTTGTATCTGACCACCCTCAACAGTCAGTACAGGATTCGAATCACTACATGAAACCAATGCCATCGCAATGACTATCAGAAGAAAGAATACTGGTTTTTTCATAATCGTTTGTTTTAGTTTATTAATGTATAAGTAGTTTGTCATGAAATCCATATTATGAATCTACCGGAAGAGACCCTGTATGCTCCCCTGTAGAATTGTTGGTTGTCAGGCTATAATTCTGATATTATGTCATTTATCAACCGGTAAAAACGTATCTGACAATATAAACATTTCCCCCACCTTAATCCAATTCAAAACAAAATTTCGATCCATAAAAAAAATAAAAAAAACAATAAGTGTAAAATAAACAATTAATTATTTCTTTATATCTTTAAGTTTTATTTATACAAATATATCTGTTTATTAGTGTAAGGTACACATTTATTTTAAAAGTCTATAAATTAAACGGATTAAAAATCTTAAGTCATGATTAAGCTATCTTTTAAAGTTGCATTACCCCTGGTACTGGCCCTGTTTATAATAAGCGGGATCTCATGTACGCAGACTGTTGAGAAAACAGAGGATTTTACTGTCAGAATAACAGATAAACCTTTGACTTTCTGTAATCCTATCAACCTTCATGTTGGATCAGAGAGGGCCCGCAGAGCCGGTGAACCTGTTGTGATTCTTTACCAGGATGATTATTATCTTTTCATCACGGGAGGAAGAGGATACTGGTTTTCTGATAATCTGAGAGACTGGACCTATGTTACAGCTCCGAATTTCCCCGGTGGTGTATTATCAGTCGCAATTAATAATGAGACATTGTATGCCTGTTCGATGAACCAGAAAGACGTATATAAATGTGTAGGCGACCCGAAAGAAGGGAACTGGGAGCAGACAGGCACTTTTGACAGTGACCGTTACGGAGATGCCAACATGTTTTTTGATGATGACGGTCGATTATATATGTATTATGGATGGTCTCAGATTATGCCGATAAAGGTTGTCGAGTTGGATCCGAATACTTTTAAGGAGATAGGAGAATCCAAAGTTTGTTTCTTTGGCGATTATAAAGAGCATGGTTTTGAAAGGAGAAGAGCAGAAGATGTTATATTTCCTTATTTCGATCACAGAGAATATTTTCCTGAAGAATATCCCTGGATAGAAGGTCCCTGGGTAACGAAACATAACGGGAAATATTACCTTCAATATGCAGCAATCGGACTCGAATTCCTTTCATATTCACATGGCGTTTATGTCTCCGACAATCCTATGGGGCCTTTTGAATATTCTCAGCATAATCCACTGACATTTAAAACAACAGGATTCTCTCCCGGAGCAGGTCATGGTAGTACTTTCCATGATAAAAACGGGCAATTATGGACTATTTGTATGATACCATCCAATTATGGCAGTGGAAGAGGTGGTTCTGAGATGGCTCTGTTCCCTACTGATGTTGATGCTGATGGTGTTATGCATTCCAACACTGCTTTTGGTGACTACCCTCAATATTATCCGGGAATTAAAGATAATGCTGTTGATAATAATTTTACAGGCTGGATGCTTTTATCTCTGAAAAAATATGTTGAAGTATCATCAACTCTTGAAGGATATAAGCCGGCTAATGCTGTAGACGAAGATTTCATGACCCACTGGAGTGCTGAAACAGGAGATCCCGGGGAATATATGACTGTAGATCTTGGAAAAGAATGTGATTTATATGCTCTGCAGGTCAATTTTGATCAGCAGGATGCAAAGATAGAAATGGGCGGCCGGGGTTTTGGCTTTGGAGGTGGCAGCAGTCTGGATCGCTTTCAGTCATACACCGTCCAGGTTTCAAACGATAATCAAAACTGGTCGATGCTTATTGATAAAAGTAATGTTACTCAGGATTTAAGGCATGATTATATTGAGCTTCCCGAACCTGTAAAAGCCAGGTATGTAAAAATAACCAATGTATTCACCCATGATGAAGGTAAATTTGCCGTCAAGGATTTCCGTATTTTCGGTAATCCTGATGTTGCAAAATTCACGAAAGTAAGCAATGTGAAAATTGTCCGGAATCCGGAAGACCTCCGCGATGCTACCCTATTATGGGATCCCGTTCCCGGAGCCGATGGTTATGTTGTCCGTTATGGTATTGAACCCGGAAAATTATACAATAATTACATGGTTTATGATGCCAACACTATAACCATCCACAGTCTTAACAAGGATCCTGAATATCATTTTGAAGTTGAGGCATTTGACAGCGGCACGGATTACTACAGAGAAGTGACTGAAGAAACTATGGGAAGAGGTGCAGAGATTGAACTCACGAAAGGCAGAGGTCGCGGTATGATGGGGTTTGGACAAGAAGCAGGCTCAATGGTAAGAAAAATGACTTATGAAGGTATCAATGAGTATGTTTTTGATGATATCACACCTGATTTTTACACTTTAAGACATACTTTTGGTCCTGTTCTCTGGAGTGGAGAGTTAACTGCCGCTGAACTGACAGGATCAGGAAATGAGCCTACAGTAACGGCCGAACTGTCTGAACTGGGAAAGGGTACTGAAGTTATGGGACAAATGAATCTTAAAGTTGTTCCGGGAGAAGGAAGCGGTAAGATCATTGTAACCTTTGATTACAACAAATAAGAGTATTTAATAATTACTATTTCTTGAAGCATATAGTTTGTTCTGAATTATAGGGAAAACCCACATGTTTAAAGTATTTCCGTTCGTGTTTGTACTTTTAAGCATGTGGGTTTATTATTACTTCTGTATTGCTTCCGGAGAATGACAGGCTTATTCAAGGTTCTTTTTTTCAACCTTCCATTTAGGATCTTTGGAAAGTCCACAGGGTTTGCCTTTAAAAAGCATCCCTGCTTCATCGTCGCCTTTAAGCTGCCACTGAAACCAGGATCTTGCAACACCGGCAAATTCCCCGCCATGAGGTTTACTGTAAGTCCCACCATGACCGACATCCATATTTGCCACAAAAACCGGCACATGATCAATACGTTTAAAATCGTCCATTCCGTTTGCATAGGCAATGTCAGTTTCTCCACCTAGTATATACAGAACAGGTGTATGCAGCTTTAAGAGATGATCCTTTGCAAGTCCCGGCATACCCGCCATACCACTGCCCGGATCAGGTAATATACCGCTGTTGCAGATAACAGCTGTCGTAACCCGCCTGTCAACAGCTGTCTCCAGTGCCTGTAAGCCACCGCATGACATACCGCTTACAGCTATTTTTGTGATATCAATTTTATTAAAATACGGGCTGGTCCTATCGCTGTTCTGAGTTATTGCCCAGTCAATTGCATCTGTTAACTGTGAAGAGGAAGATCGGCCTCTGCCTTTTTCCCCTTCAGCCGGCATTGGGCCGATGGCTATTACCAGAAATCCATAAGATGAAATCTCTGATAAAAAATTTACGTGTTCCCATGGAGAATTTGCACAGGCCCCATTGCCCCATGCAATAACCGGAAGCTTGTTATTCTCACCGAAGGATGACAGATCCTGAGGTCTGAAGACAGTATGAGTGGGCAGGGTACTTTCTGTAAGCATTAAAGCAGGGTAGGGACCCGTTCCACCGTCTTCAATGACCCTGGATACAGGTTTTTCCTGTGAAGCCTGACCCTGAAGGACATATGGTTTCATTATGGTTATTCCACTAATAATCATAATGATAGCAGCAATAAGTCGTTTTTTCATTTTGGCAAAGTATTAATTAAAATTTACATCAATATATAATTATAAATTCATATTTCAAGTATTTAAACAGCCAGTTCTGCAACTGTAAAGACACCTCTCCCTGTTATCCTGACATCAATCACTCTTAATCCTGCTTCTTTTGCCAGACCCGCTATACCATTATTCTTCATAAAATATCTGAAATTACGGTAATGATCACCTCCTGCCATCCACTCAATAGCCTCTGCAAGTGATCTTGCCGGACCCTTATGCATCGGACTGTTGTAGTCAGCTAT
>Ga0209723_1004161_pt1 | contig 16485 bp, 17 predicted proteins | sample BiotimSIPDNA_2_FD_185750 | JGI IMG/M metagenome (GOLD analysis project Ga0209723, IMG submission 185750) | Anaerobic biogas reactor microbial communites from Washington, USA - Biogas_R2 time_0 SIP DNA (SPAdes) (version 2) | ecosystem: Engineered > Bioreactor > Anaerobic > Unclassified | place... | reverse complement strand
CGGATAATTCGTTGATCGCTGAAACCCATTCGTCAGGACCCCTTCAGAATGTGAAAATTAACGATGGAAATCCCACTGAGCATCGCACCCACGATACCAAGAAATCCTTGATCCGTTCCACAAATCAAAAGATTTCCATACGGAGTCCTCCCATCCCGGGCCTTATCCGGAGCACCATAGACTGCGCCACTCAGATGCCCGGTATAGCGCCGAATCGTGCAGGGAGTGAACATATCCTCTGCCAAAACCGCATTCCGCATGGCACCAAGATCCCATTCCGGGATCGCGCGCGCAGCGGACTCCATCATGGATCGACTCGCGATCACTTTATGGTCAAGATAGGCGTCCGAATCCAATTGCTCCCACATGGGAGCATTTGCCATGGATGTGACCCGCACTACCCCATGTTCAAGCTGCCTTCCACCATCATAGGCATAGTGATTCGGCACGCAAACCACCCCACTGCGATAGTCCATCCGATCAACAGGTCGTGCGTATTCGAAAGTATCCTGATGATTGAAAAAGACAATGGTATCCTTCAGTCCAAAATCAGCCGGATCCCGATCCAGCACAGCGATCGATTCGGCAAACGACAAACGCCCAACCCTTTCCTCCGCCACTAGAGGATGTTGATCCGAACACATCCGAAGGGTTTCAACCGCCCCGGCAGACGAGACGACCCAACGGGCCGTTACGAGCTCTCCATCGTCAAATTCCACTATCTTGACCTGCCCATCGCCAACATGTAGACGCTTCACCCCTTTGCGCATGCGTCGCTCCACGCCAACTTCTTTCGCCCGCTGAAGTAACACGCGTATGATCCGCCGAACCCCTTCAAATGGTCTGGAGAAACCTTCCAGAAACAAAGCTTGAAACAACACCACGCACTGCCCGAAATCCATGTCGCGCTCACGTGCGCTGCCATAATACATCAGCGGACATAGCAGCATCTCGACGAGCCGTGAATCCCGAATGAACCTTCCCATTTCCGCACGGGCCGAACTGGTATCCGGATCCAGGCTCACGGCATGGTATTCCCGCACGAACCTCACAAAGGCATCGAAATGTTCCTTCTCATGCGGAAACTCCCGGATCACCTCGGAGCGAAAATATTCGAAATGGTTGTCAAAGCGCAAAATCCGGCCCGGAAACCGTATCGACGATCCAGTCTGCTCCGCCAGATCGAAGTCAGACCGCTGAATACGCAACTGCCGGAATACTTTTTGGAGCGGCGCACCTTTCACGCCTTCCGGCACGTAGTTGGTTAGGGCATGCAGCCCAACATCGAAGGCGATCCGGTTCTTACGATAGAAGCTGTTCAATCCGCCCGGCGCCTCATGGCGTTCGACAATGAGAACCTTCAATCCGTACATACCCAAACGTATCGCGGCCGCGATACCGGACATGCCCGCGCCGATGATCACAGCATCGTACGTTGGACTCGGCGAACCCATCAGAAGGTCAAGCGACCTTGTCGCGGAACTTTGGTCCCAAGTACTCTGCGCAACTGTCAAGAGATGCCAGCTTCTGATAATCGCTCTCAGGGACTTCGATCCCATGCTTTTTGCGCAACTCCATGACAATATCAAGAAAGTCCATGGAATCAAGGTCAAGCTGGTCCCTCAGACGCACGTCAGGCTTCACATTACTAAGATCTTCATCAGGAGCGATCTCCCGGATGATGTCCAAAATCACTTGTTTTACTTGGTCAGCAGTCATCTCGATCGGATAAATTATCATGTCTCTCCGCTCATTCAAGGCTTGTCAAACTTCTTCACGATCACCGCAGAATTTATACCAAGCATTCCGAAGGAATTGTTGAAAATCGTGCGCACACCTTCGTTCGCCTTTTCCGGGCGATTGATGACAAGCCCGGGCAAGTCACACTCCGGATCGAGATGATCCACATTGATACTCGGGTGAATCATACCATCCTCAAACGAAGGCAGGTTTCCTGCCAATTCCAGCGCACCGGCCGCACCCATCGCGTGACCGATGTAGCTCTTGGTGTTGTTGATATAGGTGCGATCCGAGGAGCCAAACACACTTCTCACCGCCTGACACTCCTGCACATCGCCGGCCGGCGTCGAAGTGGCGTGCGTATTGACCAGATCAATATCCACGGGCTTCATACCTGCGTTATCGAGGCATTTGCGCATGCACTGCATCTGCTGGTTGGCATCCGGCAAAACGTGATCCTTCGCATCCGAATTGAGGGCATATCCGGCAATCTCACCATAGATACGGGCCCCACGGGCAAGCGCCGAATCCAGACGCTCCAGCACATAAATGCAACCACCCTCACTGACCACAATCCCGTTGCGGGCTTTGTCAAACGGACGGCTGGCCTTGTTTGGATCAGGATTATCCGCCAATGCGCCCTGACTCTTGAATCCCGCAAAAATCCCGAAACTCCGGATGCTCTCACTCACCCCGCCAGCCAACGCCATATCCACCTCGCCCAAACGCAGCATCTGAACACCCTGAATCAAACCGGCATTTCCCGCCGCGCATGCAGCCCCTATCGTATAGTGAGGACCGGTAATTCCCATGTTGATCGACACCTCACCGGCCGGGTTGTTCGCCACCGTCCTCGGGTTGTGGTGGTGCGTCCAGTAGCGTACATCATAGTCATACTGCGAAATCGCGTATACCTCATTTTCGGTCTCGACGTTACCATGCTCCGTGATCCCGAGGTAGATCCCGATCCGGTCCTTCGGAAGCTGATCCAATACCAAACCGGCGTCGGCGATCGCTTCGTGCGCACAATAAACCGAGATACTCCCGGCACGGGTGCAAACCCTCAAATGCCGCCGGCTCATGTATTGTTTCTCGTCAAACTCACAGACCCCAGCCGGCACCTTTCCCATGTAGCGGATGTCGATCTGCTGGATGTTCGGGCGCATCCCGAGTAAGTTTCCCCGCATCTCCTCAAGCCCGTTTCCTATGGGAGAGGTCAACCCGATTCCTGTGATTACAATTCTGTCGGAGCGCATTTCTTGCTTTTCCTAGTGGTTCTGAAAAAGATTATGAGGTGCCACATCCCGTCCCGAAGGCAATCAAAAAAAAGGCATCCTCCCGAGAGTCGGGTAATGAAGACCACCAGAATGATGCCGAAACCGCGAAGAAACAACCCATGCGATCCGGATCCCCTCACCTCTGGTGTTTCATAGGCACGCTGGTGCGCATCATCATCCGGCGAGAGACTCAGCGAATGATCATGTTGCGAACGAGACAAGACACACCCTCCACCCCAATGCATAAGCGCCTATAATCCGTTGACACTCTGCAATTCTGTCCTCATGGTCTCTCCCCGGAGTTTTGTTTTCCATAGCATGTTTTCAGTCTTTGCCCGGCCCACCGCTTCCGCATCCGCACCGAACTCCACGGACTGTTCCAGAAGTCAGGTTCCCGGGATTCCATGACCGCGCTCATCATTGCCATCCTGTTCACCCTCTTGGTTTCAGCGATATGCTCGCTGCTCGAAGCCATGATTCTGAGCACCACGACCTCTGACACGGAAGCGCTGAAAAACCGCCATCCAAAAGCAGGCAGGAATCTGGAGCGCTTTCGAAGCGAACTCGAGAAGACCTCCTCGGCTATTCTGGCGCTCAACACGATCGCCAACACACTCGGCGCTACTCTTGTCGGGGGTCTCGCAACCCGGGTCTATGGGGAAGCCAGTTTGGCCTGGTTTTCAATCGGAATGACAATCGGAATCCTGATTTTCTCTGAAGTTATTCCGAAAAACGTCGGAGTCATATACCGGACAAACCTTCAGCCGCTGCTCATTCCGATCCTTTCCGGAGTGAGAACAATCATGTTTCCCGTGTCCTGGATCTGTAAGCATGCAGTGCAACTGGTCCTCCCCAAAAGAGCCACCGAGGAAGTATCCGGAGAAGAGATCCGGCTTCTTGCTGAAAAAAGTGCTCAGGAAGGAAACCTCAGCCCGAATGAGCGGAACATGATCACAAACGCCCTCAGTCTCGACGAAATCAAGGTTGAGGACATCATGACGCCCCGCACCGTGGTGATGGCACTGGAAAAGGCGATGACGGTTGGCGAGGTCTTTTCAGATTTCCAGAATATTGCCTTCGCCCGGCTTCCCGTATTTGAGGACACCATCGACAACATAGTCGGCATCGCACGACGCAAGGATCTGCTTGCGGCCAAAGCCAACGACGAAGATTCGAAGACAGTCGGCGATCTCATGAAAGATCCGCTCTTCGTCTCCGAAAATCACTCTGCATCCGATGCGCTCAAGGTCTTTCTCGGCAAACACCAACAACTCGCTATTGTGGTTGACGAATGGGGAAGCGTGGTCGGAGTCGTGACGATGGAAGACATTATCGAGCAAATCATCGGAGCTGAGATCTTTGAAGCCGATGATCTCGCAGTCGACATGCGTGAGTTTGCCATGCGCCGGAGTCAGGGTCAATCAGGCAATGGATCCCCCGCTGAAACAGGGTCCGGTGGCGCGTCCACCCCAGCCGCGGGATAGTCAAAGATCCACGCGCCGTAAGAGGTAGCCACAGAGAACGAATGCACCAGGGCATTTTTTTCATCCGCAGCCTCGAATCGGTAATTGGAGAAATCCGGAGCCTTTCATCGGATAAGGGTTTCCTCGAAACCGTGTCGGATCTCAGCGACCCCACCCCAAATCTCTTCGCCGCCCGCAACGGCCACTCCAACTCTTGCCTACGCTGCCGCTGCCCAAGTTGCCTGTAGCCCAAACTCTTTTCCCATTTCGAAATCAAAGAGAAACCTACGATCATTCTCCTCCGCGAATCCCGAAGCCAACCCGGCGTCAAAGACGTCTTCATCCAATCAGGCGTGCGCATGGATGTTGCCATTCACATACCCGAATACATCCACAAGCTCATCGCACACCACGTATCAGGACATCTCAAAGTCACGCTCCAACACCTCCCCTCAGTTTTCAGGCATATGCGCAAACCAACAGGTGATTTCCACGCCTTCATGGAAGCATTCGTTCGTATCAGCAAGCATGTTGGCGAAGAACAGTATCTTGTCCCCTGTTTTTTTCCCTTTTCCCAAGCTGCGAGGAGAACGAAGTGGGGTCGGTTGAATGCTTTCTACGCTACCAGCATTGGAACCTCCAGCAGGTTCAGGATTTCATCCCGCTCCCCATGACTGCCACCGCCGCAATGTATGTCAGGGGCATAGATCTCGATGACAAACCCATCCCGGTTGCCAAAAACACAAGCGATCGGGAAACGCAAAAACGCAGGCTCCGTCCCAATCCGTCCAGAAGACCCGGCCGTTCCTCAATCCCGATACCCTCTACTCCAATTTAACCAGTACCAGGAAGCAAAGCCAACGCCCCTCCATCCGGGCACCCCACACGCACAATCAATCGTCCGATTCACCCGTTGGAATCGGCCTTCGTTTAGCAATCGCCACATACCCGCCCAAAACAAAGCATAACAATGAACTCCAAGTCCATCTGGCATTCCAATCGCTTCCTACGGTTCGCACTGAGAGCACGCATCGATTTCAAATCCATCTTGTCGGAAGCAATCGTGATCTTCGACAAAGCCACTATCCCGTTACCCGGATGGAAATGCTCTCAACTAAACCGATTGCACGACAACACATGGGCGACGCCGACAAGGGGTGCATTGTATAGAATGCAGTTTTCGTTCGAGGCCCAACTGTCAACATGGTCCACATAGCAAAGTGCCGGAGGAGTTCCGGGAGCAAAATGCATGGGCAAAGTATTGTCTGCGGACAACTCCGGATTGGCACCTCCGGCTAGAAAGCCGGGAAACGGATGATCGATTCCATCATTCGCCATGGATGCATGATGAAGAAAACGGGGATTTCTGGAGCCCACTCCGGTCACGAAGCACATCCCCTTGGCGTTTCTTCCCAGGGCATAGTGCAGTTGGTCAAGGGCGACCTGGTAGTACTTCGCCGGACAATCCACCACCTTGGCGCCAAGAAGAAGCAACTGGGCCAAGCCGAGTATAGCTCCATTACTACCCCAAGAGTAGCGATCCGTTATCACTCCGAATCCATCCAGTTTCCCGCAGGCAACCAAGGCATCGCATCGCTCAAGAAACAGGCTTCGAAGACGCGTGCGAACGGGCCCGCGCAAACACTTTCGCAAACCCGCTCATGACAATGAAAGGTACACTGTATCCATTCAGCCTCACACTATCAACGGCTCTGTGCGAAACAACTTGTCCATAAAGACGAAAAAGCCCGGGGGCGGGATCGCCAGACCGGGCTTTTCAAAAAACTTCTGATCGTCAGATCACTTTTCTGCGGCGGGGTTCGCGACCCGATCATACATGGAGTGGAGACGACGCTTGTAGTTCACGGAACGGACCTGATAATCGATGTCGTAACGAACTTCGATGCTCAGCCTTTCGAGTTGTTTCTGACGTTCGATCGCGGCATCACGCTCGGCGTTGGCCTGAGCGAGCTCCCTGCGGATCTGCTCAACTTCGGCTCTCTGGCGGGTCAATGAAGTTTGCAAATCTGCCAGCAAACCACTGTCGGACGAGGACACATTCTTGCTGTCCATCTCCTTCTCCAGGGCAGCTGTCAATGCGGAATGATGGGTTTCAATGTCTGCGGAAGTCGCTTCGAGATCATTCAACAAGGCCTGCAATTGAGCGGCGTCCACTTGATCGCCGGAGCTTGCCAGCATGCTCTTGAGCGCATCCAGCAAAGAACGCTGCTTTTCGGTGCTCTGCTGCAGGTCACTGACCGCCTGACCCACCTTCGACGAACGGGAATAACGCCCGCTCTTCACGAGTTGGTCCACGATGGTGTTTACGTTGCCTTCTCCTTCCGCCAACTTCGATTCGAAACTACTGACCAATCCTGCCAACTGGCTCTTGGCCACCGGCTGACCCGATGCCAACAGATCCCGCATCGAATCAATTTCAGCCTGCTGGCCCCTCAATGCCGCACGCATCGACTCAAAACTGGACGCAGCGGGAATACCGTAGGTGGAGTCGTCCGAGGCCAAACGTGAACGGAGTGCTTCTTCGCGGTTCTCGGCAATGCGGATGCTCTCTTCTAGGTCCGACAGGGTCTTTTCCAATGCCGAAGAACGTTCTTCAGCTTCAACCTTGGCCTTTTCTTCAGCTTCGAGCTTCGCATTCAGCTCCTCGATCATTGCAGCCTTCTCTTCGGCGTCTTTCTGTGCCTTTTCTTCGGCCAACCGCATCGCTTCTTCGGTCTTTTGGAGCGAATCCGCCAACTCTGCAGCCTCTGCGGCCGAATCTTCGGCTTCCTTTTTCACAGCTTCATACTGCGTCTTCAGCTCCTTTTCCCTTTCTTCGGCCGAACGCCTGTGCTGTTCGGCTGAACTGCGGGTTGAAAGCCAACTGAAAAGCGAAAAACCAGCCAAGCCCAACAAGATAACAATGATTACCAGCGGGATGACGGCCAAGCCTCGGTCTGCGTGAGAATGTTTCATATAGTCAAAGGAGAGTCGTGGTGTGTTCCTGTGTGAAGACGGGTTAAAGGATGGATTCCCATTGGGACATGTCAAACGCTTTCGAATCGCTTTTCGGTTTGAAAACCCGCTGGGACTGAACACACTCTGGAATATTCAAACGCAAACGCCCGGAAACCATCTTTAGGTCGCGCAACTTGAAACAGTCCTTATCCATTCCATCTGTCCTCTTTGTCTGCATGGGAAACATCTGCCGTTCTCCTGCCGCCGAAGCGATCTGGCTTCACAAGGTCAAACAGACAACCGGTTCGACCGATTTCGACTGTGATTCCGCAGGGACCATCTCCTATCATGCTGGAGAAAAAGCCGATCACAGGATGCGACAGGCGCTTGCCAACCGGGGCTATTTCAGCGCCAGCACGGCCCGCCAGGTCCAGTCCTCCGACATCCAACGATTCGATCACATCCTGGCTATGGACAGATCCAACGTCGAGATGATCTACCAGATGTTCGGACCCGACCCCTTGCTTCAATCCAAGCTGCACCTTTTCTGCGACTTTGCCGGAATGCATAACAGGAGAGACATCCCCGACCCCTATTATGGAGGACTGAACGGATTCTGTATGGTGATCGACCTCCTCGAAACCGGCTGCGACCACATCATGGAGAAGCTCAAGATTGGCCCGACATTGCACTGACCCATCACCGATGCAATCCCACATCATGCCCTTCATGAAACCCGCCCTGATTTGCTTCTCCGCAGCGATGGCGATATGCGCCGCTGCCGATATCGAACCCGCTTCCAACGTAGCTGAATCGACAGCTGCACCCCAATTCGATGGAATTGCAGTATCCGATCCGGCCGGAAACCTGCTGGGCGACGCCAAACGGACCTGGATCGACCTCGTTTCCGCCAGAGTATCCCTTTCATCCGGAATCGCCACTCTCGATGTCGAAGTGACCTCGCCCTTTCCATCCTCAGCGCAAATGCCGGGACTTTGCGCCGATCTCGTGCTCCATCTTCTGGCCGGCGCAGATCAGGATCCGCTTGATCCGTCGATGAAGCAGCAATCCCTTCGCTTCCGTTACTCAAAGGACGGATGGAATCCCGTGGCCATCCTCGAACACGACCCGCACACCCTTTCCGCCTTTCCGATACGGTTGACCCACCACCTCAACCGCCTTACAGGCGAATTCCCTTCCGCTCTTCTGTCGGGATACTCCCATTGGGCTGTCTCCACCTCCACCGATTGCGCTCCGAAATGGAGGCCCGTGACCCAAAATCCGCCCACTGCCACCGCTGTCCTTCCGGCGCCCGCTCCCATTGAGGATGCCGCTTCTGAATAGCACACCGGTTAGCCTGAGGCTGCGGACTCATCACCTTCCGGTATTGGGCCACTGGTCATCCGGCCTTATCCTCAGGCCGACCTGATACTGCTCCAGCCACGGGTCTGCCCGCCGGTTCCTATGGGCGGGAGTGTTCCATTGGCCACCATCCATTCCGACGGCCGATTCCCGCGAATTGGAAAGTCTCCCCACCGGATTTTCTCAAAAAGGCGCTTGAAATTGGAATAATTCCAATTATCAGTTGGCTTAAAAGAAATTGAGACTTGAACGCAATTAGATCCCGATGATGCTTCCCACACAGGCCAAACAAACCCTCGAATCCGCGCTGGCGGAGAAGGGATTGCGCTCCACCCGCCAGCGGGAATGCGTGTTTGCCGTAGTTGCAGCATCCGAAGACCACCCGACCGCCGACGCCATCTACAGTCGGGTCAGGGAATCCCTATCTGGAATCTCACTGGCGACGGTCTACAACACGTTGGAGACCCTGGTCTCGTGCGGCCTGATCCGCCAGGTGAACTTCGAACGTGAGCCATCACGCTACTGTCCTTCGTCCGAGACTGGCAAGCATCATGCCCACTTTCACTGCACCCGTAGCGGGCGGGTTTTTGACATTCACCTTCCGGACTCCTTCATGAAGGATTTGGAAGCTTTGCTGCCTCCCATGTTCAGAATCGAAAAGATCGACCTGTGCATCAGCGGGCAAAACAGCGGAGATGAGCTCCCACATGACCCCGGGCAAATCTGACGCCCTCATCAATCGTTTCAAACACCCATTTGTTCAACTTGTAAAAACCAATCATCTTATGGCGAATCAACTCGAAATCAGAAACCTCAACGTCACCATCGGAGACAAGCCGATCCTGAAAGATTTCTCGCTCTCCATCCCGAAGGGAGAAGTCCATGCCCTCATGGGTCCGAATGGGACAGGTAAGAGCACGCTCGCCAAAGTGATTGCCGGGCATGAAGACTACACGGTTCAATCCGGCGAAGTCCTTGTGGACGGAGTGAATATCATCGGAATGGAGCCGGACGAAATCGCCAGAAGCGGTGTGTTCCTGGCCTTCCAGTATCCCCTCGAAATTCCGGGTGTCAGCATTGCCAACTTCATCCGCGCAGCCCTTCAATCGCGCATGGCAGAAGGCGAAACATTCAACGCACCGGCTTACTACAGGAGCCTATACGAAAAGATGGATCTCCTCCAGATTGACCGCAAGTTCACCGCCCGTTCGGTTAATGAGGGATTTTCAGGCGGAGAAAAGAAGCGCTGCGAAATCCTCCAGATGGCGATGCTGGATCCAAAGTATTGCATCATGGATGAGACCGACAGCGGGTTGGACATCGATGCCCTCAAGATCGTGGCAAACGGGGTGAATGTCATGCGCAGCCCGGATCGGGCCTTCCTTGTGATCACCCACTATCAGCGCCTGCTCGACTACATCGTCCCGGACAAGGTTCACGTGATGTGGGATGGCCGCATTGTCCAATCCGGCAACAAGGAACTCGCACTCGAGCTCGAAAGCAAGGGTTACAATTGGGTGAAGGAAGAACTCGCCACCTCCTGAGACCCGACCGCTGTGGAGGTTCGGATTCCCGAAAATGGAACCGGTCTCCACTCATCTGAAGCAACTGACGAAAGACCTGCCATGGTTCAGCACACACCCATCGAAGTAGATAGAGAAAAAGGCAATTTCAGCTACGACACCCATTACGAATACGACGCGGGCGTCGGCCTCAGCGAGGCTGTGGTCAACTACATCGCCGACGTAAAGGGCGAAGACGAATGGATCCGGCAATTCAGGCTCAAGGCACTGGACGTGTTCAACCGGCGCGCGATGCCCACCCATTGGGCGACCAAAGATCTCGAAAACATCGACTTCGCCAAAATCCGGTACTACCTGTCCAAGGGCCAGATCCCGAAGCGCACATGGGAAGAGGTGCCTGACGATATCAAGAGGACATTCGAGCGCCTCGGCGTCCCGGAGCAGGAACGCAAATTCCTGGCTGGAGTCGAAGCCCAGTATGACAGTGAAGCCGCCTATTCGAACATCAAGACCGAGCTCGAGAAACAGGGTGTGATCTTCCTCGGCCCCAACGAAGGGCTCAAGGAATACCCGGACGTCTTCAGGAAGTGGTTTGGAAAGGTCATCCCGACCAACGACAACAAGTTCTCCGCTCTTAACAGTGCCGTGTTCAGCGGCGGTAGCTTTATTTACGTCCCTCCCGGCGTGAAAGTGACCCAGCCGCTCCAGGCCTACTTCCGCATTAATGCCGAAAGCTTCGGTCAATTTGAAAGAACCCTCATCATCGCGGACGAGGGATCTGAAGTCACCTACATGGAGGGCTGCACCGCACCGCAGTTTGAAACCAGCACGATCCACAGTGCCGTGGTTGAGCTGGTCGCCATGAAAAGCGCGAAGATCCAGTATATCACGGTGCAAAACTGGTCCAACAACGTCTACAATCTTGTGACCAAGAGAGGCCTCGCCCACGAGGAATCGGAGATCCGCTGGATCGACTGTAATATCGGCTCACGCCTCACCATGAAGTATCCCGCCGTGGTGCTCAATGGGCGCAAGGCCAGAGGAGAAGTGCTGTCCATCGCGTTGGCAAATGACGGGCAGCACCAGGACACCGGCGCCAAGATGATCCACAACGCCGATGAGACGTCGAGCAACATCATCTCGAAAAGTATCTCCATCGGTAACGGGCGCTCATCGTATCGTGGAATGGTTCACATCCCGGAACACCTCCGCGGATGCAAAAACAACACCGAATGCGATGCACTGCTCATCAACACGAACAGCCGGACAGATACCTTCCCGGCGATTACGGTCAGGGGCAACGGAAACTCGGTCCAGCATGAGGCCAGCGTATCCAAGCTCAGTGCCGAACAGATCTTCTACATGATGCAGCGCGGCCTTTCGGAAGGAGAAGCCATGAGCCTCAGTGTGAACGGGTTTGTCAACGATCTGATGAAGCATTTCCCGATGGAATACAGCGTCGAGCTCAAACGCCTCATCGATCTCGAAATGGAAGGCTCAGTGGGCTGACACCTCCACTCCCTTCACGATCATTCAACATTCATTTTCCAATATGCCCACCGCATCTCAAACAGACCTTTTGCCGATGGCGTCCCTCGGCGACTCCGCGCAACTCGTCGCCTACCGCGAAGCCCTGTCCGGATCGAATTCCTGGCTCGACGCGAAGCGCGCCGAAGCATGGGAATCCTACCAGAGCCTGCCCATGCCGACGCGGAAGGACGAGAAATGGCGTTTTTCATCCAGGCTTGCGCTGGATCTGGAGTCTTTCCGGATCACCGACGCACCGGACCCATCCACCCGCCAGCGGGCAGTCGAAGCCTCAAATCTGATGCAGCAAGTCAGCGGCCGGATGGTATTCACGGATAACCATCTCGCTGCGTTCAATCCCATTGATCCCGCCCTTGAAGCGAAGGGCGTCATTTTCAAGCCGCTGCTTCAGGCGATCCGCGAGCATCCCGATCTGATCGAGTCCCGGTTGTTCGCAGAGGAGGCCCACCTCGGATCCGACAAGTTTCTGGCACTTCATACCGCCCTCTCCCACTCCGGAGCGCTTGTGTATGTGCCAAATGGAGTCGAGATCGAAACACCCCTCATGATCTATCATTGGACAACTCAGGAAGGCGTGGCGGTATTCCCGCACACCCTCGTGATCGCCGGAGACAATTCCTCGGTTCATGTTGTGGACATCTTCCAATCGCTCGAAACCGACCTTCCGGCGCTCTGTGTCGCCGCCGGTAACATCTATGCCGGCCCGGGATCCCATGTCTTCCGCAAGTGCGTGCAGAATTGGAGCCGCGAAACCATCTCGTTCCAGGCGGATGCCACCGCCGCCCGCCGCGATTCCACGACTCAGACCCTCGCCGTCAATCTGGGCGGCAGACGCGCCCGCTTCGAAAACCAGTTGCGCATGACCGAACCCGGATCCCACGCGACCATGTATTCGCTCACGGTTGCTCAGGGCGATCAGGAGTTCGATCAACGCACCTTCCAATCCCACGAAGCGCCGCAGGCCGTATCCGACCTTCTCTACAAAAACGCCCTGCTTGACCGCAGCCGGACCATTTTCTCGGGCATGATCAACGTGGCTCCGGACGCCCAGCAGACTGACGCCTACCAAACCAACCGCAACCTGCTCCTCAGCCCGGAGGCCGATGCCAATTCGCTTCCCGGACTCGAGATCCAGGCCAACGACGTCAAGTGCAGCCACGGTGCAACCACGGGACAACTGGACCCGGAAGAGCTCTTCTACATGCTCCAGCGGGGCATCCCGAAACGCACCGCCCAGCAGCTCATGGTCTACGGCTTCTTCGAGGAAGTCCTCGACAAGTTTGAACAGGAGGAAATCCGTGACAACGTGCGCAAGCTTGTGCAAGATAAGTTCCACCTCTGAAGCTCAGGAACACCCAAATCCCGCACCCATCCCATGAACGACGAACGCATTCTTTCCAGAGAGGTCACGGCCACGCTCATTCCGCATGGTGAGCCCTTCACCCTCGATGAAGGCACCCCCGTGGTGATCACCCACCGCCTGGGCGGTAACTTCACGGTCATGACGGATAACGGCATGTTCCGGATCTCCCGTGAGGATGCGGATGCCCTTGGCGAGAATCCTGAAGCTGCTCCTTCAGGATCGTCGACCACGGCTTCCGACCACACGCCCTCCATGGAGGAACTGTGGGATGCCCTCAAGCGGGTGTACGACCCGGAAATCCCGGTCAACATTGTTGATCTTGGCCTTGTATACAGCATCGACCTCCAGAAAAAAGACGGTGGACACCATGTCGAGATGGCCATGACCCTCACCGCACCCGGATGCGGGATGGGCCCGGTCATCGCGGATGACGCCAAGAACCGCCTGCTCGGAGTCGAAGGAGTCAGCTCAGCCAATGTGGAGATCGTATGGGATCCGCCCTGGCATCAGGATATGATCAGCGAGGAAGGCAAAATGGAACTCGGCCTCATCTAGGCCCTCGCATTTCTCCGGTCGCTTTTGCCGGATCAGCCAAGATCATTTCCATTCGAAAAATATAAACATCATGGATGTGTAGATTGAGCCTCCTATGGAAGTGGTTTTCGATGTTCATTGCCCTGGGATGATATCGGCAAGTTCGTCGGCGTCTGGTGTTATGAAATTTGATGTTTGCGGGATGATGCGAATGATATTTGAAAACCAGAATGAACCCGATCCCCATCCATGGATTCTGGTGATATCAGGAGCTCATCCGATACAATGCCCATCCATCTGCCCTCGCAGTTTTCATGAGAATTGAGAAAACCAGAAGCAGACTCCATCTGAAGCCTCCTCATACAGAACATCCCCTCGATTGTTCATTAGATATCTTCTGCTCTTAAACCACTCAGTCTGATCCCCAAAAACAAAAAATCCGGATCTAGCACCCACATAGGACGGAAACTTTGGTTTGATTATCCAAATCCCGGACCGGCTCATCAAGCCCCAAAGATCATCAACCATCACCGCTACCATGGTCTTTTGTTGTTAAGCTGGAAATAACTGATAATCAGGAGCGATAATTTTACGCTAAACAAAAACCTCTGCATATGCTGGTGTAGAGTGGGATGAAGGCATCAAAGACAAAACAAAGGGATAAGAAGCCAGTGATGTCGGGTAATTTGAGCGTGGAAGAGGTCGTTGCAGAGCAAGCGGGCTGGTTCGACGAGCAACTTGGCGAGCACCACTATCTTGGAGCGGGGCGCCCGGTTGGGGATTACCTGAGGCAGGTGGTAAGGCGAAGGGGCGTGGTGGTGGCCTTGCTTGTATGGGGGCCTGCCTGTTACGCGCTGAAGGACCGGGATCTATGGATTGGCTGGAGTGCCAACCAACGGGTGGAGCGGCTGAAGCTGGTGGTGCAGAATCGGCGTTTTCTGCTACTTACGGCCAAGGGTGGGGAGCCGAACCTGGCCTCACAGGCGCTGGCAGCGGCGCTGCGGGCGTTACCTGGGCAATGGGTGGAGCGCTTTGGTTACGCTCCTGTGCTGGCGGAGACCTTCACGGATCCGGAAAGCTACGCTGGCACCTGCTACAAGGCCAGTAACTGGCAGGCTGTGGGCAGTAGCGCTGGGTACAGTCGCCACCGTGCCGACTTCTACGTGCCCAATGATCGCCCCAAGCGATTGTGGCTGTATGAACTCGATGAGCAGGCACGCACACACCTGCGCGCCCTGCGGCTTTCTGCGGCCCATGCTGCAGCGGCTGCGAGCCTGCCTTCGGGAACGCTGCCGCTGCGCACCGCCCAGATGGATTCGTTGCATGAGGTGCTCAGGAGCGCACCGGACCCGCGCTCCAAGAACATCCACTTCAGTATCGGGGCAGTGTTGTGTATCGTGTCCATGGCACTACTGGCGGGGCGCCGCGAGATTGCTGAGATCGCCCGCTTTGCCACCACCTTAAGCCAGTCCCAGCGCACCAAATTGGGACTGCCCTTGAAGAAAGGCACCAAGGCTTTCCGCCAGGTGCCCGGTTACAGTGTCTTCTACCAGATCCTCTGCCGGATGGACCCGGAGCCCTTCGCCGCGTTGCTGACAAACTGGCTGCAGCAGCAGGCCGGTTCCCTGCCCATCGCCCTGGCCTTGGATGGAAAAATGATCCGCGACCACATCGGCCTACTCACCTTGGCCGAACACGAGGACGGCACTCCACAGGCCGTTGCCCTCTACGATCAAAAACACGGCACCCAATCCTGCGAACTCACCAGCGCCACCGCCCTGCTCAAGGCCCTCGGCACCCTCGACGAAAAACTTGTCACTGCCGACGCCCTGCATTGCCAACGCGAAAATGCCAGCGTGATCGTCCAAAAGGGCGGTGATTACCTGCTCCAGATCAAAGCCAATCAGCCCAATCTGCTCAAGCAGGCCCAGGCCGCCCAAGCCGCTCACAGCTCCCCTTTTTTACCCTCACACATTGCTCCCGCGGTCGCCTCGAAGAACGCGCATTGTTCATCACCCCTATCGAGCCCACCACCGCCAACTTCCCCTTCGCCCGCTCTCTGATCATCGTGCAATGCCAGCGCACCCGCAAACGCGACTCCCTCACCTCCACCGAATCCCGTTACTACATCAGCTCCTTGCCTCCAAGCTCCGCAGCTCCCCAGCAATGGGATCAATGGATACGAGGCCACTGGGCAGGCGTGGAGATCCGTAATCACTGGGTCCGGGATGCACTCATGGGTGAGGACCGTTCACGCTCCCGCAAGACAATGCTCCTCGCCAATCTCGCTCTATTGCGCAGCGCTGCTTTACTGCTGCTCGCTCGACATTACCCAAATCATAATCGTGCCAGCCTCCGTGAATCCCTTTTCAACAATCCAAAACAATGCCTTCATCTCGTCTCATGACCTCAAAACAAAAGACCATGGCCCGGCGGGCTCGCAGCCGCCTTCCGCACGCAGAAGGCTCAAAGCCCACATAGTCAAGTTGGGAGGGAATATGAAATGGAACCACGAAATACACGTCGCGCCAGAAAACCTGGTTGTGGGGAACTGAGTAAAGGAAAAGGAAAACGAAGTGAAACACGACAATGATACCCGGCGGGTAAACAATCCCGCCCGAGAAAGGCTGGCAACCGCTCGGAAGCGAACATTGCGTAGCGCGCCCGCAAGGGCCGCACGAAGCGTATGGAGTGAGTGTCAAAGCCGCGTGATAGAA
>Ga0209723_1004158_pt1 | contig 16505 bp, 17 predicted proteins | sample BiotimSIPDNA_2_FD_185750 | JGI IMG/M metagenome (GOLD analysis project Ga0209723, IMG submission 185750) | Anaerobic biogas reactor microbial communites from Washington, USA - Biogas_R2 time_0 SIP DNA (SPAdes) (version 2) | ecosystem: Engineered > Bioreactor > Anaerobic > Unclassified | place... | reverse complement strand
GCAGCATCACCCCGCACACGACCTTTGAATGCACGGTATACATACTGAAGCGAGAAGAGGGTGGACGGCACAGTGCCTTCTTTACTGGGTATCGCCCACAATTCTACATCCGCACGATGGATGTGACTGGTGATGTGACCCTGCCAGAAGGTGTTGAGATGGTCTTACCTGGTGATAATGTAACCGGGTTGCAGGTGAAGTTGATCACGAAGGTGGCGTTGGAACAGGGTTCGCAGTTTGCTATTCGCGAAGGCGGGCTGACTGTTGGCGCTGGTGTGATCACCAAAATTATTGAGTAATTTATAGATGGAGGAATGCATGGTTGCCTAAAAAATAGGCAACCATGTTACAGAAGATGGCATCAAAAAAGAAAGATATACGGCCAGTAATACACCTGGCATGTACAGAGTGTAAAGAACGTAACTACACCACCGTAAAGAATAGGCGTAATGACCCGGGGCGTCTTGAATTAAGCAAGTATTGCCCTCGTTGCCGCCAACACACGGCACATCGTGAGGTAAAATAGGGGTAGGTTGATATTCTCCGCTTGGGAGCTTATCAATCACCTATTATAGGTCAGTAGCTCAATTGGCAGAGCACCGCTCTCCAAAAGCGGGGGTTGTGGGTTCAATTCCTACCTGACCTGTCTATGTTAGCAAACGCCGTCGGAAAGGCGGCGTTTTAGCCGTAAGCAAGGAGATTATTGAATGGCAACAAAAGAAAAAAAACCATCCATATTTCAACGTCTCAAGCGATTCTGGCGGGAATCGGTTGGTGAGTTAAGAAAAGTAACTTGGCCAACGCCAAAAGAAGCATGGGAATTGACGAAAATCGTCCTGATTGTAACTTTAATCATGTCAGCCTTATTGGGCATTATGGATTTTGTCTTCTCCAGGCTTATTGGTTTGTTAGTGACCATATAGTAATTATAAAAAAGAGAGCCTTGAAATGGCAGAGTTAGAAAAAGAACAAAAAGATCCAATAGAAGAAAATAGTGCCGACTCTTCAAATGAAGAGCTGATTGATGATTCCATGGATTTGCTCTCTGATGAAGTTGTAGAACAAGAAGCTGATCACATCGACAAGTCTTCAGAAACAAAACCAGCTGAAGATCAGCATGGTGACAATCGACAATGGTATGTCATACATTGTTATTCGGGTTATGAGAACAAAGTTCGCAAAAACCTAGAACAGCGAATTGAGACCATGAACATGAAGAACAAGATCTTTGACGTGGTCATTCCTACACAAGAAGAAATCGAAGTCCGTGATGGTAAACGCAAGACTGTAGAACGGCATGTTTTCCCAGGATATGTTTTAGTTAACATGATTTTGGAAGAGGAAAGTTGGTATGTCGTTCGCAACACGCCTGGTGTGACTGGTTTTGTGGGCATGGGTGAAGAGCCCACACCCCTTCGGCCAGAGGAAGTTGCGCATATCCTTCGGCGGATGGAAGATGAGGCTCCGACATTCAAAGTGACTTATCGCAGCGGCGATAGGGTGCGCATTGTGGATGGCCCATTCAACGATTTCCGTGGTACTGTATCTGAGATTGACATGGAACGCTCAAAGATTCGCGTCATGGTGAATTTTTTCGGTCGTGAGACACCTGTAGAACTAGATTTTCTACAAGTTGAAAAAGCATAAACCGGGGTAACCCGGAATTTCGTGGGAGGGAAAAATATTCCCGCTACTACCACAAAGGAGATATTTAGTGGCAAAGAAAGTAAAAGCAATTATAAAAATTCAAATCCAAGCTGGAAAAGCGAATCCTGCTCCTCCAATTGGTCCTGCTTTGGCACCTCACGGTGTCAACATCATGGCATTCTGTAAGGAATATAATGCCCGTACTTCCAATAGGATGGGCGAAATTATCCCAGCAGAAATCACCATTTTTGCAGACGGGTCATTTAAGTTTGAGCTCAAATCTCCCCCAGCACCAGTATTGCTAAAGAAAGCGGCTGGGATTGACAAGGGATCTGCTGTGCCTAATCGAGAAAAAGTAGGCAAGATCACCCGAACGCAGCTTCGTGAAATTGCAGAGATCAAGTATAAAGATATGAATGCAATAGACATTGAAGGTGCGATGCGCCAATTAGAAGGTACTGCCCGAAATATGGGCATAACAGTTGTAGATTAGTAAATTAATAGAAATTGTGGCAGGGTAAAGGCCCGTTATGACCACAAAGGAGTAATTATGCCCAAGCACGGGAAAAATTTTGTAAATGCAGATAGCAAAATTGAAAAAGAAAAAACACTGACACCTCGGGAAGCCCTGGAGTTGGTGAAAAACGTAAGTTTTGCAAAATTTGATGAGACAGTTGAAGTTCACTTGCGAACGGGATTAGACCCACGCCAAGCAGATCAACAAGTTCGTGATGTCGTTGTTCTTCCGCATGGTCTAGGTAAAACCGTACGTGTGATGGTTTTTGCACAAGGCGAAGCAGCAGCCGCTGCTCGTGCCGCTGGCGCTGATTTTGTTGCAGACTCTGACGAAGCGATAAATAAGATCCAACAAGGTTGGACCGATTTTGATGTCTCAATTGCAACAATGGATATGATGGGTAAAGTTGGCCGTTTAGGTCGAATCCTTGGCCCTCGAAACCTGATGCCAAATCCTAAAGCTGGTACTGTTGTTCAACCCGCTGATATTGCAGCCGCTATTGACCAGGTAAAAGCTGGCCGGGTTGAGTTCCGCTTAGATAAAACCGCAAATATTCATGTTCCAATTGGTAAGGTTTCATTCTCAGTGGATGCCCTCTATGAAAATATGGCAGCCCTAATGACCGCTATTCGTCGCGCAAAACCATCTGGCGCGAAAGGTATTTACATCCGCAAGGTTACAGTTACCTCGACCATGGGACCTGGTGTAAAGGTTGAGCCCAATAGCGCTATGGTAATGGGTACATCGCAGGTCTAATCGCATTAGCATTTGCTTCCACTTAAAACCTCGAATCAAGAGTATAATAGAAGCAGAAACTTAAAAATTTTATAAAAACTACTTCACTTGTGAAAGCTGGTGCCGTCATTGGCTTAATTTCCCGCCGAGGTGGAGACAACATGTTGGTATTACTACCTAACTCATGTAAGTCTTTATCTTTTGGGAAAACCGGATAAAGACTTTTTATTTTAAAATCACCAAAAGGAGGTGAAAGTAAATTGGCGTTCTCTAAGGATCAAAAAGAAGAAATAGTCAAGCAATATACTGATTGGCTTGACAAAAGCAAGGCCGTGTTTGTATTGTCATATTCAAAGATGCGTATGCCATCAGTTAACGATGCTCGGGCACGATTAAGAGAGTCTGATGCTGAAATGCATGTGGTCAAGAATCGACTGTTTAAACTGGTCTTGGATGAAAAAGGCCTTCCATATGATGAATCATTTTGGGAAGGTAATAATGTTGTAACTTTTGCTTTCAATGACCCGCCATCTGTTGCTAAGGTTTTGACTGAAATCACAAAAGGTAATGATGTGTTTGCAATTAGAGCTGGTTATTTAGACATGAAGCCTATTGCAAAAGAGCAAATTGTGGCTTTGGCAGAATTACCGACCTTACCTGTCATGCGCGCAACGCTGTTGGGTACAATTCTTGCTCCTGCCAGCAAACTGGTTCGGACACTTGCAGAACCTGCTCGCGGATTGGCAGCAGTTATTAAAGCAAATTATGAAAAGCAGGCAAATCCTGCTTAATCAATTGTGAAGTAAAAAAATAAAATAAAAATAACTATTTATTAGGAGATTAAAAAATGGCTGATTTAGCAAAAATTGTTGATCAATTAAGTGAGCTCTCTGTTTTAGAGGCCGCTGAACTCGTAAAAATGCTTGAGGAAAAATGGGGCGTTTCCGCAGCTGCACCCGTCGCTGCAGTCGCCGCCGGTCCAGTAGCAGCAGCTGAAGAAGAAGTGGAAGAGAAGACCGAATTTGATGTTGTTATTAAGAGCGCCGGTCCGAAGAAGATCGAAGTCATCAAGGTCATTCGTCAACTGACAACCCTCGGTTTGGTAGAAGCCAAGAATATGGCAGAAGCACCCGATTCCAAAGTTCTTGAAGCTGTTACCAAAGAAGTTGCCAACGATGCAAAAGCCAAGCTCGAAGCAGCTGGCGCCGAAGTTGCTCTTCTGTAATTCTTAAACGAGCCTTAACTCAAACAGATGCTCAGACAATCGTCTAGGCATCTGTTTTAATTTAATATGTAAAAGCCTTAATTTATCAGGAAAGTTTTAGATCATCTAGTTGGCGAATAACCAAAACCACTTTACCTTGGACTTTAACGACTTTGGGGTCATTGATGATGATCGGTTTCATCAGTGGATTGGCTGGTTGTAAACGGACCTTGCCATTTTCTAAGAAGAAATATTTAAGCGTGGTTTCATCACGATCGGATAACCAAATGGCTACCATCTCACCGTTCTCAGCTTGGTCTACCTTTTTCATGATCACAATATCGCCATCATTAACCATGGCATCAATCATTGAATCACCGTTTACCTTGAGCGCATAAAGCTGATCGGCTTTTTCGCGGGGGGGAAGTAAACTCCTGGCTATTTCGATGCCAGAATCTGGGTCGTAATAATTAAAATCTGAGGGCGGTACAGGCATCGGTTGACCAGCAATAATGTTGCCAACCAGAGGAATGCTCAGCAGTTCAGTTATAGCATCGGCTGTCTGTTTGAATTTTTGGACAGCCTCTCCGTTTAGGGTCCTTAAGAGCTTTATACCCCTTGAGACGTTACTTGACCGCTCAATATAATGCATTTCTTCAAGTTGATTGAGATAATAATTTACGACAGATGTTGAGCTTATTTCTGTATTCTCTCCAATTTCCCTGATGGTGGGCGGGAAACCGAATTCATTCTGAAAACGTTCCAAGAACTGTATGATGCGTTTATGCCTTTGGCTTAAACCTGATTTTTTTCTTGCCATGACAATCATACCTCCTTAATACGACCATTTGTGCTAATTATGTTTATAGTATAACTGAACAAATGTTCTTTGTCAAGCATAAAAACCTGATGCAAATTCCATTATGTCTACTTATCGCTTATAATCTGCAGGCTGTAAAGATTGAATATTTAGGATAAACAAATGAAAACGAATGTAAGTAAAGCGATTGGTCTTTTCTTTAGACAACAAGAATTTAATTGGCGATCTGTCAAAGATTACCTGTTAATTATCATTGGTGGGTTCATTCAAGCTTTAGGGATGAACCTGTTTTTAGTGCCTGCGAACTTAGTCAGTGGTGGGATTAGCGGTGCAGCGCAATTATTGCATCACTTGTTTGGCTGGCCAATTGGCCTGATCGTTATATTGGGTAATTTGCCGCTTTTTATCGTTGGCTGGCGTTACTTAGGTGGACCTAAATTTGCATTGCGGACGATATTGGCGATTATTAGCTTCTCAATTTTTGTTGACTTGTTAATGTACCTTCTCCCAGTGTCTGGGTTGACCAAAGACCCAGTATTAAATACCCTCTTTGGGGGCATTCTCTTAGGGCTAGGCTTAGGGATTGTTTATCTTGGAAGAGGTACAAGCGGTGGTACGGATATTTTAGGGCGGATTTTAAACCGCAAACTTGGCATTTCTATTGCAATGGCCTATATGCTTACGGATTCACTGGTTGTACTCCTGGCAGGCTTTGTTTTTGGTTGGGAAAAGGCTTTGTACGGATTAATTATGATTTACGTCAGTGGTGTGGTGGCGGAGGTGGCCTCAGAAGGGACAAAAGTGGTCCGCACGGCGATGATAATCACCAATAAAGGTGATTTGGTTGCCAAGTCCATCCTGGATGAATTAGAACGAGGGGTTACCATAATTCCAGCTAAAGGCGCGTACACCCAAGAAGGACGTAATTTACTTTATTGTGCTGTTACAATCTCAGATGTGATTCGCTTGAAGACCATCGTGCATGATGTAGATCCATTGGCATTCATGGTGATAGGCCAAGCAACAGAAGTGATGGGAGAAGGCTTCAAGCCATTTGCTGAAGGTTAATAAAGCACTAAAGCGATTCCTGTTGATCAGCTGCATTAGGGTTACTCAGCGCTGTTGGATGAATCAACAAATTAAGGGCTAACAAGGAGAAGAAAAACCCGCCAATTATGCCTACGGGGGTTGGGCCTATTAGCAAATTAACACTGCCCTTGAGGGCTAAGGTGCCGATAGCAGCAACCCCATTGATGGCGCTATGTGCGATAACCGCTGGCCAAACACTCTTAGAACGCAATACCATCCAACTAAAGATAATACCCAAGCCTAAGCAAAACCAAGCCATCCCCAAGAAACCCAACCAGGGGGCAGCTGGATAGCCAAAGCCGTAGTTATATCCCATAGCGATCAAGGGCCAATGCCAAATGCCCCATATAAGGCCGCTGATGATGACGGCTTTTTTGGTGCCCAGTGGTAGTAATTTTTGCAGAAGGTATGCGCGCCAACCAAACTCTTCACCAAAGGTTGATATTGAATTTAATATCGGGGAGAGTAGTAATGCCTGGATAAACTGAATTACGATGATTAGCCAGGGGTTAAACAGAAACGCAGGCTCTGAGCCACTACTTTCATTGACTACTTTCAATTGCGTGGTGAGATTCCCTAATTCATAATCAAAAGTATCAGGAAATAGATAAAAGAACAAAATTGCACCCAATAGAGTCAACAAGCCCGGCAGAAACCACCCTAATGCCCAAAAGCCTTTGCTAGTCTTGAAATTTGGCTTCAGGAAGTTATTTTTCCAGCCTTCGCGGGTAAATAATCTTGTCAAGACATTAGCAATTGCGGGAGCAAACATGTATAGCGTTGCCATGAGCACATAAGCTAAGCTGAAGTTTAATGCAGGGATGATCACTGGGCTGTCTACTAAACCACCCGTGAGATAGATAACTAAGGCTGTAGACCAGCTAATAAGAAAGGTGATTATTAGAAATATTATCAAGCGTTTATTATCAATTTTCATCACAATCCTTTAGAATCAAAACCTGATTAACCATGAAAATCATTGGCGGCTTTGGCCAATTTTTCTCTCATCTTTTTATCTAGAGCATCATCTGGGGTTTGCCCGGTAAGGCTATACATAAATACGGATAACATCATATTACAATCAGCTACTTCAAATTCAATATTTTCTTTGAGCACCCGGTCATTATTGCGGATCCAGCCTGGTTTGCGAGAAACAATATCATCAGCTAGCAGTCCTAAGCTTGAAAAGTTCTTTAGTACATGGATTTCTTCTTCTTCTAATTGTTGTGCGTGGTGGGCTAAGTAGGCTTCAGATAATTCACCAACTTCAGAGAGGAAAAACAGCAGAGCACTTTTTTGATCTGCCCACTGCAGTCCGCGCAATTTATAATATTCTTGAATGCGTGCTATATCCATTTTTTTCACTCCAAACACAATTTCAACAATTATATGATGAAAAGCAGTGAATACCTGTAGTGCATTTTAAAAATTTTGTAATTGGCAGTTATTAGAAATAGGATAAAATAAGCGCTTGTTGTTCAGTAATAGCTTATTGAACTAACCTGAAAGATTATGAGAGAGAGATATGATGATCAGACCAGAATGGTTAAAATCAATTTTTCACTGCAGTTCAAAGGATTACCTATCCAATCCAACACCTACACTTGGCGAGCAGGTTGTAATTCGACTTGAGATAGCGCCTGATGCGCCAATAGAAAAGTTGGTCATCCGAACTGCTCCCAACGGGGAACAAAAATTTACTACAATGTCCAAATCTGTGCTCAAGGGGTCAAATCAAACCTGGGAAGGCCAAGTGACAATTAATGAACCTCTACTGCATTATCGGTTTGGTTTGCAGACTGAACAAACTGTCTGGTGGTTCAATGCGGTCGGTTCAAGTTTGGATGTGCCCTTTGACAGCTTTGATTTCAAATTAATTGCTGATTTTCAAGCTATTGAATGGTTGCCAAGCACTGTTTTTTACCAGATATTTCCTGATCGATTTGCTAATGGTGATCGGTCTAATGATCCCCAAGATGAGCACCTTGTATATCGAGATATGGTTCGGACCACCTTTGATTGGGGCGAAGTGCCGCCGCAGGGTGAGCGAAATATGCTTGCATTTTATGGTGGAGACTTGCCTGGCATTGTTCAGCATATCGATTACCTTACTGAATTGGGCATAAACGCCCTTTATCTCAACCCGGTATTTACTGGCTATTCAAACCACCGATATGATGTGATCGATTACGAAAATGTGGACCCGGTTTTGGGCGGCAACCAGGCTTTGATTGAACTGCGAGAAGCATTGAACCAAAGAAACATGCGCTATATCTTGGACATTGTCCCCAATCATTGTGGATATGGGCATTCCTGGTTTCAAAAAGCATTAAGCGATCCAAAGACAGTCGAAGCTAACTTCTTTTATTTTGATAAACACCCTAATACCTATGAATCCTGGTTGGGTCATTTACTCTTGCCAAAGCTTAATTATGCCAGCCAGGAATTACGGCAGCGAATGTACTTAAGCGAGGAGAGTGTTTTTAATCATTGGTTGAAACCACCTTACCTGGCGGATGGCTGGCGGGTTGACGTTGCCAACATGCTCGGCCGAAGGGACGCTGAGCAAATGGATGGAGAAGTTATTCCTGCCATCCGAAAGTCAGTAAAGACAACTAACCCTGATGCCTATATTGTAGGGGAAAATTTTTTTGAGGCGGCTTCCCAACTGCAGGGCAATCAATGGGATGCCGTGATGAATTATGCAGGCTTTTGTATCCCGTTATGGCATTGGCTATTTTCTTATAAACAAGATGCACATGGTTGGGATGATGAATTGGTTGTTAATACACCCTGGCCAACTGAAACCTTGTTAAAAAGCTGGCAAGACCATCTTGCAGCCATTCCATGGCAAATTGCCTTACAAGAGTTTAATCTGCTGGACAGCCACGATACTCCGCGCATCCGCACATTATTAAATGGCAACGACCCTTTAAATCGTCTCGCAGCAGTCATTCAATTCAGTTTTCCTGGGGTGCCCTGTGTCTATTATGGTGATGAAGTGGGGCTGCAAGATGAGGAAGGTTTTGGCTCCCGAAATTGTTTGCCCTGGAGTGAGTCATCTTGGAACTTTGAACTATTAGACTTCTATAAACGATTAATTGCTTTTCGAAAGCAAAGTCTTGCCCTTCAACAAGGCAGTTTTCGGATTCTTTACTTTGACCAGGATTTTTTTATTTTCCAGAGATCATTTCTAAAGAAGCATGTTTTGATAACTGCAAACCGTTCTGAGAAGCATTACCCTGCGCAACGAATTGATATGGCTTGGTTGGGATTTGAAAACGATTGTGAGTTTGAAGCGCTATTTTCTAAAGGATTAATTCGAGTCAAAGGCCAAATGCTCTATTTACCCGATATTAAACAGGGCGGTGAAATTTGGCATTTAAAATAATCATTGCTAGTTTGTTTGAAAATTTGGCGGTCAATGCAAAAGAATTTCTGCCTTATAATAGACTTTGTCAAATGAGCTGGTTAGAACGGATCAACATTTTTTTTCAGAAAATCAAGCAGCGATCGCGCCTGTCTTATAATAAGCTACGCGCTTTCTACCTGGGTTTAAATAAACGCTCTGGCGGTACAATTGGTATTATTCGGCATGCCGTCACCAACTTCACCATTGCCAGGGGGGCAGAAGCAGCTGCGGCATTATCTTATTACGCCTTTTTTGCTATTTTTCCCCTGCTATTGGTGTTCATTTCTATTGGTAGTTACTTTTTAGAGCGGGAATTTGTTAAACAACAAGTTCTTGAGACGGTAATAGCAGTGATCCCTGTCTCGGCAACATTGATCAATAACAATATTGATAGTGTTTTACAGTTGCGGGGAGCGGTTACAACCATTGCCTTAATCTCCCTGATTTGGTCAGCCTCAAACCTATTTTATAAAATTGTGATGAATGTTAACCGCGCTTTCCCTGGCAGCAAGAACCCAGGCTTTTTTCACAGCAGGTTAATTGCCCTGATATTAATTTCCATTTTGGGTTTGCTGTTCCTATTATCTATTGCAGCAACTACCTTAGCCCAAATTATCCCGGCCTTGGACCTGGTTTTGAATGGAAAGACTTTTCACGAAACGGTGTTTTGGCGCATTATTTCACCAACCGTACCCTTTGTTATTAAGTTCTTCCTGTTCTGGGGAATTTACACTTGGGTGCCGAGGGCAAAAGTAATCAGGGGCGCTGCGGCAATCAGCGCACTGACCTCTGCGATCTTGTGGGAGGTGGTAACCAAGGGCTTTACCTGGTTAATCAGCAGCGGTTTTACAAATTATCAATTGGTTTATGGATCACTTGGAACGATTGTAGCGCTGTTGTTTTGGATTTTCCTGACCGGGCAAATCTTATTGTTTGGTGCGCACCTAACACATGCCATTACTTATCATGTGCTGCACAAAAGCTCACAAAAAGTGTAGTTAAGTTGGATTAATTTTCTCAAGTTCAGCCATTTAGCGATTTACTCAAGGCGCTATCAATAGGGGATACGAAAATTCAATAAAAAAAGACCGGTTTCAATAAATTGAGCCGGTCTTTTTAAATTTGTGTCAATTACCTGCTCATCCTGATGATATTGGCTACATCCTCTGGGGTGATGTCATTGTGTTCTCCAAGGATGATGCCCCGGTTTTCTAAACGCGACTGCACCTTTTCTGCAGCTTCGTCGGGGTCAATGTTATAGGCCGTCAGGGTCGTTGGCATACCCAAGCCCTGGAAGAAAGCAGCTGTCTTTTCTATTGTTTGGCTGATGCGTTCTTCGTGATTTTGGCTGCGCGTATTTAACACCCGGTAACCATACTGCAGCAATTTCCTCTTTTTCTTGTCTCTTTTATACCAGAGAATGTAGGGCAGGATTACAGCCAGTGTCTCTGCGTGGTCAAGACCATAGAGCGCAGTCAATTCATGCCCAATCTCATGTGTAGCCCAGTCACCTGGCACGCCAGATGAAATGAGGTGATTTAGAGCATTGGTTGCAGCCCACATGAAATTTGCCCGACCTAAATAATCTGGGGGCGTTTCTAGAGCCTTGGGAGCTAACTCTATCAACGCATGAAGAATTGCTTCTGCTTGGCGATCCTGCACGATGGCGCCAACCGGATAGGTCATGTACTGCTCCATCACGTGCACATAGGCATCTACAATGCCGTTCCTGATGTATTTTTCGGGTAGTGAATAGGTCACTTCAGGGTCAAGAATTGAGAATCGCGGGAAAACATTGGGGTTAGAAAAGCTTAACTTTTCTTCTGACTTGCGCCGTGAAATGACAGCATTCATGTTCATCTCTGAACCGGTGGCAGGTAAGGTAAGGACCACGCCAATAGGAACGGCTTTCTTGATTTTGTTTGCTTCATGTTTTGCCAATAGGTCCCAGGAGTGCTTACCTTTATAATGCGTAGCCACTGAGATAAACTTTGCGCCATCAATTACTGAGCCGCCGCCGACAGCTAACAGGAAATCTACTTTTTCAGTCTTAACAAGCTTAACAGCCCTTTTGAGCGTATCATAGTCTGGGTTAGCTTCAATGCCGCCAAACTCAATAGCAGTATGTTTTTTTAACGCCGATGTGACCTGGTCATACACACCATTCTTTTTTATTGATCCACCGCCATACAAAATAAGCACTTTTGCATGCTTGGGAATGAGTTTTGAGATGTTGGCTATACTGCCTTTGCCAAACACAATTTTGGTTGGGTTTTGAAATTTAAAATTATTCATGGTAAATTAGGGTTTCCTTTCTTATAATAAAGTCTAAAGGCTAATATTCATATAAACTCAACTAAGTTGATGCGGTTTGAGTTGATTTTGGGTGGTAGTGAATATGAACGCTTTGCAAATAATCTATGTTGTGCATTAAGATGTTCTCCACCTCATTCGCAATGTTATGACCTTCATGTACACTCAGTTTTCCGTCAACGCTGATTGTGATGTTCATTACAAGATATTGACCGAAGCGGTGTGCCTGTACATTATCGATTTCACATGATCCATTTAAGGGACTGAGTAATTGTTGCACCTGTGCTTGTAGTGCTCGCCCGGGCACCGTATCCATAAGGTCAGATGTTGCATCGCGTAAAATTTGAATGCCAGTTCTTAATATGACAAGAGAAACCACAGCCCCTGCAAAAGGATCTACCCATAAATAACCTAATCTTCCAAGCGCAATACCGACAACAGCGGCCATGGCAGAGAATATGTCATTCCTATGGTCGTAGGCTAAGGCAATAATTGATGCATTTTGGGTTTGTTTACCCACGTAATTTGTGTAGATCGCAAGGATGATTTTGAGGCTGACAGTGAACAACGCAATGTAGAGCGTAAATTGACTGCCGCCTGCAAAATCACTAACCCCATTAATAAGATCAAACAAGGCATTGATTGAATTCCAGAATATGGCAACGGCTGTTGTAATGACAAAAGCCGCCACTAATAATGCGCCGATGCTTTCTAGTTGCGAATGACCGTAGGGGTGTTCATCGTCAGCTGGCTTATGTGCCATTCTTACCATGAAAGCTATAACAACATAATATGCCACATCCGAGGTTGAGTTAATGCCATCCGCCAAAAGTGCGGGAGAATGGCCAAAGATGCCAAAACCGGTTTTTAATCCTGCCAAAATGATATTGGTAATTAGCCCAATATTTACAGCCAGGTTACTGATTTTTGTGCGCTTTTTGCTGTCCAAGTTGACCTCATTACTCACAATGAGCTTATTGATTGTACCTTAAGTTGACAAAGGCAATTAGTGATGATATTCGCAAAATTAATAGGAAGTGCTCTGTTGTTAGGTAGCTGATTTTTAAGAATCTACTTTAGCTGGCAAGGCAATAAGCATAAGTAGCCTAATCCCGTGTGGCCAGAATCATAGTAAATATGGTTGAGTGTGTCTAGTCAATGCTTGCCCCCTATATGTATATCACCCTATTCTATACCAATTGCCTGACGCGTTTTCTTTAAAATTGGCTGTGCAATTGCCCTGGCTCTTTGGGCGCCATCAGCAAGAACATCGTCCAGGTAACCGCGATCTGCCATAAGTTCGTTGTACTTGATACGAGCATCATTAAAGTACTTCAAGATTAAGTCAGCTAGTTCTTTTTTTAGTTCTCCATAAGCTAAACCGCCTTGAATGTAGCACTGGCGCACATCTTCTAATCTATCCTGCGGGGCAAAAAACTTATAGATATTGTAGAGATTGCAGCCATCCGGATCTTTTGGGTCTTCCGGGGATTTACTGTCTGTGACAATCCGCATCACCTGTTTACGCACCAGTTTCTCCTCGGCAAAGAGGGGAATCGTATTGTTGTAGCTTTTGCTCATTTTTTGCCCGTCGATACCCGGGATGGACTGCACGTTTTCCTGGATGATTCCCTCAGGCAATTTCAGGAGGGTGCCGTAAGTACGGTTTAGCGCTTCTGCGATATCGCGCGTAATTTCGATATGCTGGCGCTGATCAAGCCCTACTGGAACGACATCCGAACCATAAAGTAAGATATCCGCAGCCATCAAGACCGGGTAATAAAACAAGCCAGCATTTATGCCATCATCTGGATCATGTCCCATTTCTACATTCTTGTCAATCGCCGCTTTATAAGCGTGTGCACGGTTCAGCAAACCTTTGGCGGTGAAGCAGGATAAGATCCAGGTAAACTCTGGAATTTCAGGGATATCAGATTGGCGGAAGAAGATGGATTTTTGGGGATCAAGGCCTAAAGCAAGCCATGAAGCAGTTACCTCGTATACCAGCTCCCGCAGTTCCGCTGGGTCGTGCAAACTGGTCAGCGCATGGTAATCTGCCACGAAGTACATGCCGAGATATTTCTCGGTCAGGGATATTGCAGGCCGAAACATGCCGAAGTAGTTGCCTATATGAGGGTTGCCGGTGGGCTTGATGCCCGTTAATGATATGGGTTGCATAATTAGTCATTCCTTCTTTTACAATGTAAGTATGAATTATAAACGAACTTTACCGCAGTAATTTGTGGGTTATCTCTTTCCCAGGTTAGTCAGTGGTATAGTTATCACCAGGTCAAAAAATCTTGAGTAAAAATTTTTAACACATGATTGTGATGAGGAGGCTTTGTGGCTAACAAAATTCTAGCGCTATTATTTGGGGCAGGTGATCGCGGTTTGGGCGCTTACGGCCAATATGCTTTGTCCCATCCGGATCAGATTCAATTTGTGGCAGTTGCAGAGCCAAACCCATCACGGCGCGCGCACTTTGCGGAATTGCATAAAATACCGCAATCTGCATGTTTTGAAACCTGGGACCAAGCCCTATCAGCCGGGAAGATTGCCGATGTGGTTGTGAACTGTACCCTGGACCAGATGCATTACAAATCAGGGCTGGCAGCATTAAACCTCGGTTATGATATGCTGCTTGAGAAACCTATTTGCCACACCCTCAAGAAGACGATTAACCTCGTTCAGACTGCCCAAAAGATGGATCGCAATTTAATGATTTGCCATGTTTTGCGCTATACAGATTTCTTTAAAAAAATTCATGAAATTATGCACTCTGGTAAATTAGGACAGATCATAACCATTTCCTGGCGGGAAAATGTGGCAGCGCACCACATGGCGCATAGTTATGTACGCGGAAATTGGCGTTCTACCAAAACAGCCGTCCCGATGATCTTGGCTAAATCTTGCCATGACCTGGACTTGATTTACTGGCTTGTTGGTGAGCCAGCCAGAACATTAAGTTCGGTAGGCAATTTACGGCACTTCAGGCCAGAAAACGCACCTGTAGGGGCAACCCAACGCTGCACCGATGGCTGCCCAGCCGCTGCAGATTGTCCTTTTTATGCCCCTGCCATATATTTAGACTTGCTCCCTATAAAAAATATGATTGCGCGAAGCAATAATAAGTTACACCGAACCGTGGCAAAGATGTCTCTGCAAAAGCCAACATTGGCCAAGTCAATCGGCAAAGTAAATGCACAGGTTCGCCAACTGACTGAATACAAAGGCTGGCCCCGTTCGGTCATTACAGATAACCCCGGCAGTGATGAGGCCGTGTTACAAGCCCTTAAAGAAGGCCCTTATGGACGCTGTGTGTACCATTGCGATAATGATGTCGTTGATCACCAAATTGTTAACATGGAGTTTTACAGTGGCTTGAGTGTGACCTTTACCATGCACGGTCATTCACATGAAGAAGGCCGCACGCTTCGCATTGATGGTTCGCGCAAGACATTGCTGGCGAAGTTTAGTATGGGGCATAGCTATATTGAAATTTGGAATCATTGGGGTGTTATGGAAGAACGCATCGACTTTCCTTCAGATCTGGAGAGCAACTCCGGGCATGGCGGCGGTGACTTTGGGTTAATGCAAGCGTTTATCAAGAGCCTTCATGGCGAAAAAGATGCCTTGACTGGCGCTGGCCATGTCCTCGAATCTCACCTAATGGCTTTTGCTGCGGAAGAAGCAAGGATATCAAGGAATACAATTGATATGCGAAAATTTAAGAAGGCGAATAAATGTGAGGTTTCAAACTAACGCACTGAATTGTTCCAAATAATTAATATAAATTCCTTCAGGATGATAAAATACAAGGGAATTTTATTGAAAGCCTATAAAAGAATTTAAATTAAGAGATATGAAAGGTCAGGAAAATGTCAAAGAAAACAAGTGCTTTGTTATATATTGTTGTTGGTATCCTTTTAGTTATTGTATCTTTAGCTGCTGATTTTATTGGATTAGGGGCTGACCCGAGCGTGATTGGCTGGAAACAGCTAGTAGGAATGGCTGTTGGTGTGGTTATAGCCATTTTGGGTATCCTGCGCATCAGGGCTAAAGCTTAATCTTCATAATTTGTTTAAGGTCCAGAATTATCCAGTTTTGGACAGATCCATCTTAACTGAATACTAAAGTTTTTCCTTGTGGAATTGGTCCTTTTATTAGGCGCGATAGGACTTTATTACCCCCTTTAGGGGGCTAACCTGCGACCTTTGCGCAGCATCCCCTTCCGGGGACATGGATGCGAGGGATTAATAGGTAATGGGCGCGATAGGACTTTATTACCCCCTTTAGGGGGCTAACCTACGACCTTTGCGCAGCATCCCCTTCCGGGGACACGGATGTGAGGATTAAACGGGAATGGGCGCGATAGGACTTTATTACCCCCTTTAGGGGGCTAACCTACGAGACTGGACCTCCCCTTCCGGGGACATGGATGCGAGGGATTAATAGGTAATGGGCGCGATAGGACTTTATTACCCCCTTTAGGGGGCTAACCTACGACCTTTGCGCAGCCTCCCCTTCTGGGGACACGGATGTGAGGATTAAACGGGAATGGGCGCGATAGGACTTTATTACCCCCTTTAGGGGGCTAACCTACGACCTTTGCGCAGCATCCCCTTCCGGGGACATGGATGTGAGGGATTAATAGGTAATGGGCGCGATAGGACTTTATTACCCCCTTTAGGGGGCTAACCTACGAGACTGGACCTCCCCTTCCGGGGACATGGATGCGAGGGATTAATAGGTAATGGGCGCGATAGGA
>Ga0209723_1004155_pt1 | contig 16517 bp, 14 predicted proteins | sample BiotimSIPDNA_2_FD_185750 | JGI IMG/M metagenome (GOLD analysis project Ga0209723, IMG submission 185750) | Anaerobic biogas reactor microbial communites from Washington, USA - Biogas_R2 time_0 SIP DNA (SPAdes) (version 2) | ecosystem: Engineered > Bioreactor > Anaerobic > Unclassified | place... | reverse complement strand
TCAGCATCGATACGGAAAGGTAGGAAAGACCCATGTACAGGAAACTTTATAAAGAAGCGAAAACCATGATCGACAACGCATATGCGCCATATTCCAGATTCAAGGTGGGTGCAGCAGTCATGACAACGGACGGAAAAATATTCAAAGGAGCCAATATTGAAAATGCATCCTTCGGTGCCGGAATATGTGCGGAGCAGGTGGCTGTCTCTGCCGCTGTCTCGGCGGGAGAAAGAGAGTTCGATGCTATTGCTGTGGTTTCGGGAGAAGGAAGTGCATGGCCCTGCGGTATATGCAGACAGTTCATGTATGAATTCAGTCCTGAAATGAAAGTTATTACCGGAGATGATGAAGACCATCTGGAAGTGTATGAACTGGCTGAGCTTCTGCCGAAAGGATTTGTTCTGTGAAAAGTGGATTTATAAGTATTATCGGAAGACCCAATGTGGGCAAATCAACACTTCTTAATTCCATATTGGGAGAAAAAATAGCCATTACCACGGCTAAACCGCAAACCACAAGAAATATTATCAGAGGAATATACACCGGTGAAGATCTGCAGATGATATTTATTGATACTCCGGGTATAACAAAACCAAGAAACAAGCTGGGAGAATTCATGACAGGAAGTGCTTTAAGGACTCTGAATGAAGTGGACATAATAATGTTTATTGTCGATGATTATCCGGAAAAGGGCCCGGGAGACAGATACATAACGGATATTCTCAGAGAAATAAAAACTCCAAAAATACTTCTGATAAACAAGATAGATATCATGGATCCGGCAAAGTATAAAGAAATATATGATTTTTATGAGAAAACCGGTATATTTCAAGAGATACTCGGGGTGTCGGCAAAAGACGGCACAAATGTAAGGGATATAATAGATCATACAGGCAGTATGCTTGATGAGGGGCCCATGTATTTTCCTGAAGATACGGTAACAGATCATCCGGAAAGATTCATAGTAAGCGAGATAATAAGGGAAAAACTCCTTTTATATCTGGAGGAGGAAGTACCCCATGGAGTCGCAGTGGAAATAGAGTCCTATGAAGAAAAACCGGACATAATAAAAATAGGTGCTGTCATATACTGCGAAAAAAAATCTCACAAAGGTATTATAATAGGCAAGGAAGGAAGGAAACTAAAAGGCGTGGGCAAAAGCGCAAGACAGGAAATCGAATCCCTTCTCGGAACAAAAGTCTTTTTAGAGCTCTGGGTAAAAATAAAGGAAAACTGGAGGGACAGCGACAGGGATCTTTCATCATTTGGATATAAGGTAAAATAATGTATACAGATACAGAAGGGATCATCTTAAGACAGACAAAAACCGTCAATGGAAGAAGGATGGTTCTTTTGTTTTCAAAAAAATACGGCAAAATAAGTGCCGGCACCGGAATAAGTGAAAAAGGAAGAAGCAAAGCAGCCCTGGCAATGAGACCCTTTGCCTATGGCAGGTATGAGATTTTTAAAAGCAGGCAGAATTTCAATATAAATGGGGCTGAAGTCTTGAAAAGCTACTATAAGATCGGGGAAGATGTGGACAAATACATGAACAGTTCATACATACTCGAACTCACCGAAAAACTGATTGCCGAGGAACAGCAGAATACAAAAATGTTTGATCTTCTCCTGGATTTCTTTGATGCCATGGAAAATCGTAAAAAAAAGTATATGACCCTGGTCCTGGCCTACGAAACAAAAGCCCTTGGCATACTTGGATATATGCCGGAACTTTCAGTATGTATCATATGCGGAAAGAAAAACAGACCCGCCTTGCTGGACATAAAAGAAGGAGGGATAGTATGCAGGGATTGTGCAAATAATATTGATGATCATAATAGCCATACATTGATTTATGACATTGATTTTGGTATAGTAGATATATTAAAATATTTTTCGGCAAACTCATTGAAGAATCTTGAAAATCTGGCGCTTGAAGGAGATAAACCCGAAAAAATAAAAAAGATTCTCGGAGAATATATTTCATATCATCTGGAAATAGACAAAATGAAAAGTGAAAAATTTTTAACTGATAATTAAGGAGGTATATCATGGAAATCACATTAGAAAAAATCGAACTTGTAAAGGACAGGACGGGAGTAAGTTACAAAGAAGCGAAAGAAGCCCTTGAAGCCGCTGAAGGAAGTGTTGTTGATGCCATAATCAACATCGAGGAGACCCTTGACGAAGACAGCAAAAAAACCTTTGGAGTAAAAGGCGCCGCCATAGTAGATTCCATCAAGGAGCTGGTCAGAAAAGGTAACGTTTCCAAAATAGTCGTAAAAAAACAGGATGGGGATCAAGTCGTTAATATACCTGTAAATGTGGGTATCGTGGGTGTAGTCATAGCACCGTGGGGGATGCTGGCGGGAGCAATAGCAGCATTTGGATTCAAATGTGTCATAGAAATAGTCAAAACCGACGGTACAATAATAGATGTAAGCGACAGAGCCAACGAAGCCATGAACAAGGCCAAAGAAAAGGGCGTTGAGTTTGCAGATGCTGCCAAAGAAAAAGGCGAAGATGTATATGAAAAAGTAAAGAACAGTGATGTTTACGAAAAAGTCAAAAGCAGTGATGCATACGAGAAAGTAAAGGATGCGGCATCCGATGCAATAAACAAGACTTCTGATGCAATAAAAAACAAAAAAGAAAAAGCGGCTGAAGATTTTGCCGATACATTTGCAGAAGACATAGAGGATGAAGATGACAAGAAAGGCGATAATGAATAGATGAGCAAAGAAGTATCTATGGAGAAGCTGGTCGCTCTGGCCAAAAACAGAGGATTTGTATATCCCGGTTCGGAAATATACGGAGGACTGGCAAACTCATGGGACTATGGTCCTTTGGGAGTAGAGTTCAAGAACAATCTCAAAAAAGCCTGGTGGAAAAAATTCGTGCAGGAATCAAAGTACAATGTCGGTATTGACGCGGCCATACTTATGAATCCGAAAGTATGGGAAGCATCAGGTCATGTTGCCGGATTCGCAGACCCCCTGGTGGACTGCAAAAACTGCAAAGCCAGGTTCAGAGCAGATAAACTGATAGAAGATCACATGGAAGTTCACGGAGTGACCGGTATCACTGTAGACGGCTGGCCCAGAGAAAAACTGGAAGAATACATCAAAGAAAAAAATCTCAGTTGTCCGGACTGCGGTAAAAGCGATTTTACAGGAATAAGGCAGTTTAATCTTATGTTCAGGACCTTCCAGGGAGTAACGGAAGATTCCGGAGCGGAGATATATTTGAGACCTGAAACTGCCCAGGGAATATTTGTCAATTTCAAGAATGTACAAAGGACTTCCAGAAAAAAAATACCCTTTGGAATAGCCCAGATAGGCAAATCTTTCCGAAATGAAATAACTCCCGGCAATTTCATATTCAGGATACGTGAATTTGAACAGATGGAACTTGAGTTTTTCTGCAAGCCCGGTAAAGACCTCGAATGGTTTGATTACTGGAAGGAATACTGTCTGAACTTTCTTTTGTCACTGGGGATGAAGAAAGAAAATATAAAGCTTAGAGATCACGAAAAAGAAGAACTGTCCCATTACAGCAATGCCACCACAGACATTGAATTTCTTTTTCCTTTCGGTTGGGGGGAACTGTGGGGCATAGCTGACAGAACAGATTTCGATCTTAAGCAGCATATCGGTCATTCGGGACAGGAAATGAATTATATGGATCCCGAAACAAATGAGAAGTACATACCCTATTGCATAGAACCCTCTCTGGGAGCCGACAGGATAACACTGGCATTTCTTTGCGATGCCTACGACGAAGAGACCATTACCGATGACAAAGGAAAAGAAGATATTAGGGTAGTAATGCGTTTTCATCCTGCCATAGCACCATACAAAGCAGCAGTACTGCCGTTGGCAAAAAAACTTTCATATCTGGCAGAACCCATAAAAGAAGAGCTTTCAAAGTATTTTATGGTTGATTATGATGTGACGGGATCCATAGGCAAGAGATACAGGAGGCAGGACGAGATCGGGACACCTTTTTGTATATGCACCGACTTTGATACAATAGATGACAAATGTGTGACCATAAGAGACAGAGATACAATGGAGCAGGTAAGACTGCCCATCGAAGAAATAAGAAAATATATCGAAGAAAAACTTGATTTTTAAGGAGTGTAAAAAACAATGAAGAAATTTGTATATTCATTCAATGAGGGCTCTAAAGACATGAGAGATCTCCTGGGCGGCAAAGGTGCAAATCTGGCAGAAATGACAAAAATAGGGCTGCCCGTACCCTTCGGTTTCACTGTCACAACTGAGGCATGTAACAGATATTATGAAGAAGGCAAAAAAATCGGTGACGATATAATAAAAGAAATATTTGAAAAACTCACGGATCTGGAAAAAGTAACTGAAAAACAATTCGGAAACCCGCAAAATCCGCTGTTGGTTTCTGTCCGTTCGGGAGCAGTTTTTTCCATGCCGGGAATGATGGATACCATACTGAATCTGGGACTCAATGATGAAACTGTTGAAGGTCTGGCAAAACTTACCGGCAATGAAAGGTTCGCATATGACAGTTACAGAAGATTCATACAGATGTTCGGTGATGTGGTCATGGAGATATCCAAGGCAAAATTCGATAGTATATTTGATGCAAAAAAAGACGAAAAAGGATGCAGCTTCGATGTGGATCTAACAACAGAAGATCTGAGATCCATAATCACTGATTACAAAAAACTCGTAAAAACAGAAATCAAAAGAGATTTCCCCCAGGAGCCGAAAGACCAGCTGATGGAAGCCATAATGGCGGTTTTCCGTTCCTGGAACAACGAAAGAGCCATACTTTACAGACAGCTGAACAATATCCCTTCTGATCTGGGCACCGCAGTAAATGTCCAGTCCATGGTATTCGGGAATATGGGAAACACATCCGGAACAGGGGTGGCATTCACAAGGAGCCCCGTAAACGGTGAAAACAGGATATTCGGAGAATTCCTGGTAAATGCCCAGGGAGAAGATGTGGTGGCGGGAATAAGGACACCTCAGCCCATAGAAGAAATGGCAGAGGCCTTCCCGGAAGTGTACAAAGAATTCATGAGGATATCCGAACTTCTTGAAAAACATTATACAGATATGCAGGATATGGAATTTACCGTTGAAAGAAACAAGCTCTTTATGCTCCAGACAAGAAATGGCAAAAGAACAGCTGCGGCAGCCGTGAAGATCGCAGTTGATATGGAACAAGAAGGGCTAATAGATAAAAAGACAGCCGTAACAAGACTGGAACCGGCTCAGATAGATCAGTTGCTCCATCCCAAATTCGATGAGGCAGGACTCAAAAAAGCAGAGCCCATAACAAAAGGTCTTGCAGCTTCCCCCGGTGCGGCTTCAGGAAAGATATACTTTACCGCCGAAGAGGCTGTTGACGCTGTAAATAACGGAGAAAAGGCAATACTGGTAAGGCTTGAAACTTCACCGGAAGATCTGGCAGGCATGGTGGTGGCAGAGGGCATACTTACCGCAAGAGGGGGGATGACATCCCATGCTGCAGTTGTGGCAAGAGGCATGGGTAAATGCTGTGTTTCGGGTTGCTCCGAGATAATAGTCCAAGAAGAAGCGAAAAAAATGACTGTCGGAGGGAATGTATTCAAAGAAGGAGATTTCATTTCACTTGACGGAAGCGCAGGCGTTGTCTATAAAGGACTTATAAGCACCGTTTTACCGGAACTTTCCGGTGATTTCGGAATGATAATGAAATGGGCAGATGAAGTAAGAACACTGGGGGTAAGAGCTAATGCCGACAATCCCAGAGATGCCAGGCAGGCGGTGGATTTCGGAGCCGAAGGAATAGGGCTTTGCAGGACCGAGCACATGTTCTTTGAAGAAGAAAGAATATCCAATGTACGCCGGATGATCCTTGCAGATTCAGAAGAAGAAAGACGGAGTGCTCTTGCAATGCTGCTTCCCTATCAGAAGGGAGACTTCAAAGGAATATATGAAGTAATGGAAGACAGACCTGTAACCATAAGACTCCTTGATCCGCCGCTGCATGAATTCCTGCCCCATACAGAAGAAGAAATAAAGGAACTTTCAAAACAGATAAATGTGCCCTATGAAAAACTGTCCAAAAAAGTCCAAGAGCTTCATGAGTTCAATCCCATGCTGGGACACAGAGGCTGCAGACTGGCGGTGACATATCCGGAAATCGCCGAAATGCAGGCCGAAGCCATAATAATGGCTGCCATCGAACTGAAAAAAGAAAAGAAAATGGATATCTCACCTGAAATAATGATACCTCTGGTGGGACTTGAAAAAGAACTGGCCTTTGTCAAGCAGACAGTGGTAGACACTATAGACAGGATATTCGAAAGAGAAGGAATGAAACTTGATTACATGGTCGGAACTATGATAGAGATACCAAGGGCAGCTATACTGGCCGATGAGATAGCAAAAGAAGCTGAGTTTTTCTCCTTTGGTACAAACGATCTCACACAAATGGCCTTTGGATTTTCCAGAGATGATACCGGCAATATAATCAAAGAATACCGAGACAAGCTTATTTTTGAAGAAGATCCGTTCCAGACACTGGACATTTCCGGTGTGGGACAGCTGGTAAAAATGGCTGTAGAAAAGGGAAAACAGACAAGACCCAATATTAAACTTGGTATCTGCGGAGAGCATGGAGGCGACCCGAAGACCGTGGTATTCTGTCATGAAATCGGACTCAACTATGTTTCGTGTTCGCCCTTCAGGGTGCCCATAGCAAGGCTTGCGGCAGCCCAGGCAGCAGTAAAAGCAGAAAAAGAGAGTTGATAGGAAAGAAAGGAGACATCCCATGAAAGTGCTGATTTTTAACGGAAGTCCCAGACTTAACGGGAACACCAGAACTGCACTTGTTGCCCTTAAAGAAGAAATAGAACATAAAATGCCTGATGCAGAAACAGAACTCATAGATGCCGACAGAAAGAATGTCAGCGGATGTATAAACTGTGATGCCTGCAAACATAACGGCGGAGAGTGCGTTCAGGAAGATGATACAGTTGAGATCATTCAAAAGATATACGATGCAGAAATACTGATATTCGGTTCCCCTGTATATTGGTGGGGAATAACGGCAAAACTGAAGTTGATAATAGATAAGATGTACTCAAAGTCAGAACAACTTTCAAAAATAAAAAAGAAAGTGGGCGTGATATGTGTGGGTATGGCGGAACTGACAGATCCTGAATATAAACTAATAACAGATCAGTTCCAATGTATTTGTGATCATCTGAACTGGGGGATGGTGTTCAGTGAAGCCTTTGTTTCCGAGAACCCTGAATCCCTCAAAAAAAATAAAGAAAAACTAACGGAAATAAAAGAACTCCATAGAAAATTCATGTAACAAGAGCCGTTTTGACGGACCATATCTAAAAAACAAAACATGAAAATCTCATATGTCTGAAACAGCAGCCCTGATAAGGCTGTTGTTTTCTTTTAGTGTATTGACATTTTTTACCATTGGGTTTATTATTGATAAGACAATAACAAATAATAACAAAAGAGGTGTAAAATGGATATTATTGATATTGGACTTATTGTTGAAGATATTGAATATGGCAGAGCATTATGTGCTGCATTGGCCTTGAATCAGAGAAATCTCTCTGTAAAACTCTATGAAAAAAATGAAGATTTAGCATTTGAAGGGGCACATGATATTATTGTGTGTGACAGAAAAATACAAAGAGAAATAAACTATGTGAGGCTGTCAGAAAAAAAGGCGGAATGTGAACAGGATCCGGAAGAGAGATCTGTAGTCATATATAAATACAGTTCTGTCAAAAGCATAGCTGCGGCTATCCTGGATGCTTACAGCATTTTCACGGGAAGGAAAGTCATATCAGTCAAAAGAGCAGACGTGAATATATTGGTTTTCTGTTCATGGCAGGGCGGATGCGGATGCACATCTGTATCCATGGCCATGGCTCAGGAAATGAAAAGATTTTACGGCAGAAAAGTTCTGTATATCAGTCTTGAAGAGATAGAATCCACAGCCCTTTACATGAAAAATGATCCGGATAAGGGGACTCTTTCCGAGTATCTTTATTATTTGTTCTATGGCAAAGAAAAAGTTTGCAGAAATACAGAAAATTTTCTTGTAACAGACACTTACGGGATAAAGGCCTTTTGTCCCACTGCCGGCAGAAATCCATTGAAACAGTTAAAGAAAGAAGAGTTTATAGTTTTTATGAATTCAGTTATAGAAAGCGGGATATTCACAGATATAATACTTGATGCCGGAAATTCTGCCGGCGATACAGCAGGGTGGGCATGCGGCATATCTCAAAAAACATGTGTAGTATTTGAAGAAGAAAACGGAAATACAAAAAAAGATTCTTTTATCAAAGCACTTATTTCTTCAGGCGTAAAAGATACTGATTATCATCCACTGATGATCTGTAATAAATATCTGGAGAAAGAAGAAAAAGAGGAAGCATATGAAACAGCCTTAACAGATGAAAATGCCAAATCATATATACATGGGACAGAAACAGAGAGTGGAGCCTTGATACTGGAGTTTGATCCCGAAAGCTTCGAAAAAGAGGAAGGGCTTCGGATGATACACACTGACAGGGGTTTGGGTGCCGGCATAAGACAACTGCACGAAAAATTGTTCCGCTTAACACAATCTTAACAAAAGATTAACGCTGCCTTGCTTTTTAATGATTGTTCAAAAAATATAATGGATGTATGAAAAAAGGAAGGAGAGCGTTGATGTGCCTATTGCTGTACACTGACGCAAAATAAAACATGAGTTCTGAAACTGTACAAATGATAATGACTCTTCTCGGGGGACTGGCAGTATTCATATATGGAATGAATCTAATGAGTGACGGGCTTCAAAAAGCAGCGGGAGATAAAATGAGGAACATCCTTGCTCTTTTGACATCAAACCCTGTTTTCGGTGTATTGGCGGGAGCCCTTATAACCGCTGTACTTCAGAGCAGCTCTGCAACCACTGTAATGGTAATAGGTTTTGTCAGTGCGGGACTTATGAAACTTCCCCAGGCCATAAGTGTTATTCTTGGTGCAAACATAGGAACTACCGTAACAGCGCAGCTGATTGCATTCAAAATCGGGGATTATGCATGGGTATTCGTTTTTGTTGGATTTATAATGTTCTTTTTTATAAAAAATAAAGAACAGGTCAAAAATGTGGGACAGACTTTGTTCGCTTTCGGACTGCTCTTTGTAGGTATAAACACTATGGGTGCCGTCATGAAACCCATGGCCGCATCTCCGATGTTTGCAGATATGATGATGCAGGTACAGGATATACCTTTTCTCGGGGTAGTTATCGGTACCGTGATGACCATCGTTGTACAGAGCAGTTCCGCCACAATAGCTGTCCTTCAGAATCTGGCATCCACAGCAGGCCCCGACGGGGTGAGCAGCATTATAGGACTGCAGGGTTCACTCCCGATACTTTTCGGGGATAATATAGGAACCACAATAACCGCACTTCTGGCATCCATCGGTGCATCTGTGAACGCCAAGAGAACGGCCCTGGCTCATACGATTTTCAATATTACCGGTACACTTGTTTTCATATGGTTCATACCTCAGATAGCCAAACTGGTACAGTTCATTTCTCCCAGAGGGCCTGAAATAGAGGTCATAGCAAGGCAGATAGCCAATGCACATCTTTTCTTCAACCTTACAAATACGCTCATATGGCTTCCGTTCATCTGGGTGCTGGCACTGATTGTGACCAAGATCCTTCCCGGCAGAGATTCGGACAAACTGGCATCAGAACCCATATATCTTGACTTCAAAATAATAGACCAGTCTGTATTTGCCATACATCTTGCAACAAAGGAACTTTACAGGATCGCAGAATTTGCATACGACATGATGGTCAAAGCAAAAAAAGCATTTATTGGCAACGATATGGATGCAGTCAGAGATGTTTTTGAAACGGAAGACACTGTAAATTCCCTGCAGGAAAAAACAGTGAGTTATCTTGCCTCCATTTTTTCATCGGAATCCATTACAGAAGGGCAGAAAGCAAGACTCTCGGGATTGCTTCATGTGGCTGCAGACATAGAACACATAGGGGATCACTGCAAGAATATAGCAGAATTCGCACAGGAAAAAACAAGCCAGAAATATGATTTTTCCGATACTGCCCTTGCGGAGATATACGAATGTTTCGATCAGGCAAAAAGGATGATGAAAGACTCTATGAAGGCCCTTGAAACAGGAGACAGAAATATAGCGAAGGATATACTGAAACAGGAAGAGGAACTGAACAGGACCGAGATAAGACTGCGAAAAAAACATATGGAAAGACTTAACGAAAAAACCTGTTCTCCTGCTTTTACTGTCATATACACAGACGTTGTGCACAACATAGAAAAAATCGGAGACTGCTGCAACAATATTGCCGAGGCCGTACTTGACGATGTCCATTTCAAATCAGAACTTGACAAGGACGACGATTTCTCAGAAAACACTTGATTGAGACAAAACCTGAGATGTGTTAAAATATTCATATATAAATTCTTATAATGCTCATATCCCTTGGAAGGAAGCATAATATGAAAAAAATACTTATTATAGAAGACGAGCCCAACATAAGAGAACTTGTCACATATAATCTTAAGACAAACGGATATGAACCCCTGGAAGCGGAAGACGGAATAACCGGCATCACTCTTGTATATAAAGAAAAACCCGATCTGATCCTTCTGGACATTATGCTCCCGGGTAAGGACGGGTATGATATATGCCGTGAACTGCGTTCGGAAGGAAATAATACTCCCATAATAATGCTCACTGCCAAGTCGGAGGAAGTTGACAAGGTACTGGGTCTTGAATTCGGTGCGGATGATTATATATCAAAGCCCTTTGGGGTCAGAGAACTGATGGCCAGGATAAAAGCTGTATTGAGAAGATATGGTTTGACAGAAGAAGAAGGGGATGTGAAAAAAAGCGAAGACACGGTGATCGCAGGAGACATAAGCATAAACTTTGACAGGCATGAAGTGCTTGTCTGCGGAGAAAAAGTGGAGCTCACCATGAAAGAGTTCGAACTGCTTGGATTTCTTGCCCGGAACAGAGGCATAGCTTTTTCAAGAGACGAACTTCTGGACAGAGTCTGGGGGATAGATTATCCCGGAGAGACGCGTACGATAGATGTACATATAAGATATATCAGAAAGAAGCTGGGCAACGGTGCAGATGAAGATAAATACATAAAAACCATAAGGGGAAAAGGATATAAACTGAAGTGAAAAAAAGATGCGTGGTCGTCACAGTTATAATAACCGCACTTAATGTTGTTTCAGCAGTACTCATTGATAACAAAATGCTTATGGCTTTTGTTTGTCTTCTGGTAACAGGAACAGGTGTCGCTTTGCTTTATTACTGGCTTTTGGAACCGGTACTTGAGATGAAAAACAAACTCAGAAAAATGAGCGAAGAAAACCAGCGAATAGAAAACCTGCGTAAAGAATTTGTTGCCAATGTCACCCATGAACTTAAAACACCTCTTACATCAATATCCGGATTTGTGGAGACTCTCCAGGACGGAGCAGCCGAAGACCCGGAAATCAGATCAAAATTCATAGATATAATAGCCATTGAATCTTCAAGACTGAAACGACTTATAGAAGACCTTCTGGTGCTTTCAGAAATAGAGAACAAAAAAGAAGCCGCCCCCGAAAAGATTGATGTAAAAAGATCCATAACCGACACTGTTGAGATAATAAGACCCATAGCAGAAAGCAGAAGGGTGAATGTAATAATGCAGATAGAAGGGCCCCTTTATATAAAAGGCAGCGGGGACAGGTTCCGTCAGATGATGGTAAATCTCATAGAGAACGCCATAAAGTATTCCAATGAAGGCGGAAGAGTATGGGTCAAAGGCAGAAAAGAAAGCGGCGGGATCGTTATAAGCGTAAAAGACGAAGGCATAGGCATAGCTGAAGAAAACCGTGACAGACTTTTTGAAAGGTTTTACCGGGTGGATAAATCCCGGTCAAGAAAGGTGGGCGGCACAGGCCTGGGTCTTTCCATAGTAAAACATATCGCTGCTCTGTTTGGAGCAAATCTGAAAGTCGAAAGCGAAATAGGAAAAGGGTCTGAGTTCTTTGTAATATTCTGAGGAATTTATGGAACATATCGATTATTTTATTCTGGATTTGGCACTGATAACTGTAGTGGCTTCTGCGGTAACTTTGATTTTTCGGAAAATCAAGGTACCGGTGGTGCTGGGGTATATTATAGCGGGATTCTTTATCAGTCCGAATTTCGTATGGCTGCCTACTGTGGTTGAAATAGATAACATCGACACATGGGCAAATATAGGAATAGTTTTTCTTATGTTCGGTCTCGGACTGGAGTTCAGTTTTCGCAAGATAGCCACTGTTGGTGTCAGCGCCTTTGTAACTGCTCTTACAGTGATGGGAGCAATGGTATTCATAGGAACTCTGGCGGGGCATCTTATGGGATGGGCAAAAATGGACTGCATATTCCTGGGAGGGATGATATCCATCTCCTCAACCATGATCATAATGAAGTCATATGAACAATACCGTCTAAGAAAAGAAAAGTTTTCAGATCTTATTCTGGGTACCATGGTTGTGGAAGATATAGTTGCCATATTTATGATAATCATACTTACAGCCATATCAGTAGGGCGCGGGACCACGGGGCTTGACTGCATTTCCCAGATAGGAACACTGATGCTTTTCCTTGTTGTATGGCTGGTCCTGGGAGTATATCTGATACCCACCTTTCTGAAAAAGACAAAAAAACTCATGAATGATGAAGTTCTTCTTATCATGGCCATAGCCATATGTTTTATTATGGTGGTGATATCAGTCCTTATAGGGTTCTCGGAGGCCCTTGGAGCATTCATGGCAGGCTCCATACTGGCGGGTACCGTTTCCGGAGAAAAAATACACAGACTGATCAAACCGATAAAAGATCTTTTCGGCGCAGTGTTTTTTGTATCTGTGGGAATGATGGTGGAACCGCCGCTTCTTGTTAAATATATTGTTCCTATACTTATTATCACATTTCTGACAATAGCAGGACAGATGATTTTTTCCACCATAGGGATACTGCTTTCGGGGAATGATCTTCATACGGCTGTCCGGGGAGGGTCATCCATGGTCCAGATAGGTGAATTCTCCTTTATTATAGCGGCTCTGGGGAAATCCCTGGGAGTTACAAGTGATTTTCTTTATCCGATCATTGTATGTGTGGCTGTACTTACCATATCCATAACGCCCTTCTTCATAAAACATTCAGAAAAAGCCTATATATTTATATTTCCTAAAATACCAAAAAGGGTCAAGGCATTTTTGCGAAAGTACACTTCTGAAAAAGAAGAATCAAGTGGAAGGGACAGAGACTGGAAACTTTTTCTTTCCCGATATTTTAGCCGGGTTTTTGTCTGTATCGCCATTCTTTTTATTGAATATATTACCGCAGTCAAATGGATAGAACCATTTCTGGCATTATACACACCTGTATATTCCAGAATTTTTGCCGCCCTGGCCACCTGCATGATAATGATACCTGTTATCAGTGTTCTCTGGTCCAGAAGAGGACATTTGTATCAGAAACTCTGGCTGAAGAACAAAGCAAACCGCCTTCCTCTAATAATGCTGCATACCACCAGGATAATAATATCTGTATTTTTCATAGTTCTTACACTTAGAGAATTTCTGGACCTTCCATATATCATACTTCTTGCGGCCGCAATAATTATTGTTGCCCTAACCATAAGATCTGACTTTATGAGGGGACAGGCAATAAAAACAGAAGCAAGAATAATAGCTAATTTCAATGAAAAACTGCTTCACAGACTAAAAGAAGAAAGAGGAGAAAAGGACGACGGCAGCTGGCTTGATGATAAACTTTTCGTTGTCGGATTTGAGATAACCAGCACAAAAAGCTGCAGAATACTGGATGAGCTTTATGACAGCAGGCTTTTTGATGTGGTTGTATTCAAAATAATAAGGAAAGGAAGACACATAAATCTTCCAATGCCGGATTATAATCTTGCAGAAGGGGACATTCTCCATGCCATAAGCAGCAGGACCCAGCTGGAAGCCTTTATAATACATCTTGAGGAAACAGAACACATAAAAGAGCCTGAAGATCCCATGGTGACCCTTAAGGAATATGTTTACGGCCAGACCTTTGACAGGGTGAATCCTGAAGATCAGATAATTTGCTGTGCCGTTCAGATAAAAAAGGACAGCTGTTTTGTTAGAAAATCAATAATGAGATCCGGATTCAGAAGAGCATATAAGGGCTTTATCGTGGCCATTGAGAGAGGAAATCTTCCCATAATAGATCCCAATATAAGGACTGTTATTGAAGAAGGAGATATACTCTGGATAATGGGCACTAAAGAAACAGCTGATATGCTGCTGGCCGACGGATTGATGGAAGAGGGATGATCCCGTAAAATAAAATGGAAAAGTTTGGAAAAAACAGTTGTAAAATATTTACAGCTGTTTTATAATGTAAAAAAGAGGAAATAAAAGGAAATTATTCAAATGAATGTAAATGAAATGACCAAGGAAATAAGACGGGCAATAAGTACAAAAGAAGGACAGATGTCAGATGAAGAAGTGCTTTCCTATATCGAACATTATGTACTTGAAAGGGGCAGTCTTTCCATTTGTGACATTGGTGAAAGCCATAAGATGATAATGAAGATATTCTATTCCATAAGAAAGGATCTTGATATACTTCAGCCCTATGCGGATGATGAAACTGTATCCGAGATCATGGTAAACGGCAAAGATGATATTTTCGTAGAAAGAAACGGAATTATAGAAAAAACCGGCGAATCATTCGAAAAAACCGAAGATCTGGAGGAAGTGATAAGGCGTGCCGCTGCCGGGATCCATAGGGAAATAAACGAACTGAATCCCATAGTAGATGCCAGATTACATGATGGATCAAGAATAAATGCAGTATATAAAAACATTGCCCTCAACGGACCTATCCTTACAATAAGAAAATTTCCTCAAAAAGCCTTTACGATGAAGGATCTTATCGGCTTTGGAACATTGACACAGGAATGCGCCGATTATCTGAAAATGCTGGTTGAGACAGGCTACAACTGCTTCATAAGCGGCGGTACATCTTCCGGAAAAACAACTTTTTTAAATGTGCTTACAGACTACATACCAAAAGAAGAGAGAATAATAGTCATCGAGGACTCTGCCGAACTTCAGATAAAGGGGATCAAGAACATCGTTCGCATGGAATGCAAAAATGCCAATGTGCAGGGCAAGGGCCAAATAACCATGCAACATCTTATAAAGACCAGTCTGCGGATGCGCCCGGACAGAATAATAGTCGGAGAAGTCAGAGGAAAAGAAGTAATGGACATGATACAGGCCATGAACACCGGCCATGACGGAAGCCTCAGCACAGGACACGGAAACAGCATAGAGGGCATGCTCAGAAGGCTGGAATCCATGTTCCTGCAAGCCGCTGATTTCCCCATAGATGCCATAAGATCTCAAATAGCCGAAGGAATAGATATCATAATACATCTTAGCAGACTTACGGACAAAGAAAGAAAAGTGCTGGAGATATCAGAAATCAAAGGTGTGGAGAAGGATAGGATAATAATGAACAGCATATACAAGTATATTCCCGGAAAAGGCCTTGAAAGGACGGGAAACAGGCTGGTAAACAGAGAGAAATTAAAGCTGAAAGGATATAAAAATCAATGAATGTGGATTACGGCACATATGAACTGTCAAATAAAGAAAGAAGAAATTTTTTTGCAATAGGCTACATTTCGGCTTTTTCTCTCTGTTTGTTGTTTTATAACAGCATCTTTCTTTCCCTTCTGTGCGGATTTCTGGTTTTATTCGCTTTTGAAAAGTACAGCGGATACAAGGCCGAAAAAAGAAGAGCATTTTTGCTTATACAGTTCAAAGATATGCTTTATTCCCTGTCCGCATCAGTGGCCACCGGAAGAAACATGGCAAAAGCCCTGGCGGAAGCCTTCGAAAATCTGAAACTCATGTATAAGGACGAGACTCCTCTTATGGGAGAGCTCCGTTATATGGTAAAAAGTATTTCAGAAAACAGAGACAATGAAGAAAAACTTCTTATTGATTTTGCGGGAAGAAGCTGCCTTGAAGATATAAGGAATTTCGTGGATGTCTATCTTGCCTGCAGAGAAACCGGAGGGGATATGGAAAAAGTCATTGAAAGCACATCAGAGGTGATAATGGATAAGATGTCTATAGAAAGAGAAATCAAAACACTTACGGCACAAAAGCAGTTCGAAGGGAAAATAATAAGTATAATGCCTGTCCTTGTCATATTATTGCTTAATGTGTTTTCACCCGATTATCTTGAAGTCATGTATCTGACGATCCAGGGAAGGCTGATCATGACCCTGGCCCTTGCAGGAATACTTTTTGCATATTTTCTTACAATGAAATACACCAGGATCGAGGTCTGAAATATGAAAATAAAAAAAGGCATTCTTTCCACCGGACAGGATGTAATGCTGAC
>Ga0209723_1004153_pt1 | contig 16524 bp, 15 predicted proteins | sample BiotimSIPDNA_2_FD_185750 | JGI IMG/M metagenome (GOLD analysis project Ga0209723, IMG submission 185750) | Anaerobic biogas reactor microbial communites from Washington, USA - Biogas_R2 time_0 SIP DNA (SPAdes) (version 2) | ecosystem: Engineered > Bioreactor > Anaerobic > Unclassified | place... | reverse complement strand
TACACAATGAACAATGTTGAAATCGCCACTCGGGTTAGCGACGCAATTCAAAACATCCTTGAGGCAGAAAACAACCCGAAGTAAAATGGGGGTGCCTCATCATTTTAGTTTTGCACTTTCTTTAGCGAACCAAAGAATTTAACAGCAGATTACCACGTCATTTTGCCATTGAACCTGAATGACCCGAGGGTATTGCCTGGTAAAATATCTCGCAAGGACGATGATTACACTCTGAAATGACTTAACTGCATTGAGCTAAACCCACCATGCTCCGGTTGGCCAGGCTTTTGCATACGAATCCAATATCGCATCAACAGTATCGTTAAATACCGTGTTAATCTCACGTAATTGAGCATGTTTATGGTGAAACTCCACGCTTCTGGCGATTCCTTCCCGAAAAGGTACCGTACAGACAAACTCTGGCACCAAGGTTTTGATCTTGCTGTTGTCCAGGATGAAGCTGTGAGCTTTATCGCCCAATAATCCCCTTCCCCATTCCGGGTCAAACCGGGCAATAAGGTCAGAGGGAACGTGCACTATTCTTGGCTCGGCTCCTGCGGCTTCAGCCAATTTATCCACGATTTGGTTCCAGGTCTGCCATTCATCCGAGGTGATGTGATATGCCTGCCCAATTGCCTCATCCTTACCAAACAAGCCGACAAACCCTTTTGCAAAATCGCTGCTGTGGGTCATTGTCCAGATGGAAGTCCCGTCACCATACACGATGATCGCTTTGCCTTGCAGCATCCTCTCCACAAGCGTCCAACGACCTGAAACCGGAATATAGCCTTCATCATAAGTATGAGATGGGCGCACGATCGTTACCGGAAAACCTTCTTCATGAAAGGCTTGCATCAGTCGAGCCTCACAGGCAGCTTTATCTCTTGAATATTGCCATACAGGGTTATCGAGAGGGGTTTCTTCTGTCACCGGGAGTTTTTCAGGCGGGGTCTGATATGCGCTGGCTGAAGATATAACAATGTATTGGTTCGTGCGACCGCGGAACAGCTGCAGATCGACCTCAATATGATCCGGGGTAAATGCTAAAAACTCAACCACCACATCAAAATGACGGTCTCCCAGAGCCTGCCGAATTGTTTCCGGCTCGCGGATATCAGCCAAAATCAGTTCTGCTCCGCTTAGAGGCTCCCGTAAGGTGCTTTTACCGCGGTTTAACAAGCTGACTTCAAACCCTTTTTCAATTGCCAGTTTTGAACAAGAATAGCTAATGGTACCTGAGCCACCGATAAATAATACTTTCATGGATCACCTCCAGGTTTCAGATAGGTTGGCTGCTATCTTCTTTTCTGACTGTGACAATCAGAATAGTTAGGAAAACATATAAAACAATAATTATTAACATTGCCAGGCGGATGCCAATGATGTCTGCTAATGATCCCAGGGCGAAAGGCAGCAAGAGAATGGCAACACCACTGGCAACCGTAGCAGCAGAACCTGCTGCCGCCCGGGCAGTGCCAGCTGCGTCGAAAGAGAGGGTGATAAAACTGGCATAAAGGTTAGCAACACCTAAACCTGCCAATACTAATCCGATCAATGAAAGGGCCAGCGAACCACCTAACCAAAAAATTCCAAAGCCAAGCCCACCAATGGCAACAGAAATAAACAGGATTAAGAAACGGTCATGTTTTTGTAATAAGAGCGAGCCAATATAACGCCCAATGACCATGCCAATAAGGTAAAGGCTGACCCATTGTGTAGCGCTGTCTTTCGGTATTGATAGATGAGCTTGTAAATAATCTGAAGCCCAATATATTATGCAAAATTCAATTGAAATTGAAACCACCAGCGCTGACCAGATTAGCCAATATTTTCCCTGGAGTTTGTCGGTTCTATTTGTTAGATCGGTTTCGGTTTGTTTGAGTTTCCAGGGAAACTGCCGGGATAGCAAGATCGATATCCCGATCAGAGACGCCAGAGTGGTAACAATGTAAACTGCTGGTCTCCAGGTAACTGTCCTAGCGCCAAAATATCCGACAGCAATTGGCGCAAGTGTGCTGAAAATCGATGTCATTGTATTAGCTTCTGAAACACCAATCTTGCCGTATTGCCCCATCTCGTCGGCTAAAATGGCTGGATTTGTTGAGACAATGAATGAGCCAATAGCGCCCATGAGAAAAAGTCCCGTCAAACTTATTGGGGATTGACGCCCCAAGACCATCACCCACCCACCAAGGCCCAAACCAAGACCGCCAAGCCCGAGGGCTTTCCATTCAGGCAGTTTTTTGAGGATGGTATGTCCGAACAAGCCCATAACAACCATTCCCAGTGCAAGGGCAGATGTGTGCAACCCACTTTGGGTGAAAGATAAGTTAAGCTCATCGCGAAGATATGCTACTGCCGGACCAGCCACATTGAGAACATAACCAAAGCATGAGAGCATGATATAAACCAGCCATACACGCAACCCTCGCTTGATCCGCGCAGGTTCAGGGCTGGTCTTTTCATTCATAATTTCACTACTCCTCAGGTTTTTTATCTTTCGATGTGCCTTCGAGCATTTCTTTGTATTTAACTTCCCCCCACCGGTTGGCATATCCACTCCATACATTAATACTTATCAGGAAGCCCACGATTGGCAGCCCTAGGATGCTCAACAATAAGCCCCAGGTGAGTCCGTTTTTCGCCCCCTCCCAACCTGCTCCGCTATAACCTAAAGCAGCCAGGATTAACGTGATGACCAGCATTGCCAAGCCAAACCATTTCAAATAGCGTAAGTAGTGTTTCCAGTGATTTTGGCTATAATCCTCTGGCTTGGGAGTTTTCATGTCCCTCATCATTGTTTACCTTGTCATTCGGTCAGAAAACCCGGTATCTTGCGAACATAATGGCAAGTGTAACCATTTGGTATTTTCTGCAGATAATCCTGGTGGTATTCTTCAGCTTTCCAAAATGTTGTCAGCTGCTCTAATGTCGTTACGACCGGTCGTTTCCATTGCCCGCTTTTGTTGACTAGTCCGATCATCTTTTCTGCGATTTGCTTTTGTTCATCATCTCGATAGAAAATTGCCGAACGATACGAACTGCCAATGTCATTGCCCTGCCGATGGAGCGTAGTGGGGTCATGCATGCGAAAAAAGAAATCCAGCAAGTGAATCAGATCGGTCTTTTGGGAGTCGAATACGATTTTGAGCGCTTCAGCATGCCCGGGGTGGTTTTGATAGGTTGGATACTCATTTTCACCGCCAGTGTAACCAGCGTCGGTATCAAGAACGCCAGGCTGTTGGCGAAAAAGCTCTTCCATTCCCCAGAAACATCCTCCTGCGAGGACGATTTCGTCTGCATTATTGTTGTTCATTATTTTTCCTTCAAATTCTTTTTCTTTTGCGAATGGCTGTCATATTGTCCAAGGCTCTTTCAGTACGTAGGAGACTTGCCCCAACTGCTTAATTAATCTGCATGAGGTGAAGTAATTGTACCCTTGCCATCGACAGACTCACAGCAAAGGTCACACAATCAAAATCAGGAAAACCGATTTTTTCTCAAAACTATTTCTGCTCTTGATTTTCTGCCCGCAAGCGATTATTATTGGCATATGCCAATATACCTTAGGAAGCCATGCCAAGGAAACCGAGCCTAAAGATCATCCGCTCTGTTCCACCCGCCCGCATTTTCTGCCCCGGCGAGCCCGATCCGAACACAATGCAAGGTGGAATCAACTTGTTGCTGGAAGAGTGGGAGGCCTTGCGGCTGGTGGATTATGCTAATCTCGAACAGTCTCATGCTGCTCTCTCAATGGGTATCTCCAGACAGAGTGTGCAGATGCTGCTGGCTTCAGCGCGAAACAAACTGGCTCGATCAGTCGTGGAAGGCTTGCCCCTCAATATTAAGGGCGATCCGAAAAAAATTGGCAACAAACCAACCCCAATAACAAAAAGGAATTCATCAATGAAAATTGCAGTTACAACCCAACATACACAGGTTTTCCCACATTTTGGCCGCACACCGGAGTTTTACGTTGTCGCAACCAATGAAGGCAAAATCACCGAAGAAAGCATCATAGCTGCGCCGGCCGAAGGGCATGGTGCACTGGTTGGCTTTTTGGTCAGCCAGGGGATCGACACTCTCATTTGTGGTGGAATAGGCGCCGGAGCAGTCAACAGCCTGCGAGCAGCAGGTATTCAGATTTTTGCCGGTGCGTCCGGACCTGTGAAAGAACAGGTTCTATCACTGCTGGGTGGTCAGCTGCCCCAACAAGGCGATGCCAACTGTGATCACCACGAAGGTCACGACCACGATCATGAGCATGGCGATCACGGCTGCGGCCACCACCACTAAACCATCAAATATTTTTATACATAAAATGCGGCTTGGAATACCAAGTTAAGATGGCGCTTCGGGAGAATGTTCAAGTACTTTGTTGTGGTTTACACAAAGAATGGTGGGGCGAACTTTTTGCCCCACCATTCTTTTATTATGTAACACTCCCGGATTAAGGTTTGAAACCCTTTGCTTCAGAAATCCTGATAACCTCATCTACCTGCTCGAGGCAATTATCAGAAAGTTTCAAAGCTGTTGAGTTTTCAGCAGAAAAATAATGATTCCAATTATCCCAAACATAACTATATAATATGTTTTCGCCGGTTGATCGTCTCCAATAGCGAGAGATTGTAAAGGTTGTGCTGCCAATCTTTTGATCAAAAGAAACCACATCAAACTGTTCAAAATCCATACCATGACCAAATTGATAATGTAAAATGCAAGTTTCTTCATTTTTCAATTTTAGATCATAATACGGCTTTTCGCCTTCCTTTTGCCAAATTGCGGGGTCATAGCTGATATAAAAACCTGATGCGTATTCAACAGTTGCAAGCTCAACTTTATTCTCTTCAACAACCGGAACCTCCGGAGCTTTTGCAGTTGGGTTAATCATAGCGGTTGCAATAGGATCATTCGGTTTCTTTTCCTGTTCCACAGGCAGCGCAGTTGCTGGTTTTTCAATTGGTTTGTTTACTGTTGGGCTAAGACTTGGCTGGCATCCAATAATAACCAGGCTGAAAATAATAAAAATTGAACTTATTTTCAAAATCGTTTTCATTTTTCTCCTCAGTTTCCTTCTCTTAAATAAAAGATAACAGAAGAGGGCGTTCTCGTTTGAAAACGCCTTCTTTTCATTCAACAACCTTTACAAGCTTTCCAGCTTTTTGACCATGCCCTCGATCACGTCAAAGCCACCTTGCCAGAATTCAGCTTTGGTAACGTCCAGACCGACTTCTGCCAACAACGGAATCGGAGCGACTGAGCCGCCGGCTGACAAGATGCGCATATATTTAGGTTTGAAACTTTCGCCTTCCTCCTGGTAACGTTTATATAACGCAAAGACCAGCAGCTGACCAAAAGCATAAGCATAGACATAGAACGGAGTTCCATAAATATGTGGAATCGAGACCCATTCGTACTTAAACTCATCTGAAACATCCACCGAATCGCCGAATTCTTCCTTCAGGTTATCCAGGTAGGCTTCATTCAGCTCGTCAACCGAGGCGTTATTTGCAATCATCTCGTGCGCTTCGCGTTCAAAGAGAGCAAAATAGATCTGGCGGATAATTGTCGCAAACGCATCATCCAGCTGCCCGAAAAGAATATCTTGTTTAACTCCCTCGTCAGACTCGCGCTCCAACAGCAGGTCAGTTAGAGTCATTTCACCAAAAGTAGATGCGGTTTCAGCTAGCGGCAGACAGGCATGTTGAGTGAATATGCTGTGTTCTTCTGCCATCATCGAATGGATGGCGTGACCCAGTTCGTGCGCCATGGTGGAAACATCATCAGCCTTACCCTGATAGTTCAGCATTACCCAAGGGGTCAGATCTGGTCCCAGCGTAGAACAGAACGCTCCACCCATTTTGCCTTTGCGCACTTCGCTGTCTACATGCTCTTCATCAAAAACACGGTGTGCCAGTTGGGAGAACCTGGGGTCAAAGCGTTCGAATGCCTCGAAGGTCATTGCAGTGGCTTCATCGTAGCTGTAGCGTTTGTCAGATTCGCTCACCGGAGCATAAATATCATAACGGCGCAATTTTTCCATACCGATTTTGCCAGCCTTGAGCCTGAAATAGCGGTGGAAGATGCCAATATTCTTGCGGGTGACCTCAAGCAGAGTGTCAATTACTTCATCAGGCAGATCGTTGACCGTGTTGCGAACTGAGATCGGACTTTTATATCCGCGCAGTCCAACATTTTCGTTTTTCCAGTCACGAACGATATTTTGGTAAATCTGACCCAAAATAGGGGCATCTTCACCATAAACACGATAGAGTTCCTGATAAGCCTTCGCCCGAAGTTCAGGATCAGCTGTTCGCACCAGGCTCATTAGCTCTCCGCGTGTCAGTTCTTTCGTCTCGCCGTCAACATCTATATTGAAGAGATAGCGATTAGTTATCGAATCGTAAAGCATTTCCATTCCAGATGATCCGGTGACGTTCTTGATATTTATCACCTTTTCTTCGGGTTCACTGAGCGTATAGGGTTTCATATTGCGAATTTGCTCCAGGAAATAGCGATAATCACCACTCGCATCCAACAAACGAGCGGCATTTTTATCATCCAGCTCCTTCCACCACAAAGAGAAGAATAGGGTGCGGTTTTCGTGTTCGGCCAAGAATTGCTGCACACGGGAGATGCCAATCTGTGCTTTTTGATCCTGGGTATTGGCAGCGAAACTCAAAGATGAGAATCCATATAGCCGGTAGCCGAGCTTTTGTCCTTCTTCTAACTTTTTAATGATTTCCAAAAACTTGGCTGAGGAAATATCCGGGTTTAATTCGTCGCGATAAGCCTCAAATTGCTCAACGTTTTTAGCCAGGGATTGGTATGCTTCTTCGATTTTTGGGTCTTCAAAGCTGTCAAAGAGCTCTTTAAGGCTCCAGGGTGATTGAGTATAAGTTTTTTCAGTCATAGTTGTCCTTTTCTTTGGATTTAACGATACAGTGAGTATACAACAATCTCGTTTGAATCCAGGCATAGTCGTAAAACTATCCTGGCTTTTAATACATTTCAATTCAAGTAAGGGCCAGAATCTATTTTTTAAACACTTCTATGATATGGAATACAGACCATCTGAAACACCCCTTCAGACATTATAATTGCCTGAACAGGACCTTGATATGACCACAATTACGCCATCCACCCCTAAAGAATTTCCATATTACGAAAACATTTCTGTGCGTTATGCCGACCTTGATACCCTTCGACATGTCAACAATATCGCTATCCTCGAATATGTTGAAACTGCCCGCACAGGTTACTACCGCGCCAGCGGTATTTGGGACGGCAAGATCAAGGAGGGTTTTGGTATGTTGGTCGCTTCGATCAAGATCGATTATCTGGCGTCGATTCAATTTGGAGATCCTGTCCGGGTCGGGATTAAGGTGGGGAACCTGGGAACCAAGAGCCTGCGTTTTCGCTTCCAGGTGGAAAACAGCGACAACGGGCAGATATTTGCCCGAGGCGAAGTGGTTATGGTAGCCTATAATCAAACAGAAGAGCAATCCATGCCAGTTTCACAAGCATGGCGTGAAAAGTTAGCTTTATTCGAAAACAACCAGGAGCTTTTAGCATGAACATGAACAACCAACCCTCTTTACCCAGCTTTGACACAGAATACTTGATCGAATTTCTGACCAGGTTGCTCAACACCCCCAGTCCAACCGGATTTGCCAGCGCTGCAATTGATCTGGTGGAGCAGGAAGCCGCAAAATACCCGGGGGTGCAAATCGAACGCACTAAAAAAGGCGCGCTTTTGTTAACCCTTCAGTCCAACAATTCTTCCGGTACAGGTCCAAAGCGCGCGCTGACCGCCCATGTTGACACCCTGGGAGCGATGGTTCGTCAAGTGAAGCCTTCTGGCAGACTTGAACTAAGTAATGTCGGCGGCTTTGCCTGGGGCAGTATTGAAGGTGAAAACTGCCTTGTGCACACGCGCAACAACGGCACATTCCGTGGAAGCCTGCTTCCCCACGAAGCCTCTGTGCACGTTTATGATAATGTCCGTGATGGTAAACGCGATAGGCAGACCATGGAAGTACGCCTTGACGAACGTGTAACCAACGCTGAAGAGACTCGCAATCTGGGTATCGAAGTGGGCGATTTCGTTTCATTTGATGCGCGTGTTGAAGTTATCAATGGTTTTGTTAAATCTCGTCATCTGGATGATAAAGCTTGTGTAGCCGTTATTTTGGCTTCAATTAAAGCACTTCACGAGGCGAAACTCACTCCAGCTGTTGATACCTGTTTTCTAATCAGCAACTTCGAGGAGGTCGGTCACGGCGGCAGCAGCGACCTTCCTGATAGCCTGGACGAGCTGATTGCCCTGGATATGGCTGCGATTGGCGATGGTCAGGCTTCAGATGAGTATCACGCCAGTATTTGTGTAAAAGATGCCGGCGGACCGTATCACCATGAGCTTTCCAACAAGTTACGAGACCTGGCAAGCAGCTTTGATATCCCGATCAAAGTTGATATCTATGTAAACTACGGGTCAGATGCCACTGCCTATTGGCGTGCAGGCGGCAATGCCGCTGTTGCGCTGATCGGACCGGGGGTGGATAGCTCTCATCATTACGAACGCACACACACTGATGCCCTTGTGGACACCACTAAATGGGTCCTGGCTTATCTGTTGAGTGAATAGAGTTCAGAGATACTAAAAACAGGACGGAAGAAAAATCCTGTTTTTATATAAGGTGGAAGTTATAACCGCACCTCTGTTTTTCCGGTCAGCTTGTTTTGCACCCAGCACACCACCTGGTCAACATGCTCAGGGCTGGAGACAAGATTGAGGTCGTCGCTATTGATGATTAGCACCGGGCATTGATCGAAAGCGTTCATCCAGTCTTCATAAAGGTTATTCAGACTTGCCAGATAACTCCTGGAAATACCAGCTTCATATTCACGTCCGCGTTTGGCGATGCGCTGCATTAGCGTATCCACAGACGCCCTCAGATAAACCATCAGGCTGGGGGGAGGCAACAAAGAAGCCAGGATGCTATATAGATCGCGGTATACACCATAATCCCGGGCGCTGAGGTCTCCTTGCAAATACAGGTTACGTGCAAAAATCTCAGCATCTTCATAAACGCTACGATCCTGGACCACTGAACCCTCTGCCAAGATTAGCTCTTTATGTATTTTGAGCCGCCTGGTTAAAAAATATACCTGGGATTGATAAGACCAACTTTCCATATCTTCATAAAAATCAGCCAGGTATGGGTTTTCCTCATGGGGTTCATAAAACGGCGTAAAGTTCAGCTTTTCGCTGAGAATCTTAACCAGAGTGGTTTTTCCTGCTCCGATGTTGCCGGCGATCACTATAAACTTGTCCATGATACCTCTTCACAAAAAGATTTGAGTTCCTGCATATTTCCTGTAAATCCACAAAGCTTGAGTTAATTATAACCAGCATGAATTTGATTAATGTAGGCTTGATTCCAATTTTTACTAATTAATCGCAAAAGCTTACACCTCAAAGTTAAATGCAAGGTTTGTATAAGCCTATAAATTGATTTCTATCTTTCCTAAGCTATAAAATGAAAAGAGATTGACAATTATGCAATCTTTTAGACAGAACAGGATTAAAACATGGGAAACCTAAACTTATTATGGACCATTGTTGTTGGTGGTGTCGCTGGATGGTTGGCTGATCTGGCGGTACCCGGCGTAAAGGTTGGTGTTTTAGGAGCTATCATTTCAGGCATCCTTGGTGGATTGCTTGGCGGCTGGCTCTTCGGTCTGCTTGGGATTACGTTAGGCAGCGGTATCATTGGTAACTTAGTTGCTGCCTTTATCGGGGCAATTGTTGTCTTGCTAATCTACCGTGCAATCACTAAAAAATAACAAACAGAATTTGTTCATCAGGTAAAACACCGGCGAAAACCGGTGTTTTACTTTTTAAGAGAACTGACTTTTTAGTGAGAAATCTTAGTCAACAAGGTCTTTCAAACTGGTGTTTTTTAGCTTCTGTTCCAATTCAACCTGGACACTATGCCAATAATTATTAAGTTGGGTATTAAATTTAAAAGTATCGTGTTCTGGTGTTTCCAAGCATCTGTTGACCATAATTGGTCCGTCGACCGCAACAATTACATCATAAATGCTGATATCAGCAGCGTCCCTTGCCAGCATAACACCGCCCTTTGCTCCGCGTTGGGAGCTCAGCAACCCCGCCCTTCCTAAATACATGTTTATCCTTGATAAAAACATGCGCGAGATTTGCATTTCTTCAGCAATTAAACTGGAAGGAATCCATTGCCCCTGTTCACTCCCCGCGAGATAAGTCATTGCCCGTATTGCATAGTCAACCTGGTTTGTGAGTTGCAAATTCATTTAATCCTCTTGGAAACTTGTAATTATGTTATTACTTCTCGCCTAGTTTATCATGAACTGTGCGATTTTGTTAACGAATATAAAAATTTTTCCGATCACTGACCAATTCGAGACCATAATTCGCCTTCCCGAACAATTCTTTTGATTCCTCTATTTGCGTGACTAACAGCTGGCAATTGTCACAATCAGGATAGACCCTGTATCCAATCTGGTTTTGTGATTCAATTCCCGCACCCGGGTCTTTGCCTGATTGTTCAGCTGCCGACACAGAGAGAATCAACAACTTCACATCTCCGTGCGATAACCTGAGGTTTTCCATTGTCTCTTCAGCTACAGTCAGCTCCAGTATTAATTCAGACGCTCTTAATTGAACACTCTGTTTCAGGAATTCTTGTTTGACCTGTTTTTTTCCCATTGCCTGAAACAAATTTCTGCTGGTTTGATTGCTTTCCGGATCGCACAACCACAATGTCTGACCTATTTCATACTTTTCAGTTACCAGGAACATTCCTGCCAATTGATCCCGTTTACATTGCGGAATTATTACAATCTCCAACCGTTTTTTAAAGAGAGGTAACCAAACAGATATTTCCTCGACAAGGCTGTGCTCACCTGCCGAACCTGCCAGCAAAACCGCTTGTCCTTCTTCGTTTTCGATCAATAAGAACGATTGCTTTTCTTCCCCTGGAAGATAAATGTGAAGATTTCCATCTGGAGCCCTCGTTACAGTCAACCACGTAACGATAACAAGCGCAGCTAACACAAGCAATCCGTACTGAGGTTTCAATATTGTCTTACCGATCTCTCCGATTTTTGGTCGGAAGAAAACCCCAAACAAAACCAGGTATGAGATAAAAACCCAAAAGAGGTTGAATTGGGGCAAACTCATAGGTTGGGTCGGGATTGCTGACAGGGTCATAACGATCCAGTTGGTTAGAGCAGCCCAGGGCCAGGCCACCCACGCTAAAATTCTGCCGAGCGTGATTGAAAACAGACCCCCGGTCATCGCTGCCAATCCCAAAATCATCACCGCAGGTTGCAGTGGCAATATCAATGGGTTCGCAATCAAAAACAACCATGAAACCTGGTGGAAGTGCCAAATGCTGACCGGGAGCACCATTGCCTGTGCAATCAGGGTTAAAAATATCAATTCAGACAAAATGGAGGCTAAAACAACTGCCCGCTTTTGATCAAATCGTTTTTTGAGCCAGTCTTCCACCCGCAGCTGCAAGGGTCCGGCGAAAAGCGCCAGCCCCAAAGTAGCCAGAAAAGAGAATTGAAAACCAAGATCCCAGGGAAGATGTGGGTTAATCAATACCATCACCAGCGCGCTCAACCCTAAACTGTTGAGCGTGTTACCCCTCCTTGCAATAGCTCCTGCCAAAACAGTATAAGCTCCCATAAAAGCTGCCCGCAGCACCGAAGCACTTCCCCCTACAAGCAAACTGTAAGATCCCAAAACCAGGATTGTTACGACGGCCCCTCTTTTTGTACCCAGTTGTCGTGTAAAGAACAAGCTGATCATACCTGCCAATACCGCCATATTAAATCCCGAGATGGCGATGATATGGGAGGTGCCGGTTCTTCGATAAGCTTCTTCCATCGACGGAGATATCGCACTTTCGTCGCCCAGCAATATCCCGCGCAGCAAGGCGTCCTCTGGAGAAGGAAAAATCTGCGTGATTACTTCATTTCCTTTTTCTCTCAGACTAAAAAGCATCGCCAACAGCGGATTCCCCTGGCTCCGTTCTATTACTTTCACTTGTGGGAACTGGATGGTGGAATAGATGCCTTTGTGTTCCAGATATTCGCGCCAATAGAAGCTTTCTCCCTCATCGGGCTTCTCCAGATCTCCCCAAACTTCCACTCTGTCTCCGTATTGTAGCGTGGTGCCCAACGGAACATAAAACAAAACCTTGCCGTCTACCGGATTCTCAGTTATTCCAGATATTCTCAAATATTCTGCTTTGACCACAACTTCAAGGCTCGATGTTTTTTCTTCGGGTGGGGCAATCACCAACCCTGTGATTGTCAATTTGCCCTTTTGGTGATAATACAACAAGTTATCTGGTTTCAACGTGGGCAAGCTGAGTTGATATAACATCGCTGTCATCCCCAAAGCTGCCACGATCAAACCGCCAGGAACCGAACGTAAAGTCTGGATGGATGTTTTGTTTTTGGGCTTGATTAAAATGCTGGCTATTGCAATCAACACCAAGCCACCCCACCAATACCAGGGGATTTTAACCATCTGCCCAAGCACCGGTCCAACAATTGATGCCATACCAAGCCAGAATAAAGGCATAAAAGCCGGGAGGCGAAACTTTCGCTTTAAGGCGTCAATTTCGCTTTGTTCTGGCTCTGCCAGTCCGGTATTTATCTCGGTCATTTTTTACTTTAGGGGTTTGAGATAATTTAACAGAACTAGTAATGCCTCTTGAGCCACCGATTCCTTAACTTTTAGCCTGTCTCCTTCAAACAAATTGTGATATGACCAATCCCCTTCAGGTGTTGAAAGCCCGATCCAGCTGGTTCCAACGGGTTTATCGGCTGTGGCGCCACCTGGTCCGGCGATGCAGCAGACTGAAAGCCCCAGGTCGCTGTTGAATTGCCGGCGGGCTCCCCGTGCCATTTCGAGCACAGTCTCACTGCTCACCGCGCCGTGTTTCTTGAGTGTGTCCCAGCTGACCCCCAGCAGGTTGACCTTTGCCTGGTAGGCGTAGGAGACTATGCTGCCCATAAAGTATTCAGATGAGCCGGGCACGTTGGTAAGAATATGACCGATCAAGCCACCGGTACAGCTTTCTGCTAGCCCCAGGGTGAGTTTCTTCTGGAACAAGAGTTTGCCAATACGAACTTCGATGCTGTCCGTTTCCACCAGATCTTCCGCAACTGCCTGGGGTGGTTCTGTTGAGTCTGTTTGCTCCCAGACCGATACGAGGTCGTGTTCTTCGATATAACTGGCGATCTGCCTGCTCAGCAAACCTTCAGAAGCCATCGTAAACGGGTCTTCTCCGCTTATCAGCCTGGCACGGATCTGTCTGGATGAAACATCAGCTACTTTTATGTTATCCAGGTAAATCAGGCGGCCGCCCATCGATATTAATCTCTCCAATACTTCCCGGTTCGGCTCAAAACCCTGGCGGGGGCTGATCACAAAAGCACTGTCCAAAAGCAGTTTCTCCCAGTGATACCAGGATAAAAAAGTTGGCTTTTCACCGGCAAAACTGTCTGCTCCGATCAAAAACGCCAGTTCAAGGTCTGGGTCTGTAAGATGGCGAAGAGCTGACATTGTCTCGGCTGTGAAATTTGGTCGGTTATTTTGCCAAACCAGCTCTTTTTCCAGATCGCTGACCTGAACGGAGTTCACTTCCCCTTCCAGGGTCTCTCGCAGCTCCAGCGCAGCCAGCTCACACATGGCAAAACGGTGTTCAAATGTCAGTGGTAAAGAACGCTTTATCCCATCACGGACATTGTGATGTCGAAAAACTGGCATTATCAACACTTCTTTAACTTTTACCGACCGTCTGGCTAATTCTCTGACTGAATCCACGACCAATTCCGTGTGCCCCTTATGAAACGGATCTGCTGATGTGCCAAAAACCAGGACGATATTTCTTTCCATTTTATTGACTCGCTTTGCCCAATGTTTGTTCAATCTTATCGAGTTCATTCAGCCATAAATCAGCCCTGGCATCTGCCGGCATGCGCCAACCCTGCTTGGCATCCAGACCGGGTGTGAACAGCTGTGGCCCGTCTGGCGCAGCAGTGCGCTTAAATTGATGCCTAAAAAATCGCTGATAAAAGATTTTCAGGCAGCTCAAGATGAATATTGGTTCATATTCGCCCTCAAAAGCTTGTTGAGCCAGGTCAAAAACTTCCTTCGGGTTCCGTTTCTGTCCGATTGCGTGCCACAAAAAGAAATCGTGAAGCCTGTAAGGACCAAGCGCTACTTCCGTCGACTGTTCGGTCTGACCAGCAATATTAATCGGTTGCAATTCGGGTGAAATAGGTGCTTTAATAATACTTTGAGCAAGCTCCAGCCCTTCGTCGCCAAAAAGAGCCGCTCCAGCCCACGGCAACAACTGCAACAAGACAGTCTTGGGCAACCCGGCGTTGACGTTATACATGCTCATTTGGTCACCATTATAGGTGGACCACCCCAAGGCAATTTCGGACATGTCGCCAGTTCCGATAACAATGCCATGGTATATGTTGGCATAATTCATTAAGAATAGAGTGCGTTCCCGCGCCTGGGCATTTTCGAAAGTAATATCAGGTTTCAGATCATGTCCGAGAGCCAGCAAATGTTCCTCAACTGCCTCTGTGATGGTATTAATTCGTCCTTTAATATTACTCAGATGCACTAACTGCTCTGCTCTTTTGATTGAGTCATTTGAACTTCCTGGTCCGGGCATTACTACCCCAAGGATATGTTTGCGAGAAATACCGAGTTTGTCAGCAGTCCGGCAACATACCATCAACGCCATCGACGAATCCGCACCGCCACTCAAACCCAAGACCATAGTTTGTGAACCTGTGTGTCGCATTCTGCCCATCAGCCCCAAAACCTGAATTTCAAAGATGCGCTCGAGCTGTTCTTCCACGTTGCTGCTGAATAGAAAGGGATTAGATTCCTCACGCGCAGAAAAATGTAATAAACCCTTCCCTTCGTTAAGGGAGTCATCCGTTAACTTCAGGCTTTGCACCTGACTCTCGAACCGGAGCTGCTGCCCGTCGCAAAGTTTCTTGCCTTGTCTCCATATCTGTGCCAGCCCGGAGTAAACGTATTGACCTGTCGATTCGCTGGCTCCGGCTGAACAGATTGCCAGGTAACCCTTTTTCTGGCTTGAAATGCTTTCAAATTTCTTGTCGTAATCGATATCTGCCAGAGCAGGCAGCGCGCAAGGGTTGAGCAGAATCTCACCCTCACTAATCTGGAAATCAGTGTCCAGTTGACCCACCTGGACACTTATGTTTTTGCAAGCCCAACGACCAACCGAGCAGCCGTCCATTAGGATCGGCACCGTGCGGTCCCTCCATCCAAGGACATCCCGTTCTAAGCCGATCGGGCTGGTGAAAAATGGCAATTTTGGAGATTTATTGAGCACGAAGCCCTGCAAACCGGTCCCATCCAACAGCGAAACTGCATCGTATATTTTTTTGTCGATCTGCAGGGGCAAACCGATCACGACCAGGCACTCCTTGCCCGCGATAGCAGTTTCGATTCTTATCAATTCTTCCAGACAGGCTTGCGCCAGCAGCGGCAGTCCAAACAAATCACCGCAGCTATATCCGCTTAGACTGAGCTGCGGAAAGACGATCATCTGAAAATGCTGCTCATTCTCTATTAGCTCATCGATAATTCGCCTGATTTCCGTGCTGTTAAAGTTCACATCAGCCACACGCAGCGAAGGCACACAAAGATTAATCGTCAATTCATTGTCGGTTGTCATTTTTCAATAGGTCCTTCTTGCAATTAATCATAACAATCTTTTACAGACAATGTAAAATTGTCACAAATTAAACTCCAATAAAAAAATCATGTCGGTTTCACAGAAGGGCTTGCCCATGGCAAAACGAATCCAGCTAACAAATCTTTTTATCTCTATTATTCTCGTTCTTTTTCTTTCTCCATTTCCTGATTCAAGAGCTTCACAATCATCTTCAACCATTCCCAGATTCGATTGTTACCGTACAAGTGAAACAATCCAGCAAACCGTGCAAACTCTTTCTTCCTCTTATCCCAATTTGGTACAACTAACTGATATTGGAACTTCGTTCGAAGGTCAACCTATTCAACTTATAAAACTTGGCAACCAAACCACCCAAAATGATAAACCACGCCTGGTTCTCATCAGTGGTTTACGGGCGAATTCTTTTGCTCCGGTCGAGTTAAACCTTCAATTCATAGAGGATTTAGTGACCACTTATGGGGAGAACCCTTCGAGCACCTGGATTCTGGATTTCACAGAGGTTTATGCCATACTCCTGGCTAACCCTGATGGGCGTCTGAGAGCAGAGCTTCAGGCAGAAGCCGGTCAGCAAGTGACCTGGCAAAACAACACTAATCTCAGTTATTGCTCCAGCAATCCTACTGGTGTCCGTCTTAATCACAATTTCCCTTTTGAGTGGTCTGTCGGAAACCCTGATCCCTGCAGCGAAAGTTTTCATGGTCCTTCAGCT
>Ga0209723_1004152_pt1 | contig 16525 bp, 10 predicted proteins | sample BiotimSIPDNA_2_FD_185750 | JGI IMG/M metagenome (GOLD analysis project Ga0209723, IMG submission 185750) | Anaerobic biogas reactor microbial communites from Washington, USA - Biogas_R2 time_0 SIP DNA (SPAdes) (version 2) | ecosystem: Engineered > Bioreactor > Anaerobic > Unclassified | place... | reverse complement strand
GTTACCAATGGATATTTATTGACAAAAAAACGATTCGAAAATCTTTTAAACGGGGGGATGAGTTCCCTGGCAATCAGTCTGGATGGTTTCGAGAAGGAGCATGACTGGTTTCGCGGTAAGCCAGGTTCTTATAAAAGGGCTTTGGAAGCTGTGAAACTGGCTGGAGCAGTTTCGGAAAAAAAGCTGTTCTTTGATGTTGTTACGTGTGTAAATAAGAGAAATATCCGAACACTGGATAAATTAAAGGATCTTCTGATTGATGCAGGAGTTAGGAAATGGAGAGTGGTTTCTGTTTTTCCCAAGGGAAGGGCAAGGGACAATCAGGAAGTGAAACTCAACGGAAGTCAACTTCGTTCGGTAATGGAATTTATCTGTGATACTCGTCGCGAAGGTAAGATAATCGCTTCATACGGGTGTGAAGGGTTTCTGGGTGGATATGAAATGGAAGTAAGGGATATCCCGTTTTTTTGCCGTGCAGGGATTGGAATCGGGTCTGTGCTTGTTGACGGTTCAATCTCCGCATGCCCGTCATTGCGTGAAGACTATATTCAGGGCAATATTTACAAAGATGATTTCTGGGATGTCTGGAATAACCGGTTTAAAGTAATGAGAAACAGAAACTGGGCTAAAACCGGTGAATGTAAAACGTGCAGCATGTGGAAATATTGTAAAGGAAATGGATTACATTTACGTGATGAAAAAAGCGGCGAACTTCTTTTCTGTAATTACAGGGCTCTTCTTGAGAAGTAAAGCAAGCTGATAATTGAATAGTAAAAATCATCCATGTAAATTTATCCACTTCGAATTGTAATCAGTTCCAAGAGAAACATGTCGTAAAAAACCATCCCCTTTGAATTGTTGAAAACGAGCAGTTTCAAGTTTGTCAATTTCAGAGTAGATAATGAAGTTATGTTCCCACACGTGGCATAACCATTGCATCCTGGTTTCCAGTAATGAATTCCGTATCAAATCGACCCGAAAAAAGACGGTATCCCATAGGTACAGAAATTGTTTCCGGGCAGGTTTATTTCAGAGTATGGTCACCACTTTCAAATACAGTAGAAGCAGTATTTGAAGATACACCAGATGGAAATAACAAAAACGATATCTGTAACACTGTATCTTTAAAACTTTTGCGGGAAGAGGGTGGTTATTTTTCTGGCATACTGCCTTCTGTTCCCGAAACCCTTTTGTACGGATTCCGGTTAGACAATTCTGATAAAATATTGCCCGACCCAGTATCACGATTTCAGCCCAATGGCCCAAAGGGTTTTTCTCAGCTTGTAGATTCTTGTAAATTCAAATGGACTGATCACAACTGGACAGGAATTTCTGATGAAAATTGTGTTATCTATGAAATGCATACAGGTACTTTCACTCGTGATGGATCGTGGGAGGCTGCTCAGGATTTTCTTGAAGAGCTGGCGGGAATCGGGATTAATGTTCTGGAGCTGATGCCGGTTTGTGAATTTTATGGTGATTTCGGATGGGGGTATGATGGAGTAAACCTGTTTGCACCAAGCCATCTTTATGGAACTCCGGACCAGTTTAGATCATTTGTAAACAAGGCCCATAATGTCGGAATCGGGGTCGTTCTTGATGTAGTATATAATCATCTGGGACCTGGTTGTGATTTTATGAAAAGGTTCAGTCCATTCTACTTTACCGAAAAGTATAAAAACGAATGGGGTGAAGCAATAAATTTTGATGGTCCGGGCAGCGATCCGGTGAGGGAATACTTTATTACAAATGCACAGTACTGGATTGAGGAATTTCATATTGACGGGTACAGAATTGATGCGACACAACAGATATTCGACAATTCAGATTATAACATTATTCATGAGATTTCAGATTCTGTTAAAAAGATTTCCAAGGGTCGAAAGACTTATTTGATTGGCGAGAATGAAAACCAGAATGTTGACCTTATTAACAGGTTTGGCTTAAATTCTCTCTGGAATGACGATTTTCATCATAGTGCTGTTGTTGCACTAAGCGGTCATTCACAAGCATACTATTCAGACTACAAAGCCAGTCCACAGGAGTTTGTTTCAGCAGCCAAATATGGATTTCTTTATCAGGGTCAATACTATTACTGGCAGCAAAAAACAAGAGGTACTCCAACTTTTGGAATGCCTGCAGACTGTTTTATTCATTACCTCCAAAACCATGATCAGGTAGCAAACACATGCCGTGGATTACGGTTACATGAGTTATCTGCCGGGTCACTTTACAGAGCATTTACAGCTCTTTTGATTCTTGGACCTCAGATACCGCTGATTTTTGCTGGTCAGGAATTCTGTGCATCATCACCTTTTTACTATTTTGCAGACCGTGAAGGAGATGGGGTACAGAGAGCCATAGCCGGAAGGAAAAGATTTCTTTCGCAGTTTCCGGGAATTGCGTTTGTGGATGGTCCACTGGTCCCGCATCCATCAAGCAGGGAAGCATTTTTAGCTTCAAAGATCGATCAGAATGAACGTAAGCTTCATCAAGAAATGTATCAACTTCATCGCGATCTTCTGAAAATAAGGCATAAAGAGCCGGTTTTAAAAAAATCCGGCCGAAAGGGAATCGACGGTGCAGTTATTGGTGAAAACGGATTTGTTTTAAGGTATTTCGGTTTATCCTGTGATCAGGACAGGTTATTGATAGTCAATATGGGACAGGATCGGGAATTGAGACCAAACCCACAACCGCTACTTGCTCCACCACGAAACTATTGCTGGAATCTGGAATGGTATAGCGAGAATCCGGATTATGGTGGTGAAGGAATACCTCCGGTAGTTGCCGATCAGAAATGGGTTCTTTCGGGTCGAACTGCTTATTTTCTAAACCTGTACCAGACAAATTAAACTGGATTTATAGAGCTGACAATTGAGCTGCGAGAGCCGCATTAAGAGGAAAATGGGAAAATATTGTTGCACCATGCATAGTAGAATTGCCAATTTAATTTTATAATTCATTGGGAATCGATACTGACCCCGATTTCCGAGTCATCAGGAAGTAAGATCTGCTTCTCCGGTTGAATATACCAGCATGGTTGTGGGAAGGTCTTTCAGGAGGTTGCGTATATTATCCTGAAATTTTTGTGCTCTTGATTCATCAGGAACTTCAAAACCCAGAAAAATAACAGTGGAGTTTTTGGAATGGTGATGAAGCAGTTCGGGGAAAGGGGCTTTTGAACAGATTAATTCCATTTTCATATTTATTCGCGAGGAATCAATCAGGTTCCCGAGTTCTTCAGAAGCGTTTTTTTTATGTGTTTCATCCGGAACTACCCGAAGAATCCGGATTGAGGTTCCTGACCACTCTGAATTAAGGGAGATAAGGTAGGAAAGTATTACCATCAGGGAACCATTTCTCTGACCACGCCACCAGATATCGATTTGTTTTTTGCGTTGATCAGGTTTGGGTAGCCCGCTATCATGAACAAGCAATATACTCATATTTAAAAGTTTTGCAGTTTTCAGAGAATTGATGAATCCTTTAGCACGTTCGCTTACAGAGGACCATCCAAACAGCGCGAGGTTTGGTTTCAGGGGTCCAATTGATGTTGATTGAAGGAACTGATTAAGTCCGAGTTCGAAATCGGGTGTGACAAGGACTTCCGGAAAGGCTTTTATTTTATGTTTTACAGTGAAATCATAAAGGGTTTTGATGTACTGTTTGCGTTTTTCAATCATTTGATCAAATTCACCAATCAGTATGCCTGCGAGTGTGATAATCCCTCTACCACTTCCAAGCCAGTTTGCATATTTTACAAGAGTTAAACGGTGATCCGGATTGCCGCTGAAAACTACGATAGTTGGTCTCCAGTTTTTTGGATGTACCGGAAGCGTGGATAGTGTCAGAAGGTGATCTCTTGTTCGGGTATAGAAGAATCCCCGGCGGGCATCACCAAATGATGCAGAGAGAACGAATTTTCTTACATATAGAAACAGACCGCAGACAAAAACTGTTGCCAGAAGGGCGGCTGGAGCATCAATAAGAAAAGAGACTCCAAAACATGAAACAGCACCAATAAGGGCAGGCAACCAGTGGAAATATTTGAATCGGGGTCTGAAAGAGGGGTTGCGGCTGAAAGATTCAACAAATGCTGCAAGATTGGTGATTCCATAGGTCCAGAGAAAAAGCATAGTTACAATCGAGGCAACCATGTTCAAAGCACCACCTTCAGAACCGTTGCGGGCAAAATAGAGTACCAGCAGACTGATTACCAGAGTTAACCACAAAGCACGTCTCGGTTCTCCGGAATTTGACAGTTTCCCAAAGAAATTGGCTGGTTTCAGCAAACGATCCTGTCCCAGTGATTGAATAATTCTGGGAGCTCCGAGAAAAGAGCCAATAGCGCTGGACAGTGTAGCGCAGAATACACCAAGAATTATCAGAAAGCCTGTATGAAATGGCGCAATATCGATAAGAGACTGGTAAGGTTGATTTATAAGCATTTCACGCGAAATAGCACCGCCGCATATAAGGATTTGAGCCCCATAAATAAAAATACCTAAACCGATAGCACAAAGAGTTCCAAGTGGTATTGAACGGGTAGGGTTTTTCAGGTCGCCAGACATATTGACCCCGGCCATAATACCTGTAACAGCAGGAAAATAGATCGCAAAAAGCTGCCAGAAGGAAAAGCTGCTTTCGCTATAAGTTGAAAAATTGGCATCAAATATGGATTGATCAAATTTCAAAATTGCTCCACCAATAAAAGCAATAATGGAAAGACCAAGGAGTCCCATGATAAAGAACTGGATTTTGATGGCGCCTCCAGCGCTTCTGTAGGAGATCGCAAAAAGGGAGAGTGTGGCAATAAATGCTATGGGTGCAAACCAGGGTTTGAAAAATGGCATGGTTCGAACAAGGGCTTCAGTAAAACCCAGAGTATAAAATGGAACTGAAAGGGCCTGAGCCAGAAAAAGGGCTAAACCAATTGTACCACCAAATTCGGGCCCAAGGGTTCTTGAAATCAGGAAATAGGCTCCACCACCTTTAACATCCGTGTTTGTTGCAATAGCTGAAATTGATAGGCCGGTAATTGTAGTAATGAGTTTGGAAATTGAAAGAATTATCAGAGCGCTGAAAATCCCGGCGTGTCCGACAACAAATCCGGCACGCATAAACATGATCACACCTAGTATGGTCAGAATAGAAGGAGTAAAAACGCCGCCAAAGGTAGAGAGCTTTGGTGGTGTTTCACCCACCTGGTTATCTGGAGGTTCTTTAATAATTTTTTTTGACTGTTTGAATTGTTTGTTAAGAGTATTAAGTTTTAACATAGGTATTAAGTATAGATTTTTTTCAGGTATTATGGGAAGTAAAAGTTATCAAATAACCCCTGAAGTACAGTTTATATATCATAACCGCGAAAAAAATGTTGAAAAAGAGAATAATATCAGATTATTCCTTTTTGATAGTATTGCAAAACTTATTTTAAACGCGGACAAAAATAATGTCATAATTACCTGAAATGATGAGCTGTTGTAGAAATATTTAGTATACAAGATACCTGAGTACAGTTCATGCCAGATTTTTTGAGTTAATTTCTCTGATATTGAGCGGGTATTATGAAAAAAATGCCTGATCAGGAAAAATAAGTAAAAACAGACAGTGATAAATCAGAGAAGAATTTTTTTTCTTTCTGAATATTTTAAGCGATTAATGTCTTACTTTGTAGTTCAGGAGTAGTTGTATGAAACGAGTGGTTTTTTTGATTCTGATTCTTTTATCAGTAACAATTGCTCAGGATGAGATGAAACCATGGGAGAAGCTGGGACTTTCACAGACAGAATGGAAAATGATAAAAGATGCTGATCTGAGCATCAAAAAAGTAGAAAGTCTTCTTAAGGATGGAATCGGTATTGAAGAATATTTATCAAAAACCTGGGAAAATTATGGCTTGACTGAATCTGAGTGGATTCAGAAACGCCGGTCTGGAATTACAAACTATGATATTCAACTTGAGGCAAGTGTAAAAGATAAAGGTTTCGGGGAAGATACCAAAAATGGTATAAGGTCAGATTTCTCGAGCATGTCGGGTAATGGACAAATGGTTTCCAGTCTTTTTTTACCCGGGTATCAACAAATCAAAGCGGGCAAAAAAGGCAGGGGCATTTTGATGGTGTCGCTGGCAGGTGGAGCTGTTGCCTGGTGTACTGCTGACGCTATCGCGAACAAGCGTTTTTTTGCATTGCCAGTCTGTGTATTGGCTCTTGATATGATCTGGAGCTTTGTTGATTTCAAGGTATCCAGCAAAAAGTGAACGATTGTCACTCTTTTGTTTGTTTCAACAAACCGGTCAGATGGCATATAAAAAAAGGTTAAACCCTGATCTTTTAAATAATAATGTTAGTATAAAGAAAATTCTGAATATACAATCAAGATATGGAAGTGATAATCTGCGGTAATGATTATTAATAAAGTTTGCTCAGTATGGCTGTGCGATCGTTTGTAGTTTGTGAATAGATTCTGAATCATTGTTATCAGATTTCCAGGGGATTTTTGAAAATGTCTACAATATTTTTTACTGAGAAAACCTGTTTTGTTTGTGGGGCGGTTAGCAGATATCCTTTGATAAATCTTTCTTTATCAATTGTAGGTCCCCGGGATCTTGATGGGAGGCCTTCACAGATTGAGCGTGCATCAGTTTATCTTTGGGTTCAAAGATGTGCTGGATGCGGTTATTGTGCTCCGGAGATTTCTGAAGGGAATCGGGGGGATAAAGAATTTATAAAAAATGAATTCTATACTAAGCAGCTTTATAATACACAGTTTCCAGAAACTGCTAACTCATTTTTGTGTCACAGTCTTTTAATGGAAAAAGATGACAAGTTATCCGATGCAGGGTGGGGGGCTGTTTTTGGCGCCTGGATATGTGATGATAACGGGTTTAAGGATGGGGCTGTTTTATGCAGAAAAAAAGCTGTATCTTTCTTCAAAAAAGCGATTAAAAATGGATTGTCATTTGCAGAAAATCGTGTTCAGCAGCAGATCTATTTAATTGACTTGCTCCGAAGAAGTCTGGAGTTTGATGAGGCTTTGGAGTTATGTGATAAAGAGCTGGAGAAAGAAAACGATCACGAACTAATTGATTATTTTAACCTGGAACGGGAATTAATACTCAAAAAAGATACTTCATGTCATGATGATACAGAGATTGAAGAGCTCGATTATTAAAAATTCGAAATCAGAAAATCGAAATGCGAAACAGAACGATTAGAAAAACTCGAAATCAATCAGAATAAAATTACAAACAATCGGATAAAATCGGAAACAATAAGATAGAAATTACAAACTAAACAAATAAGAGTAAGTTCTCTAATAATCCTGGTTTGTGATTTTTATTTCTTATTGTGATTTGGTATTTTATTTTTTTTGCTTCTTACCCCACTCTCCTTCTCCGAGCTTTTATTTATTCTTCTTACATACAATTTGTTCAACATTCTGTATTCAGAGTCTCCTCTCACACGTCGGTAGAGGGAGAAGTCAAGATATGGGGGCCATCCAGAATATAACATAAAAAATCTTAATGACTAGGAAAGTATAAAGATATTGAATTAAAAAAGCTCATTGCTTATAGTTCAAAGCTTTTCTCCTCAGTAATTGGCTTACAAATTGCGCACTATACGGTTATTCGTTCAAAATCACTTTATAATGGGCATTATATGATCAGAATTATCTGATATAAGATAAAAGGGCTGAGATTTACAATTGGTGCGAGGGAATAATGAAAATTGTAATAAAGCACGAAGAGTGTAACCGATGTGGTGTTTGCGTCTCCTTTTGTCCCGAAGTATTTCATTTTGACAGAAAAGGAAAAGTTACGGTCAGGTATTGGGAACTCCCTGTTGGTCTTGAAGGAGATTGTAAAAAAGTATCAGAAATTTGTCCCCAGGATGCAATAGAAGTTATTAATATCTGTTAAAAGTTCGAATGTCGGAAGAGAGGAAAAATAAACGCAGGAGGTGCAGAGGATGTCTGCGTCCCCCTGCGTTTTAAATTTTCCGGTTTCTTATTCTATCACCCAAAAATATTCTTTCCCTGTGTTTATTTTTGTATTTACTTTTTTTCCTTCTCTATATTTTTTTCTCTGCGTGCTTTGCGTTCTCTGCGTTTTAAATTTTCCGGTTTCTTATTCTATCACTCCAAAAATATTCTTTCTCTGTGTTTTGAATATTTATTATCGTTTTCTGGCAGGAAGTTCACCAAGAGGAACACCGGGAGAATTATCAGTGTCGTCATTTTCATAATAAAAATAAGCACCTGTCGCAGCACCAGCTATGGCAATGCCAGATAAAACAGTCCATATTGGAAACCTTCGTTTTGGTTTTTCGGTGATTTGTGCATTTATGTCTGGTTCCACTTTACTAACCACCGGTTCTGGATTTTTAAGAAGTTCTCTGGTCATACGTGGAAGAATATTGGAAAAAAAAGCTTCTTTTGATACTGATGTCGATAGATGCTCAAAAGCAAGTTGTGTTCTGTTTATAATTTTTATACGCTGAAGACTAAGGGAAAGAGTTCCATTTTCTCTTGATACACTCCCCCCGATAATTTCGTCAGCCGAAAGAAGTGTACCTGCAGCAGCAAGTCCCTCTTTCTGTGAACAGATAATGTTTGACACATTAAACCCCTGCGCTTCAAGTACAGGCGGTATAAACTCCCGTTTTAATACCAGATAGTTATCAGACTGTTCAATTAATGAAGATATCGAATCACATATAGCACTTGTCATATTGTCACTTATGCCGCCACTGCTGTTGTCAAGACCAAGAACTCCAATTACCGGTTTTGTATCCTGAGACAGGATTTCAGAAAAACAGCATATAAAGCTAAAAGTCAATGCTTTTATTAATACTGAAGCAAAACCGGCAAACTTTCCATATCTTGAACAGAAAAGGTTTTTAAAACATGAATCTATTTTGTACACATGACCACCCTGTTAAAAACCTTTGGTGATGATGCACCTTCAACCAGCGCTTTCATTTGCAAAACATAAGCGCCTGCCGACACTTTTTCATCAATTTTAAGATGCGAGACTCCGGGACGAAAATTGTGCAGCTCCTTTTTCCAGATAACCTGACCCCGAATATTAAACAATATAAAAGAAAGTTTTCGAGTCTGGTAAGGTAATGAAAACTGAACTGTAAAAATTCGTCCAAAAGGATTTGGGTAAACAGATTTCAGCGAAAGAATGCTCTTTTGTATCCTTAAACCAAGATCCCTGAAAAACTGCTCATCTCCAATCGCAATAATCTGTACCTGATTTTGATTGGGTTTTAATGTAATCCCAATAGTGTCTTTCGAATCAACCCACCTGTTATTGTCCATGTCAAACCATTGCAATTTTTGGGACTGTTCAATTCCGAAAGTCTTGCCAACAGCTGCTTTGATTGTAACAGGTGAAGAAGACCGGTTTTCAAAAAGCAGTTCATAAAAGTTTCCATCAACTGAGTCCTGTGATGATACAATGCTGCCCCATTTATCGTTTTTCGAGTTATCATAAACAGATACCCGTTGTTTTGAAAAAGCAGGTGAAAGACTATAACGGATGTCTTTTGACAAAAGACCATTGTGTCCGCAGTATACAGGTGGAAGAGCTGTATTGTCGTTTACCCATGAATTAATCCGAAAGCTCCATCGTTTTGATATGGGCGACTTTTTTTTGGAAAGAGCAGTTTTTTCATTTTCAGCGGAAGAAATTGATGCAGATACTGGTGGAATATAAATCGAAACAGCTTTTTTTGAAGGATTATAGATAGTATAAGGTTTAAATCCTTCTATAGGTTCATTTTTTTCATCAAGCCCCGGCATGGCTTCAAGATATACCGGGTTAGTCTGATAACTGTTTTTCGAATTTTCCCAAGAATAGATTTCGATTAAATCTGCTGAATTTGAAGAGTTTTTGGTATTACTTGTTTGAATAATATTATCAATATTTATATCGAATGGAAAAGGACTGGAAAAATCGGTCCATTCATTTGCTTTCAGATTTATGACAGTGGTATCGACTAATTGAGCCACCTGCGCAGAGCCATAATCTATACTGAACCGGCGATCCGTTTTTATCCAGAAAAAAGATCCGGGTGTAAACCTGAAAAGAGAATCAAGTCTTGAGTCATACTCAACCCAACCGCCATCAAAGGCTTTGGAATGTCCAGGTATCCATTTGATAATTCGCATTTCATTTTTATCGTATGACCAGTTCTTGATTCCAAAGGAAAGGTTCATTATAGATTCAATTTCTGGATTATCTGGTGTAGCACTAATAACAAGGGGAGTCCATTTTTGTGTTTCGGTAAAAACATTATCGCAATTCAACTTTTCTCTTTTGACAGGCAGGCTTAAATTCAGAACAGATTCGTTTGTGTTATCAGTTACCTGGAAATAAGATCTTAATCCGCTGCATTCATCGGCAACACCCGGAGGTAATAACAGCCGTACTTTTTGCTTGTTTCCGTTGTTTTCGATTATTGAAATATTGAGAGGCATCTCCCAGGGTGATTCACTGCCAGGGCTTGCAGTAAATTTCAAGTTAAAGTTCTTAATATTATCGGTGATTTCTATTGTATCAATAACTCTCTGATTGCTTGAAACTGCCTGTTGCCTTCCGGACAGCAGACTGATTTGAGGGGCTGAAGTATCGATCATGAAAACAAAAGGACAGTCAAAAGAGGTGTTTCTGGCAGAAACAAGGTTGTTTTCCGTGTCAATTTTTATGGAATCATAAACAGCCAACCACCCGTCTTCATAAATATCATACCGGAAAAGGCGTATGTGTGATACCAGATCAGATTCAAGTTTTTGTGGAAAGGGTGTCTGAACCCACAATGGATTGTCGATTTGATTCCCGTTTCGAAACAAAAAACCTGGGCTTATGCTTATAAAACCTTTTTGGGGTCCATTCCAGTAATCAATTGTGTCGGTAAATGAGAACTGTGAAGTTGTCCATATACGTAAAGAATCACTGAAAAGAGACTGCGTGTTTTCAGGGGTGATTTCTGCTACTTGTAATTCGGCCAGGCTTAAACCGGTAAAGCGTGCTTTTGTCCTGGACAGGCTGTCCGGTTTTGACCAGTTACCTGATGAATCCGAAACCATTAATGCAAAAAAGTATTCTTTACCAGTAGCCAATTTATTTAATGTCAGAGAAGAATCTGCAGGTGAAAAAGTTCCAAGGAGTGTATCTGAATTGTCGTTATAATCTATCGGATATCGAAAATCACACATGAAAATGCCAATTTTGTAGACATCTTCGGGAACAGGATGAATGCTTTCCCAATTCAGGGTGATATTCTGGGGTTCTGTTGATGAATTTAATTTGAATGTGTTTACAGGGGGTATTGTATCGATTGTTGAAATTGAGTCGAATCCAAGGGGCCCGCAAGGGGTATAATCGCCGTTTTTTAGTGAAAGAAATGCACCAAAATAGTAAAAAGTTTCGGTTTCGAGGTTTTTGATTGTATCGGAACTGGTTGTAAAATCATAGTGGTTAGTATCGGTATTTGATGCAGGATATGAAGAAAAACGGTTTTGGGAGCTGTATGCGATAACAAGAGAGACTGCATCAGATGTATCCAGAAATTGTGGATACCACCGGATCAGGGCTGAAGAGTTATCAATGCTACTGGCAACAAGCTTGAAGTCAGAGATATTTGTAACTGGACAGGTTCTTGAAGAATCCTGGGCGAGTTGTCCGTTTTTTCCGACTGCGCGTACAAGAAATTTACATGAATCATTTATTGAATTGGGAACAAGCCAGCTGTATTGTGAAATATTACCGATAGTTTTGGTAATAAAGGTCCAGTTGGTATTGTTATCTGATCGGACAAAAAGGGAACAGGACTCTACACTTTCTACATTTTCAAGTTCCCAGCTGATTGTATATAGAGATTCTGCCTGTAACACAGTTTCATCAGGAATTCTGATATTCGAAACATTGATAAAATAAGATTCGGATGATTCCAGAAAATCCAGTCCGTAGTAATCACAGGTGGAGTTTAGTTCCGAGAGGTTGTATCCGAGATATTCGCTGACCAGGTTTAGAGAATCGAACAATTCGATATTTTTGATTTTCAGGGGGGAATTATCGGACACGAGAACCATTATTGCGCCTTTGGCTATAAGCCACTTGTCCGGTTCGTTTCGTCTTTCGTTGTTCAACAGACTTCCCATAAAGATTGAGTCATTAACACCCTGAAACTGCAGGTGAATGGAATCATTAACCTCTACAGTAAAATAGTCATATTGTTTGTATGTGTTTTCTGTTTCAGGGAGTGGGAACAAGAACTGAATATTGTGGGTTTTATTATTCGTAATAAATTCCAGAGTTTTAAGCCATGGACAGTTTTCATAATTTGGAGAGCACCTTATGATATTCTGTGGAATCGAATTAGAAATGGTAATGTTGAAGTTCTTTTTAGAGTTTGGGAAGAGTTCTGTCCATTTGGGAAGATTTTCTACAAAAATACTGGCTTTGATTTCTGTTAAATCACTATTATTGAAAACAGTATCAATTTTGGAGGATATGTTGTACCCGTAATTGAACTCATCAGATTTTTTTCTGGTCCATGAGAACAGGCTGAAAGAATCACCTTTGGACAGTCCTGAAAAGGGATAAGCGTTTGCGGTCAGGATAACAGAAATAATTATCCCTGAAAAGTAAAGGCGTATTAAACAAAAAGTTTTCATATTCACTGAAAAAACGTTAAGCCTGAAAATTGTGCAATGCGAATAATCTATTCAAAAAGATTGAAATTAAAAAGAGTAATATATACAAAATTTAATATACTTTAATATTTGTTGTATGATAAAATTCTATAATAGATGGACGGATAAAAACAATAATAACCTGCGATAGTAATAATTTTAAAAATATAAAAAGGATAGATAATATGGGGCTGAAGGTTTCTGTTTGCGTGCACCCCGGGCACCCTTATTGCAGTTCCTGACATCCGTTTGGGGTCACGCACAAGTCTGGTTGCAGTAAGGATTACCTTACAATAACCTTTACCGTAAATGCAAAAAGCTCATTGCTGTTTAAAGTTTTTATAATCAATTAGAAAAAGATACGGATTGCGGATTAACGAGAATTTACATGCTCGGTTGTGCCTTCGCTTCTTGTAGTCGTTGCTGCTGCTGTTGCTGGTACAATTAAGACTACAATAATCAAGTCCCGACTAACACGTCCGGGGTACAGCTAATGACTATAATGGTCAAATCCCGATTTTACATCGGGTCACGCACGAAGTTTGGTTGCAGTATAAGATTCCCGCCCTAATAAATATCCATCATGGTTTATTTATTCCAATCAGGTATAATCAACGGCACAGAAAATTTTCTATTGGGAATTGTGATTTTCATTGACTTTCCCCCAAGTCTCCTTTTGCATTAATTCCATTGTTTATTTGATTACTGAACGCTGATCACCTCAATTCACCAAGGATTCGGGTTGCGGGTTAACCAGAAGTAATTGGTATAATAAAAATATAATGATCAAATTCCGATTTATATCGGGTAAGCACGAGAACTGGTTGCAGTTAGGGTTGCCTTCAAATAAATTTTGGTAGCATTCAATTTGATTTTATAGAAATATACAAATAAAAAAGGATATCAATTTAAAAAACTGATATCCTGAAAAATTAACTAAAAAATTCGAGTTTATTTTTTTCTTGAACGAAAGAAACCCAGACCAAGAAGACTGATTCCAAGTAGGGAAAGTACAGCAGGTTCTGGAACTGATGTGTAACTTACGCCTTTGACCGAGAAGTCATTAGTTATAAAAGACATACATTCATCTTTTGCATAAAGACTAATACTTTTAGCTGTTTTGTTGATATCCAAAACCAGCTCACCATTTTCATTTGCAGTAATGAAATCAACTGTTTCACCAGTGTTAAGCTCGTATGTACCTTCTTCATCCCATTCGGCTAATTTAAGTTTGAAGAACCCCAAATCCAAAATAAATTCATCATGAAAAAGCTTACTAATATAAATAGACTCAAGATTCACTTCGTCATCGAATGAGATTGTCAGTACTTCAGGATAATCAATTTCATCAGATTCATCAATGATTCCGTATTTTATACCAACACCAGCTTCATCATTCCACGTAAGCGTTGCGCATGATGGTGCAGCACTTAAAGTAATACCTGATGTTTCATCATAAAAAGAACTCTCACCATGCATATCACTAAAAGAATCATCTGAAAAATACACGGGTGCTGCTGCTGCATAAACTACTATCCCTAATACAGCCAACACTGAGGAAATTAGACGTTTCATTAAAACTCCTTTTTTAATTTTAATTTTGGAGTTGTAGATTAGGCAAAATACATGCCACAAAAAGTTGCAAAAAAAAGCTAAATTGAAGGGTCCGGATGCAGATGTTATAAAGAATATCATAAAGGTGTCGGAGAAGTTTACAGTAGTTTGGAAAAGGGTGCGAATTATGAATTATGAATGGTGAATTATGAATGGTGAATTTTCATGTTTCGTATTTCGTGCTTCGTATTTTACTTTTTTAATTTAACACAAACTGGTTTTGCCGGTAATCCTGTAATACCAATTGTCGCGGAAGCGATTGAGATTCCATTGCTTTCAAAAGAGGCAAGAATTTCCCTGCTCAACCGGTCTTTAAGATCACGTATTTCATGGTCCAAAGCTATAAAACGGAGTGTAAGTTCAAGCCAGTTATCGGTTATTCGGTAATAGACACGAGGTTCAAGCTGTGATGGTTTTACAAGATAACGGCGCTCAAGCTCAAGAAGATCCGGTTTACTTATTTTACTTATTGGTATTGTATGTTGATAAGCCGAAGTCAGTATGATCTCTTCAGCCAGTTTTCTATCAGATCCGTATTTTATCATAAAATGCATCTCTTCCCACAGGTAGGGGAAACTGCGGGTGTAATTGTAAATCGGATTATCAAATATTTTATCGTTTGTTATTGTCACGATCCTTCCTGTATACTGACGTGCCTCGACCCACATTGCAGGGTTTGCCTGTTGAACAGCCGGCGGCTGCCCCATTTCCATCACCGATGTAGTAGTAAAAGACAAACTTATCACATCGCCGCGGACATTCCCCATTGATATCCGGTCGCCTACGTTAAAAAGTCTTCCTCTGAGAATTATGAAATATCCTGCGATTGCTGTAACGACTTTTTGAAGAGCGAAAGCAAGTCCGGCTGAAATAAGCCCGAACGCTGTTGCAAGCCGCACAGGATCATCAAACCAGACTGAAAGAAATCCAATCAAAAATAGAAAGGTAATAGTAATATTTATTGCCTGATTTGACCAGAACAAAGTTCTGGCGTCTTTTCTTCCTTTGATAAACAACCGGGCAAACCGACGCAAAAGAAAGCTCAAAAGCAAGAAAAAAACCAGCAAGGAAAGAGTAAGAAATGCTTTTCCGGCATTTTCTGCTGTAAACCCGACCAGTTTTATTCCGAATACAGACAGAGCTTTATTGGGACCAACCAGATCAAAAATTCCCATAGATTTTTACTTTGATTATTGAATAAAAAGATGGGTATAACTTTAGAGCAAGAAGTGTACCTGAAGAAAAATTAAAAAACAGGTTAAATGACCTGGCAAATAATTAATAAGAAACTGTCGGGCTTTTATAAAACTCACAATTGTAATAAATGAATTTACAAAGGGCAGTTATGATTCAGAAGGTTTATTGTGGATAACGGGAGACAGTTGAATCGTCTCCCGTTTATTAAAACATGGTTTATTTTCGTTTTCTTCTGAAAAGGGAAATAAAAGTAAGTCCGATAACGAAAAAAGCAGCAGAACAGGGTTCTGGCACAGAGTTAACATCTCCGACTGCAGTAACATTTACTCCCATAAAAAATATGTTATCATCAAAACTGGGGTTAGATGTCCTCATGGTAAAAGAAGTAATACCTTCTGAAATAAATGGTGTATTATCTATCATATTTCCCTGGGTTAAATCATACAACTCATCATCGTAACGATATCCATCAATATCAGTCTGGTAAGGATCAGATGGATTTGACGGGTCATCATCAAGCCCACCAACAGTAATCAATCCACCATTTGCCCCAACCCCGTCATCCTGACCACCTGCAGAAGTAGTTAACCTGCGTCCGTTAATATCAACCTGCGAGTACTGACCGCTTGGTTGATATCCGTACCCGATACCCAGGGACAGAAGCGCTTCAAAACCAGGGCTCGAAGGATCTGGCATTGGGTCATCAAATGTAAAAGTAACAACGTCTGCATCCTGGTCAGAAAATCCATCCAGAAAAGCTATTGTACGTTCCATTTCGGAAGGATTACTATATACAATAGCAAGAATTTCACCATCAGTTTCAGAGTTCGGTATTTCATAATCAATAGAAAAGTCATATCGATCAGAAGATCCGTTACCAACCTTGTTCTTGACTTGATCTGTGACATCAAGCCTGAAGGCCTGAAGGTTATTGGTCAGACCCAATGCTGTAAAATTAGTGGCATCATAAACAATTCCGTCAAATGAGACTGATGGTGCATCA
>Ga0209723_1004145_pt1 | contig 16557 bp, 10 predicted proteins | sample BiotimSIPDNA_2_FD_185750 | JGI IMG/M metagenome (GOLD analysis project Ga0209723, IMG submission 185750) | Anaerobic biogas reactor microbial communites from Washington, USA - Biogas_R2 time_0 SIP DNA (SPAdes) (version 2) | ecosystem: Engineered > Bioreactor > Anaerobic > Unclassified | place... | reverse complement strand
CGGTTTTTCCGGGAACCTCCAGTCGGCCTACGGCCTCCTTCCGGTTCCCGGAACTGTGGTTTCTTTAACTACACAAAATGTAGTTTATTGTTTTACGGAAAAGCGACATGAACTCAAAAACCGCGGGTTCTCTTTAGCATGAAATTGTGAAACACCTACATAACTGCCATTTAATAAGTTATTAGCACCGTCAGGTAAATTGTTTTTATCAAGACAATACATTAATAGTGAAATTGATATTAATCGTTGCTGACCGTCTACGATGTCTATATTTATATCATCTTTTTTATGTAAAATAACTGAGCCGATTCGATACTCGCTCTTATTTTTTTCTATGGCTTCTCGTACATCATTAAAAAGATTACGAATATGCCTTCGTTCCCATTTATATGGGCGCTGATACTCTGGAATCTTGAGACTTCTGTTCTGCAAAACCTCTGATATTGATTTTACTGAAAAAGTAATTCCGTTCATTTTGTATCTCAAATACTCTGAGTCCACTTAGTATGGTTTAACTTATAATCATCAAAGATGATGGAAACAAAACCCTGTACTATATTTCAACTCAATAATTTTTGAATATTTTCTGTCATATGCCATCATTAGATCTGTTACTATCATATCATCAACTGTAGATTCCCTCAATAAATCCCTGCCCCCAGCTTTTCTCTCTTTTCTCTTTGGCACTCAAACAAACTGTACCCTTTAAGCTCAGATAATAATACTTCTGTCATTTACTTCTCGGACTAACCTTCGATCAGAAACAACGACATGTCTGTTTCATAGATTTTCCTCTGCGATGAATTTATACTGCATTGTAGATATTCACTTAAAATACTATTCTCTTTCAATATTCTTTATCAATCCATGAAGCTCATGCCTGGCTATCGAGAAGAGGGAATAATCTTAGCGGAAATATGGAATTTTTGTGCAGCGATAGTAGCAAATTGATTCATTAATAGAGATTTCAGTCGATTCCAAGCTCTTTCTCCATTTCTCGCCATTGTTTACCAAATTCTACTTTTTCTAGAGCTATTTTTCGTTTGTCTTCTGGCAAACATTGAATACAGGTTTCGTATTGAACTCCTTTGTAAAATTCTTTACACTTTGGGCACAATTCCAATTTATATAAATCAAAGTAGGCTGCACATTTTTTACAACAAGTTATGGTATTTTCAAAGGAAAGATATTTAATGTTGTCGTCAACATACAGTAAAAATGCCTTTTTCTCAATCGCTTCAGATTCCTTGTTTTTTGCCTGTTGTCTTTGCAGCCAATACTTAACATTTATTAAATTATGTTTATTTCGCCATTTGTCCTTTGATACAAAGCACTTATCTCGGACCTCAATTGCTTCTTCATTTTCATAAAAGATTGAAATAAGCTCATCAATGGATTTACAAACTGAGTTATCAAATTCGTGCCGACATTCTGTGCAGAGAAATTGTGGAGCTTTTCTAATTCTTTTGTTAGGATTTCTACCCATACAATTTGGACACAAAGGAATGGGAACATAATCATAGTTTTTAAGTATGTGATTTCTAAAATCGAATTTATCAATGTCGGGATTATTGTCGATGTAATCTTTAGCGTATTGTCTCGTTATTTCCGTTAAAAAATAAGAATATTTTCTAGGGTGAGAAAGATGCTGTAAAGTTAATGTCTCCTTACTACTACATATTTCACACCTGTCTCCAATTAATGCAGACCTTCTTTCTTTCCAGTCTTTTGTATGCCAAGAACGTTGTCCTTCTTTGAAGTCACCCCAACATTGAGCTTTTGCGAGTTCTAATTCGATTTCACCATTAATCAATTTTGTCCTTAGCTCTTTGAATTCGTTATAGGTCAACATAATTATTCATTCGTTATTCGTATTTTCACGGTCAGTTTAACTTACTGCTAGCGGTTCGCCACACCCGCCCGTAGTACCAACAGTAAATAAGTATTGGAAAAATAAGAAATCCAAATAAACATTTCATATTCCTTAATATTCTTTTATTTCTTCGCCGCCTAGAAGGCGACTAAGTTTTTTATTACTGCACCATTGCATACAACGGGTTGGCCAACAGTTGATCGTGCGGCCTTGCGCATGTCAACTTTGGCCTGTTGGTGGATGTAAATTTAAACCTACCATAATGTAATGTCTTTCGGCGGCGTTCTTATGTCTTTCTTCTTATTTCCCAGCCCCCGGTTTTCTTTTCTTCGCGGCGGCTCTTATGTCTTTTTAACCTGTTTTTAAAACTTGCCCGTCTTTTCAGCCGGAGCCATGACGGCGGAGGATGATTACTTTATACCATTATTTTGTCCTTCAATGAACTGTAAGAATCTATCACATCATATTTAATGTCTTTGTGTCCTAAGGCTTCAAAGTGCTTCTTTGCGTAGCTGATTTTCTTTTGTTCTATTTCTTTCAATTGTAGAGTCTCCATACTCCCTTTTGTCTCTGCAATGAAATAAACGTATTTGAATTTATTGGTTTCAAAAACTATCGCCCAGTCAGGGTTATAATTACCGACAGGCGTGGGAATTTTAAAACCGGAAGGGAGCTTTGCATAAACAAGAACTTCTTCACACTCTAAATCTGTCGCAAAAGCGCGTTCTGTTTTTGAATCGGTCTTCAGATAATCGTAAATATGCTTTTTGACTTCGAGTATATTTTCTTTCAGAGAACCCTTGAAATTATTAATTGTGAAAATAGCATCATCATAAGTTTTATCTGTCTTAGAATAGGTGATATTATTTATCAGTGTAGCGGCTTTCTCACTGTTGATCAGGTTAGAAACACCTTTTATAAAATTTTCCGGGTTGACTCTGAAGTTTGAAAAAGTGCTTGCACGTAAACCCTGTAATATTTTGACAATAGTTTTTCTAGTCAGGTTTGTTTCTTTTGCAATTTCGGCAATCAAGTCATATTTCAAGGAACCAAGTAATGAATCTGCCTTTTCAGTTATGTTTTTTAACTTCTCCATGCTGTTGCCTGATTTAAGGCTTTCTTCATCAATTTTATCCTTCTGCTCTCCATCCGTTATGTTTATTGTAACTTTTTTTACCACAAGGTTACTTTCAATTGCCCCTATGCTTTTTTTAATGAGTTCAGCGCTGTCAAAATCGACTTCGTAAACAGTCTTTACTTTCAATTTCTTCCACAAATCCTGAAATTCCTTCTTTGCGAAGTTCTCATTGGGTTTGAGGATGGCTTCATTGATATTATTTGCTTTTTCATCTTCTGCAGCTTTGTAATTGGCTGTTGCATAAATGTTTTGAACCAATTCTTCCACACACGATTGAAAACCTTCAAGATTTTCCGGCACTTTGTAGGTATGATTTTCAATAGCATTGATTAGGTCTTCGGTTATCTGGTAGTTCTCGTCAACATACCCTTTCATTTTGAAATCGAATATCAAATCCATGGAGGTCTGATTATCAAAAATGATCTTTTCGCCCTTTTCGTTTGTGAGTACACGGTCAACAAGAACGTCGTTAGTAAGTTTTACAGGGCGTTCGGAAAGGGATTCAACAATTTCTCGTTGTAAATCACGTGCAAAATTTTCATACGATTCACTTGCAACAACGGTTAATTTATTAACTTCAAAGAATTCGTTTTCCAGTACAGATTCATCCATCCGCTCGCCATGTTCATTTACACAAATACGCAATCCGCGGCCTATTTCCTGTCTTTTGCTGATATTTGATTGGCTGTGTTTAAGTGTGCAGATCTGGAATACATTTGGGTTGTCCCAACCTTCACGGAGTGCAGAATGAGAAAAGATAAAGCGGGTAGGCTCATTGAAACTTAACAGCTTTTCTTTATTTTTCATAATCAAGTCGTAAGCACTCTCATCGTCACTGCCGCTTTCACCTCTTTTTTCACTGGAATCAACGAATTTTCCCTTTTTATCTATTGAGAAATATCCCTGATGCACTTTGTCTGCGGGATGTTTGGATAGGTATTCGTTATATTTTTCTTCAAAAATATTCTGCTCTTGTATCGCATTATTGTATTCCTGCTCAAATATTTCTGCGTATTCGCCTTTGCGCTGGGCATCATTTTTATCATAGACCCGGTATTTTGCTACTTCATCAATAAAAAAGAGGGAAAGAACCTTAATGCCTTTGGGAAACATGATTCGTTCTTTTTCGATATGGGATTTTACCGTTTCTCGAATCTGGATTCTGCGAACATGTTCCTCGTCTACATCGCCGACAGTTTGCCCAACATGCATTACTATACCGTTTGTGAAGCTTACGGTGTTTTTCAGCCCATTGATTTCTTTAACCGTAAAACCTTTGTATTCAGGTAACTCATTTGAATGCACAAACAGTTCATCTTTTTCTTTAATCTTCTTAATTTTCTTTGCAATCCCATTTTTTTGCTTTACTTCAAGCTCTATAAACGCAACTGGGTAGTGGTTTGCACTAATCTGGATTCTATCGAGAAACAGGTAGCTGTTAGTGCCACTGTTACCAACAACTTCAATACCTTTTACGTTGATTTTCTTTACCAGCTTGTGGTTATAAGCATCGATTGCATCAAGACGGTATATTTTATTGAAATCGTTTTTGTGGGTCGCGGAATAGCGTAGGGTAAAGAGCTGGTTAAATTCTCTGTCTGTAAAAATCTTCTCGGCCTTTTCTCCGAAACGTTGCGGTTCATCAATAATAAGAATTGGCCGTGCTCTTTTTATGATATCGATAGGTTTTTCGGACTGTATTGAATCAAGCTTCTGGTAAATTTTCCGGGATTCTTTGCTCGTAGTGGCAAAAGCCTGGTAGTTCATGATGATCACTTCAATATTTGCCGTCTCCGCAAAGCTCTTGATGTTAATGAGGTTTGATTTGTTTTGAGTGTTATAAATCGAAAAGCGGATTTTTTTACCGTAAATTTCCTGAAAATGTTCAGCGGTAATATCAAGGGATTTATGTACACCTTCGCGAATTGCCACCGATGGAACCATGATAATAAACTTGCTCCACCCATAGTGCTTGTTTAATTCGTACATCGTTTTGGTATATACATATGTTTTACCGGTACCAGTCTCCATTTCAACTGTAAAATCTAAGCCAGATAGTCGGTTGTTTACTTTGAGCCCTTGTTCCTTCTGGATTCCTTTAACATTGGCAAATATTTCATCTTCGGTTAATTCAAGTTTTTTATTAGAGAATATTTCCTCTATTACATATCCGGTTCCCGATGATTTTAATACATCAGGTGATTCATAACGCCCGGTTACTTCTTTTCTAAAACCTTTGCTCTGGCCTTCGAAGCATTTAACGGTTGCAATTGCTGCATCGTGCTGGTATGCTTGTTGTTTGAATTTTAGTTTCATATTTATAGTACCGTAATCCTGGTTTCAGGCGAAAGCCTCTTAAACCGCTCTTCCACATTAATTCTGTCTTTGTCGTCTTTAAAACTGGCATCTTTGAAGACAACTTTCATCGGTTGCAGGTCAGCTATTTCATCGATGATTTTAAAGTCGATATCATCATCGAAGCAGGCGACAAGAGCATTTGTCTGGACAATAAAAACGTTGTTACCGTGGATATTCTTTTTCTCGATAGGAAGACTGAGTTCAAGACCAAGGTCGAGAAGCACCTGGGTAAGAAGGTCTTCTGATGTGCGGTCTTCTTTGATGTTGCTTGTCAGGCTGCCAAGAACTGACTGTTGTAATCCTGTTGGGTGGTAAAAAACATCTTTCATGTTGGTAGTGTCGGTTTTGTAGACACGGAAACCGATGTCCAGTTTGTCAGGGACTGTGGTTTCTTCACCTAGTTTTGTCTGTTGAGATTTTTCTTTGAGTTCTTGAAGGATTTTTTTGCCTGCGCGGCGGATACGTTCTTTGCCAATGTCTGCGATAGTTTTGTAACCAGCTTTGTAGGCCTCGCTGGATTCGTCGGTTTGTTCGGGAAGTTGCACCATGATGAATTTGCGGTTTCCGCCGTCTTCGGCATTAAGTTGCATTACTGCGTGGGCGGTGGTGGCAGAACCGGAGAAGAAGTCAAGGGTGATATCATTTGGGCCAGTAGCTAAGACAAGGGTTCGCAGTATTAATCTTGTCGGTTTTGGGTTGTCAAAAAGACCACCTAAATCCAATAATTTCAGTTCGCTATTTGCTTCATGGTTATGGCCAACTTCATCATATGGCCATATGGTCACAGGTGTAACACCGTCCTTCACATCACACAAAAAACTTTTGCGCGAAGGTGTTTGTGAACCATCAGCGCCATACCAAATTTCATTACCTTCATCCATTTGTTTCATTGTTGCATCGTTAAAACGCCTGTATGTCCCTTGCGGCGGCTTCCAAGTAATCCCATTACTAAAAGTATAAGCCGATGTATTTGAACCACTTTTTGCATGTAAAGGTGTAGCCTTCCATTTTCCCTTTGGGTGGTTATCTGGGTTAGCATATGCCGCTAATTGGTCACTATTCCGGGGGAGCATGTTTAGTTTTACATCATTTTTGTTTTTCGCATAGCACAACAAGTGGTCATGGTTATCTGAGAACCATCGTGCATCATTCGCACGTGTATATTTTTTCTGCCAAATAACATTTGCTATAAAATTCATATCGCCGAAGACCTGGTCTCCTAATTTGCGTAGATTGCCTACCTCCCCATCATCAATGCTCATAAAAATCACCCCATCATCCTGCAATAAATCCCTCGCCACCACCAGCCTCTCATACATCATACTCAACCAATCCGAATGAAATCGGCCATTGCTATCCGTATTCCTGAAAAGTTTACCGCCTTTTTCATCCTCAACACCTATTACCTCTTCATACTCATCTTTACTCACCGTAAAATTATCTTTATAAATAAAATCATTCCCAGTGTTATATGGTTCATCAATGTAGATCATCTTGATTTTGCCAAGATAACTTTCTTGCAAAATCTTCAGGACTTCAAAATTATCGCCTTCAATGTACAAGTTTTCTGTGATGTCAAAATTAACACTTTCTTCCCTGCACGGCCTGAGTGTTTTGGTAACAGGCATGTTTGCCTTTAAAAGCGATGCCTTTTTACCCGGCCAGTCCAGTCGGTAACGCTCATTGTCATCTTCAACAAGCACATCGGATAATTGCTGTCGTAGCAAACCAAAATCTATTGTTCTTTTCAGATTTCCGTTTTCATCATGCGATTCTGTAATGACATTAGGAAATAGTTGGGCAATTCGATCAATATTTTCCCGCGTTCTATCCGGTGTCTGCATTTTCAGCTTATCCATTAGTGTAATTCCTTTTGTATTTTATTAAGTTGCTTTTTTTTCTCAAGTAATACTTTATTCAAGTCGACCTTGCGGTTGAACTGCTTTTCCTGTTTGATTTTATTTTCCAATGTGGCAATTTCAGTTTGCAGTTGTTTTCTGCTGGCATCACTGGCAATAAGTTCGTCAAAATCCTTCTTTGTTTCGGAACCAGCATCAATAAATGCCTTTACCAGTTTCTGGTAAACTCTTTCTAAATCGATTCCGGTAAAATCAAAAAGGACTGGTTCATCCCACTCTGAAAAATAGTAATTTGCAGCCTTATTACCCTCTTTTAAGGTGATACCCCAGGCAAAAGAATCTTTATGTTGGAATTTATACAGTATCTGGTAGGGTATAGCGCGGTCGATAACCTTTAAAACCCGCTCCGGAATAACCTGTTCCTTTAATACAATTTCAAATATTTGTATTTCTGTTACCGTTTCTGACTTTGAAATACCGACAGTGGCTTCGGCAAGTTTGTACTTCCAGGTAATCCTCTGAATTTTATCTACAAACTCTTGTTGTAGCCGTGAGCTGATATTCGCGCGTTCATAGAATTTGTTCTTGGCGACAAACTTATTAACAAAGGCTTGTTGGGGTAGGTTTAATTCAGTCATATTTAGCCACGAAAAACACGAAATAACACGAAAGGGTTCAGAGTACAATCCTTTTTATTTCAACTTTTGGGTATGCGCCAAAGTTAATGATCAAACCCAACCTTAAACCTGTTGCTTTCAGATAATTTAACACCTGAGCCTGATGCTCCTTTGCAATCGCAGAAACACCTTTTAGCTCAACAATAATAGTATCAAAACAAATAAAATCAGGTTTGTAGGTTTGTTTTAACGGCTCACCTTTATACATCAAAGAAAGAGTTTTTTGAGAATCAAATGGAATTTTCCGCAGAGTAAATTCTTTTTCCAGGCATTCCTGATATACCGCTTCCAGAAAACCGTTTCCCATCTCTTTATAAACTTCAAAAACAGCACCTTGTATCAGGTAGCTTTCTTCTTTAAACAAAATATCTTGCATTTTTTCGTGCCCTTTAGTGCATTTCGTGGCCTATTTTATCACCACAAAAGTGAGAAGTTCAAAATCTGCAAGCCCTTTGATATTATTCATCAAGGCAGTTGTACCCCCTGCACTGAAAAGGCTGTCTACATCCCGCTCGTCCTTAACCGAAATTATAGATTCGATGGACTTATTTAAAAGTGTGGAGTATTTCTCCATCTTCTTACCATCACCTGTTTCATCGTTAAATAATTCGTAAACATCTTTAAGCGGTTCATTATACCCTTTCGAAATTGCCCTTAAGATATCAAGTGTTTCCTTCACATTCAGGTGGTTTGAAAGTATTTCACCATTTTCTTTTATGTATACCAGATAAAAGGGGTGTAGCTGATTTGTTTTATCAATATTTACGGCGTTATTGATGTTTTTAAGCACATAAATTACACCTTCTTCGATACCTTTTTCTCGGTCTTTCCTGCAAACTGTGTGCATACCGTTTGCGACACCTTCAAGTGTACCGTTTTTCTCAATATAACCAACTAAATCCATACGGAAATCATTAAGACCTAAATCGGTAATTGAAACGCCTGAACCGATATCCTCAATATCAACAACCTCTTCCTGTAGTTTTTCGAGTTGTTTTTTTCTGAACAGTAAGTCTGAGGACTTGTTGGTAAGTACATTGTCTTCACCGGTAGCTGTGGCATCTACCATGAACATTTTACTCTCAACTCTGCTTTTCAGGTTGATATAGTCATCAAGGGAAAGCTGCGGCCAGAAATTTATAAGCTGAATGTCCTTATTTATAGAGCCTATGCGGTCGATACGGCCAAATCGCTGAATAATCCGCACTGGGTTCCAATGGATGTCGTAATTAATGAGTGTATCGCAATCCTGCAAATTTTGTCCTTCAGAAATACAATCGGTGGCAATAAGAACATCTATTTCGGGGGCTTCTTTAAGTTTTCTTTCTTTAGATCTGGGCGAAAAGTTAATGAGCAGATTGTTAAAACCGGCATGTATTCGCAGGGTAGTCTGGTTTTTATCTGTACCTACTATTTTTGCAGATTCTAACCCGTACACTTCTTTTACATGGCCAGCAATATTTGAATAGAGGTAGTGCACGGTGTCTGCAAAAGCACTGAATACCAGCACCTTTTTATTACCCGGGTTTATCGGGTTATTGATTTTACCAGCAATGACCTTTTTCAAATCCTGTAGTTTTGTATCATGCTCCGGTGTTACCCGCTTCATCTCTTCTAAAAGCGTGGCAGCAATATAATAATCTGCCTGCAAATCCTCTTTCCACCCGGTAGTATTCATGTCGGCGAGATTGATTTTGACCTTATCACCAATACTGAACTCATCATTAAGCCAGTCATCGCTATTATCATCAAGGTTTATGTCGTCAAATTGCGTCGCGGTGGTAAATGATTGTACACCGGTCTTCTCAAATTTTTCGATGGCAAAAATTGTCTGCTCAATTTCCTTAGTAAATTTTCCAAGTGTAATGCGAAAAGAGTCAACAGAACTTTCAAGTCTTTTAAGTAGATTAACCCTCATAAGTGTTTGCAGGCTTTTTTCGCGGTGCGACTGCTTGAAACTGGTGTTGTCCTTCAGTTTCGTATCGTAAATATCGCTGTAAAATTCTTTTTTTGAATCGAGGATATATTCAAAAGGTGAATATATGGCCATGTTAAGGCGCGTCAGCTCTTTGTAAAGGGCAGATATTTCGATAAAATCTTTCAGGTCGGTAATATCCGCATGGTGGGTGATCGGTTTCAACCTGTTAGGGAATTTACCGATTTTGTCAGTGTCATAATACTTTTCAATATGCTTTCTGCTGCGTGCAATGGTGACACTATCAAGCAGTTTGAAAAAATCAAAATTAGTATTGAGACTCGCTATAAGCTGTTGGCTGGTACGTTCCTCAATGGGTAGTTTTGCCCAATCATTGAAAGTTTTCTGAGCGTTTTTAAGGATATTGTCAATCGATTTACCTGTTTCCAGCTTTGTATCTATATCACCTGTTTGTCCTTCAAAAGCCAGCGCCAACTGGTTTTTCAAATCATTAAACCGATTGTTAACCGGTGTTGCAGAAAGCATAAGTACTTTTGTTTTGACTCCGGCTTTCATGACGTCGTTCATCAATTTCTGATAGCGTGTCACCCTGTCTTTACGGGGGTCATTATTCCGGAAATTATGAGATTCATCTATGACGACTAAATCGTAATTGCTCCAGTTTATCCGGCTTAAATCGATACCGTTTGATTCGCCGTTTTCCCTTAAAAGGTCGGTGTGGTAGAGCACATCGTAATTTAGGCGGTCTTTAATAAGCGGGTTGTCATCGTAGTTATTCAGGAATGTTTGCCAGTTATCACCAAGCTTTTTAGGGCAGAGTACCAGAACTGTCCGGTTTCGCTCCTGGTAATACTTAATTACACCTATTGCAGTAAAGGTTTTGCCAAGGCCAACGCTATCTGCAAGTATGCAGCCATTGTGGCGTTCCAGTTTATTGATAATGCCAAGTACAGCATCTCGCTGAAAATCGTAAAGTTTATTCCAGATTACCGACTGCTTAAAGCCTGTTTTTTCGTTTGCCAATTCATCTTCGGAAATATCTTCAAGGAATTCATCAAAAATATTGAATAGGGTCAAATAGTAGATAAATTCTGGTGAATTCTCTTTATAGAGGTTCGATATATACCCGGCAACTTCTTCTGTTACATCTTTGAGGATAGTATTATCATTCCAAATCTCTTCGAATGATTGCATATACTGTTTTGTGGTATCATAATCATCAGTTTTAATTACCTGATGCAGGATTGCATTGTCCTTTTCATACCCAAAGCCAGCACTGCTGAACTCATTTATCCCCATATACACGAATTTGCGCTCTTTCGTGTCGAGGGTGATATGGGGCTGGATATACTTATTACCGAAATTGGTTTTGAATTTTACCTTTTCTTCTATCCACTTTCGACATTCCCGCGCAATCGCTTTGCCCTTTAGCTCGTTTTTAAGGTTGATCTCGAAATTTGACCCACCAATAGCTTTCTGGCGTTGGTTGATTAAAATCTGGAATTGCCTGCTCTCCCGGCTTTTTTTATCAATATCAACAAACGTTGGATCTGTGAAAATGAAGTTGAGACTTTCAATTTTCTTCAGTTCTGTTTTCAGTGATTCAAACCCGTATATTGTAAAAATCCCCGCAGCAACTTCCAGTTTGCTACCTTTGGTAATTTCTTTTTTCAGGTCGTCACCGACTTTTTCGGTTCTGTTATTGAAGGAGTGGATCATTTATACTTTCGTTATTTTGATTGTTTCCGCAAAGACGCTATAGCATTTGTAATTGAATCGACTGTTGTATCTTTTTGCCATTCGTCCCAAAAATCAATCGTGGCACTATCTGGTTTAAGATTAGGTTCTTTAATTTTTATTCGACTTGGCAACAAAGATGCATCACCAACAACTAAAGCTTCCCCCACATCAAGAATTGGCAATAATTCTGAGAAATTGCCTAAACTGTCAGGAAGTAAACGTTTAATAACAGCCTGGTCTTCTGCGTTTGTTAAACGCATAGCGATAAAATTGTTGCTTTGGCTTAATATGGTTCTATTAACCTCAGCAGGGCGTTGGCTTATGACAATTAAGCCAATGCCGTACTTTCGGCCCTCTTTTGCTATTCGCTCGAAATTTTCAAGGCCAGCAGCTTCGACAGAACTGTTTGTATCAGAAGGTAAATACAAATGTGCTTCATCACAAAATAAAGCTAAAGGGTGCCTGTTTTCTTTAGGTATCCACTGCTGAATTGAGAATATTAGTCTTCCAACAAGGCTTACCATTAGTGGTAAAACATCTGACGGCACTTCTGAAAAATCAATAATTTTAACACCTTTATCTTTTTGCAAGCTATTTGCGTGCATCAGCTTTTTACAAATTATTTCAACATAGTCATAATTAAGAACTTCATTGCTACAATTAAAAAGAAAATTTAGCCGTTTGTCTTGTGTTTTAGATTCTAAGCGTTGTATAAATCTGGTAAGTTTGCCATTAAGAGGCCCTTGCTTTTCTGTTCTTGCACCCGGAACCATTTCTGCATCTTTGCTCTTAAAATCGGTTAGAATATCAGAAATTTTATACGGTACCGGACTATCAATAGTAAAACTTGCCAATACATCAGGTTTATTTAAGGTTTCTAATTCTTTCCGTTTTTGTTCAATAACTGCATTTGAGAAAGCCATTGCTTGGTTAGGTGCATTGTTATCACTGCGGTCTAACATAAGAGAGATCATTTCATTGTATGTTAGTAGCCAGTATGGTAGAAAAATGACGCTTTCTGAAACCTTATCATTAGGGCCAGCAATTTTAAAATGCTGAAATCCTCTTTCTTTTAATGGCGCATACTCGCCATGTATATCGAAGACAACCGCATTGCATGAAGGGAGGGGGGCTATTTGCTCAAGTAATCGGGCGACAGTCCATGACTTACCAGACCCTGTACTACCAACAATAACAGCATGCCTCTGGAAAAACTTATTACCGTCAAGCCATGCTTCTGCTTTTGCATCAAGAGTATAGTTTCCTATTGTAAGTGGATTTTTAGCATAAATAGCTATCTGGGAAATAGCCCTCATAAATTCGGTTAATCTTTCGCCCTCTAGTGTATAACAATCCGAGTTTATTTCAGGTACGGTTTCAAGCGTCCGCTTAAATGTGTTTGTTTTGGTGCCTTCTTTGTCAGAATGTGTACCTATTAGCGTAGCTTTAATGATATTTTCTGGCTTGTATTTTGGATTACCTTCATCATCAGCACCATCAATTGTTGCATTTCGCATGATTTTGCAAACAAGGGCGACAAGGTGTTTCCCAACCTTCGAACTCTGGATTACAATAAGGTGGTTCACTTGTACTTTCTTTAATAGCTCGGCATTTTCGATTTTTATAACTACGTTTGCAGTATCAACACTCTCCACTGTCCCGATTTTTTCAGGGCTTCCTTCAGGAAAATCAAAAATACCCATGTAAACCTCCAATTATTCAAACCATAATTTATAGAATTCACCAAGTTGCCAATAATTCGCATCGTAAACTTCTTGGTCAACGTATGTAAAATTTGCGATGGAACTACCGGGTGCATTTTCTGAAATAATAAGGCAATTTTCTGCACGGCTATTGCAAAAAAGTTCTTTAATCTTTGGCGTTATTTCCTTTGTAACTATAACGATCGGTTTTTTCTTGTCCCTGTTTTCTTGTAGTATAATTGGTTGAATATGTTCATCATTGAAGCCATAGCCAATACACAAATAAGCGCAGGCATTGCGTAGCGCTTCATCGGCTTTTGCAATTACAGTTCTGAACGGGTCAAGATGCGTTTCCCTGTATTTTGAATTGCCAGGGGTTACAATTTGAGGGACGTACTTGTCATACAAAGCATCGTGGTCAAAAAAGGGTAAGGAATAAAGATTCAAAGATTCCTTTTGCTTGAACCAATCAATTGAACCATGTACTTTATAGACGTTTATCGAGCGCTTTGATATGGTCGATTCAAATTGGCTGAATTTTTGTATATAACCATTAGTAAAACCAGTACAACATTTACCGTCTGCCAAAGAAATAGCATACTCGACCATTCTGTCATAATTCGTTGTGACAACGCTTGTTACACCTGCCTGTTGAATAAATTTTGCAAAGATCTTTGATACTGCGGGACAGCCAGCATCACGAAGAAAACTGTTTTTTGCGGCAATATCATGTTTATAGACCATTTTCCAAATTGACCATACTAATTCCTGCTGAATATCATCATCCAGAAATACTCTTTCAAGTGCAGTCTCAAGATTGCTAGTTTTATCAAGCTCTGCAATAAACTTTTGCCAGTTCAGATTTGAACCATATTTTGGTGTAAGCTTGCTTTTTATCTCGTCTGCTAAACCACCCATTGTTGGCAGACCATAAGGAACAGAACATCCGCTCCCTACCATGATTGCGGGATTGCCATCCAGCATTCTCTGGACAGTTGTTGTTAGCTTTTCTAACTTAGCATCCTTAACAATAGGCATTGTCAATTTTCTTTCTTCCTGCCCAACATGGACGTTGGGCATTCAAGACGGGCAAGTTTTATTCTTCTTCTTTGCATTTAGCCGCCGCATTTCTTTCTTTTTCGGGGGCTGTCTTAATTCTAATTTGTCTTCTGTCTTCCCGCCGCCGCTATAATTGTGTTGTTTAAATTTATTTCCACCAACTCCTTGCACACTGCAATGCAGTATGCAAGTTTCCAGGACAGCATGTCGCATAACATCATGCTCTACTTTAGAATCCATTATATTAATAAGATAAATTAACAACTACAGGTTATACCATTTTGGGTGGGCAAAAAGAACAAATTGAGTCTCGCTCCTGTCACAGTACCCCTCTTATGAATCCGTAACCTGTCATCTAAGCACCCAAAACCTCCCACAAAAAACCAATTTCATGGTGAAAGGAAATTCAGGTAAGTCCATCCAAGTCACGTTTCTGGCACAACAATCCTCTTATGAATCCATAACCTGACCAAAATATGAACCTCAAATTAAGGCATTTTCCCACAACCGACAATCGGACCTTTTTCAGCTTAATTAACCCCCAGGTCGTATAGTTCTGGTATTCGATTTTGAGGTAAAAAGTGTCCACCAAAGTGTCCACTCGGTGGACAGGTGTCCACCAAAACAGGGGTTTTGAGGGAAATTAAGGGGTAGATTAGAAATGGATAATTTTAGTGGCCAGAAATAAAAAAGGCCTCTAAATCCTTAAATTTCAAGTATTTAGAAGCCTAAAAGTAAGTACACCATTCAGGACTCGAACCTGAGACCCGCTGATTAAGAGTCAGCTGCTCTACCAACTGAGCTAATGGTGCAAATTTCGGTCAGAGTTTTAAAATAATATTTGCACTCCCCGGTCAAAACTGAAATATAGTAATAGTAATAGATTGTCCTCAGTGGACTCATCTATATAATAACCCGATTATCATAAGAGTTCCCGGCTGATGTATCTTTTAAAAGCCTGTACGATAAAACAGATCAGATGAGGTATTTTAATAGAATAGTGAAAAGAAAACGCTTTTCAAATACTTACGTAGAAAAACCTATTTCAGAAGAAAAGTTGCTGTCAGGGCAACTAAAAAAGCAAAATAAAGACAAGAAAACACTAATGCTTTTGCATTAACCATCTTTACTTCCTCCCCGGTTTCAAATCCTGTAATTTCAATTTTTTGATACTACTGAATAATTAGTATAAACTTACGCTTTTTTGGTTCATAAATTCTATATACCGGGTAAAACGCGCATAGATGGTTTCCTGCTTTCGCAGGAATGACGGAACGTGGCGGTGTGCATAGTAATCCCCGGTACCAATAACAATAAGAATAAAGAATTTTTGGAAGAGGGTGCCCCGATACAAGCAATAAACAGAAATATAGATTTTTTTTGGAAGAGGGTGCCCCCTCTTTCGCTCCAGCCCGTCGAAGACGCCGGTCTTGCGCTATCACCCCTTGTTGTCCACCTTTTGGGGAGGCAGGTAGTGTTATCACATTTGCGAAACACCTTTGCGGCCGCACTGGCGAACTGGTGGTAGATTAAAATTTATTGTAGCCTTCCGGAATTAAATATGTAAGGTCGGTTCCCATTCCAAGGCCTGACCGTAAGGGCTTCTTCATGCAACAGTATGCTTCCCATACTGGGACTATGGCTAGTTACTGTTATGTTACCAAAGTAACCTCTTCAGCACAACCATTACGGACGTCATGCCGTTGAAAAACGGCATCCATCTGAATATTACCGAGAACAGAAATGATGGTTTCCTGCTTTCGCAGGAATGACGGAACGTGGCGGTGTGCATAGTAGTAAGTTTGGTGAACTATCATGATGCATGTTTCTCTTTATGTTTACTAGACCCCCTCCTTGACAGTCGGGGCTCGGATTATTACCTCGAAATACCAGGGCGTTGCCATTCGCTGAAATAGGTCAGCCTTTCAGGCCGGTCAGAAATCTACCTTGTTCTATCAACATTCAAGGACTTCTCGAGATAAATTGGAGATACCATATACAGGACACGGTCGAGGGCGACCGTGCCACACAGAGCCCATTTACAAACATTGTTACTTTAATAAAAATCGATCTTCCTTTTTCATTATATTATCACCTCGGCAAATAAATATACCCTAAGATGGCATTGCAAAATATATATTTAGTGCATGGAAAAACGAGATTTTAGAAAGCTTACTTCCGATGCGCAGCTTGAAATTAAAAAGGCTGCAATCA
>Ga0209723_1004144_pt1 | contig 16558 bp, 6 predicted proteins | sample BiotimSIPDNA_2_FD_185750 | JGI IMG/M metagenome (GOLD analysis project Ga0209723, IMG submission 185750) | Anaerobic biogas reactor microbial communites from Washington, USA - Biogas_R2 time_0 SIP DNA (SPAdes) (version 2) | ecosystem: Engineered > Bioreactor > Anaerobic > Unclassified | place... | reverse complement strand
AAGATGGTTCAAGAAAAAGTGCAGCATCATTTGGATTCTGAAGAATAAACTGCTCCAACTCAGAGAAAGTCTTTTCAGGGAGCCCTAAATGACCATCATTATAAATCGGTTTGTTACCTTTTACAGAATATAACGATTGATGCTCAACAAGGGTGAAATGTCTGCGGGAATACATTAGTGTTACTCGTTTTCTGAATCTTGGCTTTCATTTTCTGACTGGTAAATCTTTAAATACGATTCCTTTGAGAAATGCCTGTTAACACGGTAATGTACCCGTTTGTCTTCAATATCTTCATGATTAAAGCCCAGTACTGATTTTTCTTCGATTGTACAGCTCTGTATAAAACGGATCCTGTTCATTTCACCATCAAAACTATTTTCATCCTGATTTTTTCCAAGCTGCTGGTAATGGTCACCTAAAACGATTTGAATTTTTTCCCAATCATTATAAAAGTATTCCTGAAGAAGCGGAATGATTTTATTGCGCATAACAGTATTAAGCTCATCCATAGAATCGATATCTATGAAATAGGCATGTCCGATCGTATGATCTCTGTCGTAAAGGTATTCGATTCTTTCGTTGATTTTCTGAAGGATTCTCTGGCAGTCAATTCCTTCGATATCTGATGGACAGTGTTGAGGATCAGGCATCATTTCCTCGAAGGTAAAGCGACGCCGCAGTGCAGTATCCATCAGGGCTATGGAGCGGTCTGCTGTATTCATTGTGCCGATTATGTGAAGATTTGCAGGTACACCAAACGTCTCTTTTGAATAGGGAAGTGTCAGGATAATCTCATTTTTGGCACCCAGACGCTTGTCTGGTTCAAGGAGTGTAATCAGTTCGCCAAAGATTTTTGATATATTGCCACGATTGATCTCATCTATAATCAATACATAGTTTTTGATCTTATTAATTGATCTTTTTACAGATCTGGAATCAGCTTTTAATCGGTTGATAAGAGCTGTGTAGTAAGTTTTGAGTCCACCCAGTGATTCAAGTTTTTCAGGGTTATAGTAGTAATCTCTAAGCGAATTTATACTCAGTGTGTGTTTGCGAGATCCATTTTGCTTTTCAAAACGAATTGTCTGATGATTGACATCATATATCCTGAATTCACCTCTGCTGGTTTTTACCGTAACAGCATTATCTTCTTCGACAAGAGTAGAGACAAGGTTTTCCCATACATATTCAAAATCACCCTTATCAAGCATTGATTTGCGCCAGTTTGTTTCTGCATCAGATGCAATTCTAAGGAAAATTCCGGGTTCTATATCGTAGGCTACATTTCCATTTTCGGTTGAAGCTTTTATTCCCTCAATAAAATCTTCGTAAGAAAATGATTGGTGAAAAGTTGCAAATGCTATCTGACCAGCATCTCTAAGTCTTTCATATTCATCTGTTATGAGATCGTGCTGCTCTTTTGATAAATTTTTCAAACCAGCAAGCCCGTTATCGTATTCAAATTGTGGATTAGCAATTTGAACCGCTTTCCTGCGTGTTATGTAGGTTTTACCGGTTCCGGGTGGGCCATAGAAAATGATACAGGTTGGCATCAACAGATTACTGTCTGCTATCTCAGATGTCATTGTTTCTTCTCTGATAAAGTTGCCGGTGACTTCATCATCATTTAAAGCATTTAAGACCTGATTTTCTAAATCAATTTCTGGTGCTCTTTTCCTCCATATACTTACCAGGGGTTCTTTATAAAAAGATAATTTGTCGGTTTTATATTCTGAGACAAGGCGTTTTCGAAGTTCAAAAAGCTGCTGGTCAACTGCAACCGGTTTCATGGTTTTAAAAGAAGATTGATCAGCAGCACCAAATGAGATCAGAATTTTTTTCTTTTCAGAATACGAGCAGATCGACTCATATTCATCTGGGAACAGAAGATAACTGAGCATGTGGTAGAACTGACGGTTTCCGTGATCTGGAATTTCAACCAGCCATTCACCCCACTCCCAGGGATCGTTAAGAATTTTATTGAGATATTCGGGATTCTTCTGGAGCAGTAACTGAAAAAGGGTCAATGCAAATGTCAGTTCTCTCCAGAGATTGTTAAAAAATAACCCGGCTCCCCCGATACCATGGAGCAGTTCATAGGAAAGAAACTGTTCCGGAAATTTATTGGTAAAGCCTGCCCATTTCAATACGGTTTTTATTCTTTCCTGCTTGGTCTCCGGTTTCATGTTGTTATGTGGAAAGATAAACATGAGCCAGAGTATTTCAGCAAGAAGCACCTTTGCCTGCATTGATGCAGTAGAAAGCTGCCTATCCAGCTTAACCCAGAATTTTTCAGCCGATTCATCCGGGTTTTCTATAATGCATTCAATCAATTCTGAGACAAATTCTGGTTTCCAGACTGGAGTATCGGGTAAAAAGAGCGATTTTTGTGGTCCGAAGGCTGCTTTTTTCCAGGTTTCAACGGCCTGAAATGTTGGTTCTAATAAATTTTCGGGATGGTAGCGGCTCATTGAATCTCCCAATTGCGTATGAAAGAGGATTAATTAGTGTTAATTTGTATCAATTTGTGTGTAGTGTACTTTATTGAGTTCTTAATTTAAGGATAATTTAACTATTTATTATTCAGTTATCCACGCATTTTCGACTTAAAAGTTCAATTCAGTTCCTAAATGAAAAAAGGCTGAAACAGGATACTGCCTCAGCCTTTTATAAAAAGATAATGGATATTTTTCAGAATGTCAGATAAGCCTTGCGAGCTGATTCTACGCTTTTGTTGAAATAAGCACGTTGTTTCAGTCCAAATTCAGCCAATTCATCGTTTATTGCTTTTATTTCCCTGTCGCGGGCTTCCTGATCAATTTCGATTATTTTATCTTCCGACCGATATCGTTTCAGGAGCTCTTCAATAGGATCGATTAACAAGTCCATTGAGACCAGTCCCCTTTCAAATTGTTTCTATATGTAGCAAAAGAACCAAAATTCGCTTCAATGTCGTCAGGAAGGTTCACTGCCTTTAAAAAGCCCGGATAAAAAATCATTTTTGCAGAATTCATTTCCTCAGAACCAGTGGCATCCAAAATAATCAAACCTAAACCACGGCCTTGCAAATATATATCCATTATACTTAATTCTGCAACCCATATAAAACGCGGCATGTCCATAGCTTGAATAATGGTTTTCAGATCTTCATCCATATCAGAACTGAGAGCATAGTGTTTATAAGAATTCCCTGTCGTTAAAAATGCTCTTTGAATAACATGATTGCATTTCTGTTTAGAGCGACATTTCCAGCCAAAATCTGATGAATTTAAAATATGCTTAAACATTAGTTTCGCTTTTCCTGCTTCAAGATAAATTCTTTTGTGAAGAGGTACAACGAAGTGCTTTATCTGCATGTCTGAAAAAGATGAATCAACATAATAGCTGCAAGGATGATTAAATTCAGCTAAACGGTAAGGTGGATGATTATCATCAATTTGTACTAAACAACGAGGAATGTTTGATGTATCAAAGATTTGTAGATTGTCTACTGAAACAGTACCCATTAAATGTGTATTTAATATGTTCTCAATAGCAGACAATTCCATTTCCTCGTGCCCTATTGCAACCACGGCATGTCCACCGTTAATTCCTTCAAGACCAAGAATTACAGGTATTCCTGATTCAATATAGTAACGTAATAACGATTCAAAGTCAATTGTATCATGATTATACAAGCAAGTTCCAAAGCCAAAACGACTTAAAGCAGTAGCTATTTCTGCAAGAGTAAGCCCTTCAGATGGTATAACCCTAGTCGGTCGTTCAAATGCTTTATGTATATCTGATGGCAGCACAGGTGTTCTTTCCGGGTATTTATTTCCATAGTATTCCATTAAACTCCATATGGATGATTCTGCACAAGTCATTGATTCAGTATCCTGGCTGGTCCAGGGAAAGGCAAAAGTTTTTAATTTAACTCCACCAATGGAAGTATCGACACAGACCAATTCACAAAGGAATTTATGGTTTTTAAACGCTTTCGGGGAAAGCATTGTTCTCCCCGGGTTTCCTTTGCGGAGCGGCCGAAGTATCGTATATCCAAGAAACTTCTCCTGCAAGATAAGGTTTCCTGCTTTTGTTCTAAAATCTTCATCTTTGATTTCAGATGAAAAAAAACCTATTCGCAAACAATCCCGAGAAAAATTATCCAGTTTTGATGCAAAGTAGAAATAGTAGCTATCACGATACACTTTGTCAACATATGGAAAATCAGCATAGCACCACAGATCAGCCCGTAAATCATTTATAAATGACCTTACTCCGAAAAATGATCGGTCGGTTGGCCTGATTTCATTTTGCTGCTCAAAATCTTTAACTATTTGAATTATCTGCGAAATAGGAACAATTGCATGTCTTATCATACTGATCTTCTCCACTCACAAGAATTTCTCATTCTTCACTTCCATTTGTATTCTAAATTCTGCAAAACATTCTCAACGCCATTCAATTATCCATTGGCACTCTTCATTACTCCATCAATTTCCGACAGCATCTTCTCTCCTCTCTCCATCCTGTCCCATGCATCCAGTACCAGCCGCTGTGTGCGGTACTCTCCAAACTCCCTGATCTCCTTCTCCTTGAGTACCCGGAAGGTCTCTGAAGGATAGTCAGATCCCAGAAGATCTGCAGGGTCGAGTATATAGCGAAGCTCATCACGGGTCAGGCCATAAAGTCTTGCGTAACAGGCATCAAGTTCTGCACGAATGATTGCGCGACGGTCCGGGTCGAAAGGAAATGGCGGTCCATCGTAACCAAGATCGCGGGCAAAGGAAGCAAGATCATGAGCGGTGTAGGTGAGTTCCAGAACACGGGGAGTGATAAATTCTCTATCAATTTTTGAATAACGTCTTGGTTCTAATGTTGGGAATTGTTTAAAATACCCATATGTAAGATGAATACCACCAATCTTTTGTCTTGCTATATAGTCATAAACTAATGTGTTTAAATTAGCTGTAAACATAATGGTATTTGAAATTTCTACCATCGGCAAAATGCAGGGCATAGTATTACCAACTGCAGAAATCGGTATTACGCCTGCTATAACTGTTCTTTCATCAGTAGCTCGGCAAATATCCCTCCACCCCAGTAGCCACTCATGTTTCCACGCCTTCAGCTTCAAAGCTTCATCAACATGAGATTTTGCCACCCAATAACGTGGGAGCACTACAGTTTCAGGATCAGCTTTTTCTTCTATAGTCAAATCTCTAACATCTTTACTGTTACTTTCATAGGTTGCCCAGCGATGATCATACTGATGAACCATCTTGGCTTCGTAAAGCGGAAGGAATTTTTCGCCTGCTACATAAAATACTGCTCCTTCAAGTGTTCCACCTTTATTTACTAGTTCCTCGTGATTCTTGAATATATGACTGTCAGAAGTCATATTGAATAAACCTTGTGAAAAACTAATGTTCCATGGATTACCTTGAGACCCTTTATTTTCATCAATTAATACTGGAGCTGCACGGTAAATTTTCTTTGTCAGATCAGCATCATACTGCGATCTAAATACAGGACAGGTTCTTGTATTAGGATTGAGGAGAGTAATTTCAGCTGGTGTTAGGGTAAGCTGTCTTCTTTGATCCTTCAATTGATCGGTGTTGGTTAAAAAGAAGGAAAATTTTGCTGCAGTGCTTCTACCTATTGTAAGACAACAAAATTTGTAGCTACGATGCACACCTTTAAACAGTGCATCACGATTTTCAAAATCAATTAATGATATCAATCTTCTATTTTGCGAAATGCTGGCAAAAAAATTCTTTGTAGAATCATCAGTTGCAATTCCTGAGGGGATAATAATTCCGGCATAACCAGTATCAAAGACAATTTGTGACATTAAATCAGCAAAGAGTGAATATAAATTCACTTTTCCCACAGCTGTTTTAATAAACCTACCACAACTTCTAAAAAAGCAGTTAGATTTCTCAAACCCTGTTTTAGAATCACAGTATTCCTGCCATAAAGTTTGCTCTTTTGTCTTGAGCTCTTCTATTGCAGCTTTCCGTTTTGCACCATTCAAAGTACTTAAAGAAGGTTTTCTTGAAGCAAAAAACTCTTCCTCAGACAATTGAGATACTTCCCATGGAGGATTTCCCAGCACACAATCAAACCCTCCCTTTTCAAATACATCAGGAAATTCTATTCTCCAGTGGAAAAAACGGTTTCTTTCAGCTATGGTTCTTGCCAGATCTGCGACTCCCGATCGTGGCATCAGCTTTCCTCTTAACCGTAATATATCCTCAGAAGTTGGTATTTGATCTCTGTACTCCGGAGTCTTTGGCACAAAGAATGCCGCTGTATAAACATCTGCCTTTAACCGCAGTTGCTGTCTTTGTGCACTGTTAAGAAATTCCCGGTATTTTTTCCGCTTGGCTTCAATGTCTGCAAGGGTATCTTCAGGCATAGAGGAAAGATCAATCACAGGTATGACTTCTTTTTCCGGTTCTGCAAACATATCCTGCTCAATAACCTTTTCATCTTTGCTCTGAAGCTGTTCCCGGAACTTCTTATTTCTTTTCTTTAGTGCGGAGGCTACAGCCTTATCATCACCGGTCAATGCATTATAAGCTTCATCCGGTATACCCGAATCAACAGTATCCGGATCAAGTACTCCCACCAGTGCGTTACCGTTGCGGATATGTGCATCAAGAAAGGATAATGGTTTACCCGGTTCAAGAGCTTCGAGCCAGAGAGCAGTACGGCAAAGTTCTATCGCCATCGGATTCAAGTCAACACCATATATGCAATGCGATATCACTTCCCGCAAAGCGTGACGGTAGTGTTTCTCGGTTGGCTGGTCCGGCAAAGCATCGATACGGGCAAGCTCAACAGCCACTCGTCTGGCAGCAGCCAGCAGGAAATGGCCGGAACCACAAGCCGGATCGATAATGTTCAATTTCAGTAGTGCATCACGCGGGTTATCCGGATTCCTGACCAGAGTGTCTTTTATTACCGGTTCCAGTGCAGAATGTATAAGTTCTTTTACAAGACAGTCGGGAGTATAATAGGAACCGGACAGTTTCCGGGCATTACCCTTTGTATCTGTACCACCATTAATTGCATACGAAAAATGCCAGGGACGGGAGTTAAACTCAATCTGCGGAACCAGTTCCAGAAGACTCTCATATACACTTCCGAGCTCTTCACTGTCCATGTCCCGATAGTTGATTCGTGCAAGAATCTTCCCTTGTCTGAAAAAGGAAAGTTCCCGCAGTGCTGCGAGTAATGCTTTGTTGGCAATTGATGAATTATCCAGGTCGGGACACTGATCAGCCTCAAACAATCCGCCAAGTGCAGGAAGTGCAAGACGTGGTTCACCATTTGCAAGAGCAGAAAAGACAATACGAAGCTGTTCCCAGCAATCGTTGTAATCATCTAACCGCACCCGGTTTCTGGCTTTTTCGCGCAAAACGGAGAGGCTGTAGCCATTTGTATAGAGTTCCTGAGCTTCTGTTGATCCTTCAGGATCGAGCAGCAGTCCACGATCTTCAGCAGTGAAAAGAAAAATCAACCGGTAAACCAGTCTCAAAAGCTGCAGTTGAAAAGAAGATACAGAAAGTGTGCCGTTTTCAATTGATGATCGCAACACTGTATTATCAGGATGAGCAAGAAATCCGTTGGCCAGCATTTCCAGTGCTGCAGTTACTCCTATACGCAGGTTTTCAACAGCACGTTCACCCGTTTCATGAGCAGCTTCACGCCACTGCTCCATTATGCAGGATGAAACACCACCTTCACGTGGCATGAGACGGGAAGAGTGAAGCAACTGGTAAAAAAGTGCAAAGTCAGCATAAAGCTCTTCGGTAAACATCTGTTCAAGATCGATTTCGACAAATGCAGGACGTGTCAAACTGTGATTATCCCGATACAATCTTAATATTACGCCATTGGACACAATACCATAAAGATAAGAATCACCTGCATTGAGCAGCTCCTGAATCAACCCGGTAGCAGATCTTCTCAAACCGTCATAACCAAAGCGGTGTTCACTTTTATCGAGTTCTGTTTCTGGTCCGACAAGCACCATTGGTACTGTATTACCGAGGCTGTTATGTGTAACAGGGAAGTCTCTGTCTCCGATCTTAATGGCAGGAACCCTGGTCAGATCCTTATATCCAAGAATGGATGAAAGAAGTGGAAAAAGCCAGTTATCAACGATATCCATCACTCTAATTCCCTGGCGATGTTTCATTGACATGAAATCCTGCCATAGTGGCAATGCCATGCGGAAAGCTCGTCCGATTTCATCCCTGAGTCGCAGCCCCTTTGGGATATTGTAATCGGAATCTTCCATTTTTTTCGCTTTTCCCTGCCTGATTTCATCGAGCAGTGCACCAGGAAAAAGGCCTCCTTCAATGCGAACAGATTCAGCGACAAGTGATTCTTTTCTGGCCATTTTCAGTTTACTCCCCCACCGACCATACGAGCCGGAACCAGTACAAAAGCACCAATAATATCGGCCGGAAGTACTGGTTTTACTCCATAAGAGCCGCGGGCATTTGCAGCTTCACGCACACGACGGTGGTCTTTCAGCAGCTCTTCTGCACGGGCTTTTGCCAGGGCTTCTATTGACGAATTCATTTCCTGTATTTGATCAAGAGCCCATTTTATCTGTCGTGCTTTGAGACTATCAACCATATCACGAACCGGTTGAGCTTCAAGAAGAGGTTTGAGTGCATCATCAGTGAGGATTTTACCACCAGAGATTGCAATAATTACAGCTTCTTCTGCTAACATCAGTTTTTCCTCAGCACTGCGCTCTTTTCTTAGCGCCAACTGGCTTCGAAGCCTCAGCAGATAGATTGCGGTTCGCATCTCGACTGCATTAGTAAAAATAGCCCCACACCTGGCAATTAATGATGTATCACTCTGTGAAAGTGCAACTTCAGCAAGATAATCGGCAATAGCAGTGATAGCCGGATGAGTCCGATGCACAAAAATTGCTCCTGATTGCGGGGGATAGTGCAGATCGAAATAATCCGGAAGACCTCCATTCTCAACACGTTCACGCAATGCAGCAGGAAGATGTTCGACAGGCAATCTTAATCCTTTTGCTGTTTTCTCAACCGGTGTAGACAATGCACGGGAAGCTGCACAAACGAAGTTTTCCACATCATCTTCGGTACCCAGTGCCTTCATTGCCTTATTCCATTCAGGCATTACATCATCGGGTTTAAGTGCACGCTGTGCAAAACGGGTCACATTGCGTTTTGCAGTCTTGCGTAAACTTTCCCAGTGCGAATCCAGGTAGGTAGAGGGTTTTTCAAAGAATTCGGGACCAAACAGGCTGATGGCCTCAGCATCAGGTTCCCCCTTCAGCAAAACACTGCTTACAATAGCCTGTGACAGTTTTTCACTGTCATCTGGCATGGAAACCGGCACTCCGAGCTCTTTTTCGATCAGTTTGACTTTACGAAGAATATTCTCGAGAACGATTCCATCAACAGGGTTGTCTTCACCGTATATCATGACAGTTTTTACGATTTTTGCTTTTTGCCCGAACCGGTCCACCCGTCCTTCTCTTTGATCGTGACGGGTAGGATTCCAGGAGAGATCGTAATGGATAACCGCATCGAATACATCCTGCAGATTAATGCCTTCGGAAAGACAGTCGGTGGCAATCATTATCGGTCTTGTACCACGTAGACTCATGATTTTCTCTTCCCGTTCGACAGGAGCAAGTTCACCGGTAACGACATCGACTGTTTTATTCTTAAAAATGGTGCTCAGTTCATTTTTAAGGTAATTGGCGGTTGCGATATATCGACAGAAGATAACAGGGGCAAAACCATCATTTACAAGCTCGGTAACTTCAGCTGCAAGTCTTGCAAGCTTGGGATCTTTTTTTATTCCACAAAGCGATTCTGCTGTTTCAATAAGAGAACGGATCTGATCGAGGTATTCATTCTGTGCTGCACCTGGTTCAACATCGGATATTACCAGATCATCATCGCTTGTTCCATCGAGTATAGAATCGATTTGGATATCTTCAGTTGTTGCAGAATTATCATTTTTTTGTAATAAAGAATCGAGACGGGTTTGCAATGCCCTGACAGCTGCAGCCGGACTTGATGATACACATCTTAGAAGAGCGAGTGCTGCCCACCATGATAGTCTCTGCTGAAAAACGGTTCCGTTAATGCTGTCATTAATGATACTGCGTGCGTATCTTTTAATGTTGGTAAAGAATTGTTTCCATTGAGAGGTCAGTTTGTAGGTAGGATCAGGTGATTTACGCTGACGATCCGGGAAAAGAGTGGTATCCTGCCATTCTTCAATATCAGCTCTTCTTCTTTGAACAAAATGGTTTCCAAGTTTAATACGGAGTTCTTCTCTCCGCGATATTGAAATTTCAGAATCAGTCCTTAATTCTGCGAATTCAGGATTAATCAGTGATAATAGATTGGTAAATGAGTTTTCATCGCCACTATGAGGAGTTGCAGTGAGAAAAATCATATGTCTGTCCGGATCTAGGGAAAGGTCCCGAAGCAGAGTAAAACGCTGATGGCGGATGGAACCACTTCGACTGCAGGAGTGTGCTTCATCAACAATAACAAACTCCGGACAGGCATGCAGGAATTCATCACGGCGTTTATCTGATTTAATATAATCAAGAGAAATAATTGTAAACGGATATTCCCTGAAGATTGTCTGACCGTGTGGAAGCCCGCGTTCCAGGCTGCCAACGGTTCCCGGACGAACGATTACCGCTTCGATATTGAATTTGGCTGAGAGTTCATCACGCCACTGATCACAAAGATGAGGTGGACAGAGTACAGAAGCAGACCGTATTTCTCCACGGTCAAAAAGTTCCCTTAGTATAAGTCCTGCTTCAATTGTTTTACCAATACCAACATCATCAGCAATCAGAAGACGCACAGTAGCATGCTTGAGTGCCATAAGTAATGGAACAAGCTGATACGCGCGTGGTTCGATGGCAATATTTCCAAATGAGCGAAACGGACCGGCACCTGCGCGAAGTTTCAGCATAAGTGCATTCTGCAGGAGGCGGACTGCGGTACTGGTACCCGGGCGGTTTGGATCAGGCGGCAGAAATGATGCCGGTTTAACCGGTTCACGTTCAAGCGGGCAGTAAATCCTGGTGATGTCGGAATCAGTGCCGGACAAGGTGCGTAAATAGAGGGTATCTTTATCAGATTGAGGCAAAACTACCCATTCACGCCCTCTGGCGTAAACAAGCGATCCAGGATTAAAAACCGTTTGAGTACTCATTTTGCACCTTCCTCAGATACCAAAGGACAGCCAAAGATCTCAGGAAATTGAGCAGCGACAGAAGGCCACCTACTTATTTCTTCAGGAAAAATTATCACCAGATAACCATACTCCTCTAATTGTTTTATGGTTTGATCATCGATTAAATTCGCAACTTTCTCTGGTTTGCCAATAAAAACCAGTGCCTGATGATCATTATAAACAAAATCGGGGGTACATGGAAATTCATTGATAGCTGCATTTGCACTATCAGGAAGCAAATGGCCATTTTTGTAAAGATATCTTAGCCATGTCTTTTCCTGAGCCGAATTAACCAGCGTAAGTAATTCATTAAACTGACTTTCTCTGTTCCCTGCAGATGTGCCAACCGACACCTGTGCAGTCATCAACTTCAGGAGTATTTCCAGCACTTGACGATTGGTTCGATCGATAGTTTCATGATCAGGTTGGTTATAATAAGAGAGCAGACACTTGTAACATCCCATTTCACAGCTTGCATTTTTTGGAATAAGATCATCAGGTGAATCCGCGCCTTTATCAGGTACACTATAATGCATTATTTCAATGGCTTCACGTGCTACATTGCCAAGGGAATCCGGTCGTGTTGCCAGACGAGTGAGTACCCCGGCACCGCCCTCTGCAGCTTCATAAAAAAGAATTGCCTTGCGGTTATCTCTGTCCGGAAGCGGTTCAGCCATAAGTTCACTTTCTTCAAGCTGATAAAGAGATTCTATACCTCTTTTCAAAGCATATTGCAGAGTAGTTAAAACCTGAGGATCGAGTTCGACACACGGTCGGATAAGAAGAACATTACGACGATCTTCAGCGTAAGGAGTGATTCTCTCGATAGTTGCATTAGGAAAATCATCATCTGTTACATCAACGGCAGGGGCCTGCTCATCTTTACACCAGAAACCGGTGGTAGTATTAATATTAAAGCCGTATATGTGTTTTTCCTTTCGCCGTTTCCAGCCAAGATTCATCCGTCGCACAGTAGCAACCGGGCCGTATTGAAGTTCCATAACCGGTATTCCATCAACTTCGATGATGGTGATCCTGCGATTAAGTTTTCCATCACGCTTGGAAAACTGAACGGTAGTCTGAACATCATATCCCTGCCTCATCCGTTCTTCTTCATCGCATGTGATCCGGTTTGCTTTTCTTGTACTGACATTTTCGATTCTGTAAAGGTTGTTTATATTGATTGCATTACCCATGCGATTACCACACAATACACAGAATTCATCTGCTTTCTGCTGACCGAAATGTCCATAGCCGCAATTTGAACATTTTTTTATCTCTTCTACAGGTAGACGACTGTCTGTCGAAACTCCTCCATTACGGGCAGAAAGGATAACCTGACGTACCCGATATTGTGCACCTTCATGATATATTAGGCTGTTAGGTCCAAATTCAGAAATGGCAAGGAAACGAGGCCTTGAAAGATAGCTGTCGTATTTCTTATTAGTTTGCGCAGGAATATAAGCGGAGACCGGGAGTCTGGGGAAATTATATCCGGGTAAGAATCCTTCACCAGCCAAATAACGGTATGTAGAGAAATCGGAATTTTGATGTGGCCGGGATTCAAGCAGGATTTTCTGCTGATTAAATGCCTCATCGTGGCGACGTTTTGCAGCCATCCGTTCTTTTTCGCTTGCAGCCGGATTATCAATGATTTTGCGTGTTTCATCCATTTGTCGCCGTGTTGCTTTGTAAATATCACGCCAGCGTTTAAGAGCATCATCAAATGATCTGAATACTCTTTGAAAATGTCTGGACAGCCAGTTATTCAGTGCTTCATCAATAGATTTATCAGCATCAAGCCATAATCCTCTGGCATGTTCAAGTTCATCATTGCCAATCATATCAAGAATGACAAGACACCGTTTCCATGCATTCTCTTTTGATTGTGAATTATCAAGCAGATTTGCATATTCAATAAGCAGAGGCATGGTATCTGGTTGTTGCATATCAAGCATTTCATTGAGTGTAGCTGGAAGTGCTACACGGGTAGTTGCCAACCATGTTGCATTGAGGTGCGCTGCAATCAGTTCTTCATTACAGATATCAAGTGCAGGCGGAGTTACTTCACCATGTATCATTTTTACAGGATCTGAAAAGAAGTACTGATCATGGGGGCTCTGTGCTGCACAATAAGTAATAACCAGAGCCGGTTGCCCGCTCCTGCCAGCACGTCCACTCCGTTGAGCGTAGTTAGCGGGTGTTGGTGGCACATTTCTCATATATACAGTATTAAGTGTGGAAATGTTTACACCAAGCTCCATGGTAGGAGAACAATACAGGATTCGAAGCATCCCCTCCCTGAAATCCTTTTCCCGTTCTTTTCTTTTGTCCTGATCAACCTGCGCTGTGTGCTCCTGGGCATGGATCGAATGAAACAGGGTACTACCCTGTGAAAGGAAATCAGCTACTGAACTATAAAGTGAGCGGAAAAATGGATTTGACACAGCATAGCGATCATCGCCGTATTTTTTATTATCTTCAGGAAATCGTCTTTTCCATAGCAGAAGATCGCTTTTGAGCTGATAGCCATTTATGTTTTTATCAATTTCTACTTTATTAAGATAACCCTGCTCAAAAGCTACCCTTATCAGATCATTCACAATCCGGTTGAATTCTTCTGTAGTAAATTTAATGCTGCTGTCATTCCAGGTAAATGCGGATTTCAGCTGAGTACCAGCTTTACTTCGAATAGAAAGAACTTCTACCAGGCTGTCAGCCTTGAGCTTTTTAGGTTTAGCACCAACAAGCATTACACGCGCTGATGAAATGTCATTTTCATCAAAAATACCCCATGGTTCTTTGAGGTAATTTGCACTTTGAGCCTTGATCTGTTCTTTAGAAAGCTCGTTGAGGTAGGATGTTTGCAGGCAAAGTTTACGTCGCATATCGTTAAAAATGATTGTTAACAATCTCCGACGTACTTCAGGTAAAGCCGACTGCAGTCTGTGGTGGGCATTTTGCCACAGCTCATCACGGCATAAATCATCAAGACCTTCATATTCAATGTACAGAAGACCGAGTTGTTCCAGATTCGGGCTGTTATAGCGCCAGCCACGTTGTAAATCAGCATACAAACGATGTCCAAGAACTTTGCGCATCGCTTCTTCCGCACGCATACGATTGACGCCATGAAGAACTGCTGGTTGCTGAAGATATTCTGCACGGATGGAGAGATCATCGGTATGGAAACGAAGTGCATGGAAAACAGCATGTGCAATAGTATCATCGCGCAAATAATTTTCAGGTGATTGCGTGATTGCAGCCAATAGTGCACTTCTTAAAAGAAGCATTTGCATAAAATCATTGAAATGACCAGCCTGAAGAGAGGCGTCCTGCCGGTTGTCAGTAAATCCCAGGAGCTTTCGAGCCTTATTATCAAGAGAAACATTCTCATCCATCAAATACCGGAGAGCATTCAAAGAGATTATGGTGGTTGCAGAGCTCCTGCCTTCGCCGGAGAGTCCGGGCAATTTGAGTGCATCTTTACCACGATCATAGACTATTCCACAGGAAGGACAGAATTTAAAAGTTCCTCTGATTACTACACATCTTAATCCATCTGCCTGCATCCGTCCATCAGGAGCTACAAATACTATCGAGGGAAGCTCTCCTCTATAATGATTTTTAATTTCATCAGGTTTGTCCGGATCTATCCAAAATTCAGGTATGGAGTTCTCTAAAATCGCATCTTTCCAAACACAGTTCGGGTCTGGCATCAGGAAAGCATAAGAATCATCATCTTCATCAAAACTTCGCTCATCAATACTTCTGGGCTCAAACCGGTTCTCATCAGAACGCTCCCAAACCGGATGTAATTCCTGGCCGCAATTACGGCAAAAATAGGTAGGAAACAGCCGCTTTGTTTTATCACTGCCAGGAAGAAATACTTGCCCGCTCAGATCACATTGCCTTTTATCTGGACTTTCAAGTGTGGTAAAAAGGGTCCCCGCACCTGAAATAAACTGATGTAGACGGTATGCAAAAAAGGATTTCCCTTCATAGTTCCTGGTTTCATAGGTCAACAAAAGAAACTTGAGAAGATATGATTTGCATAACTGCTCGTCTAAACCGGATTCCCGTGAAAGCATCGAAATGGCAGTTTTTATCTGCTGTGGCTTTTGCCGTACCCATTCTTCACCTTCTTTTTTAAGTCCAAGACGGGTTTCTATCCAACATGCTATGGGGTGAACATGTAATTCTTCTGCTGTTATTATTTCCGGGCATCCATTTTCAAGAGTCTTACGTAAGAGATCCGGAGTACAAAATTGCTCACCTGCTGTTTTTAACTCTAAAGTTTCGCCAATTACATCACTTGCTTGAACTGTAGCACCAAAGAGTTTACTGGCTACTGCAGCTACAGCAGATTCCCTTTCGAAGCGGGAACCCTCTGTGGCCATAGTAGCAGAGGTGCCTATACAAAGCACATTTTTATTCAGAGCTTCACGTACCCGCCTTACAAGCATGGCGACATCAGCCCCCTGACGTCCCCTATACGTGTGCAATTCATCCAGAACAAGGTAATCAAGTCCAATACAATGCTCCATGACTTTTTGATCCAATTCATTTTGCCTTGTCATCAGCAATTCAAGCATCATGAAGTTTGTCAATAATATGTCAGGTGGATTTGCGGCCATAGTCCTGCGTTCATCTGTACTCTCCTGGCCTGTATAGATTCCGTAACTGACAGGGCACTGCTGTTCGCTGAAATGGTTAAAAAACTCATCTAGCTCTTCCTGCTGGCTGTTTGCCAGAGCATTCATCGGATAAATAATGATTGCTTTTGTTCTTTTTTGGGTAGCGTTTTCTTTTTCGCGAAGGATTGCGTCTATAATAGGAATAAAAAAGGTTAGCGATTTTCCAGAACCAGTTCCGGTTGTGACTACATAACTCCGATTGGCTTTAGCACACAACAGAGCTTGTTCCTGATGTCGGAACAAGCGTAAAGATTTTTCCTCTTTTGTTCCCCGTTTAATTCGAAATATCTCATCACATGTGGGATGCAAAATGCCTTCATTTACCAGTTCAGATACAGATCGCCCTGAAACAAAAGATGGATTTAGCTGAAGATAAGGAGAAGGCCAGTAAAGCTCTTCTGCGTATTGTGTATCAACATATTTTTTAATATCTGGTGCAGAAGGTGTGACAAAGCTTCTGGAAAATGCTGCATAATCTTGAATCAGACTTTCTCGAAATTCGAAAACATTCATTTGGGCGAAATCTCCTGTAGTTTAACACTGGAAAGCTTTATATCTATCCATGCAGGTTCTTCTGTGTCAGTAAACAACAGCTTGTTAGGGTTCA
>Ga0209723_1004140_pt1 | contig 16573 bp, 16 predicted proteins | sample BiotimSIPDNA_2_FD_185750 | JGI IMG/M metagenome (GOLD analysis project Ga0209723, IMG submission 185750) | Anaerobic biogas reactor microbial communites from Washington, USA - Biogas_R2 time_0 SIP DNA (SPAdes) (version 2) | ecosystem: Engineered > Bioreactor > Anaerobic > Unclassified | place... | reverse complement strand
TGGGCGGCAGCAGAAACATTTGATCTGGACAGTAAGGACGGTATGTTTTTGCCATGAAACATAATCTAATTTCCTTTCTGTCCGCGATCAACAGAAATTTCAGCTAATTCTCGGACAGGCTCCTAGTGTGGCGAACGCAAGACTCCAACTCGGTTCACAACTGCTGTATGATCCGCAGGGGGGGGGGAGACGTCAAATGAATGCGCACGCCATACAAGACCTGATTCCTGACAACCTATGCTATGGCTGCGGTCCGGACAACGCTCACGGACTGCAGATCAAGAGCTTCTGGGAGGGTGATGAGACGGTTTCTACATACGTGCCGAAACCGTTCCAGACCGCGGGACCGGAGAAGATCCTCAACGGCGGCATCATTGCCACAATCATCGATTGTCATTGCGTCTGTACCGCGATAGCGGACGCTTATCGAAGAGAAGGGCGGACAATAGGAACAGAACCCCCGATATGGTGCGCGACTGCATCATTGAAGGTGGATTACCTGCGGCCGGTTCCGATTGATCAACCGGTGGTGCTGTGGGCGCGCGTCGCCGAAGCCGAATCGAAGAAAACCAGGATCACCTGTTCCCTGTTCAGCAAAGGTCTGGAGTGCGCAAGAGCTGAAGTACTGGCAATACGGGTGCCTCCCGAATGGCGGAACCAACAGCCCTGACACAACGTGCTTCAGCCGGATCACCGTGTTGTTGCAGCACCCGGAGTTGCCGTTGGCAGCGAAACCTCAGCCGATTCCATGAGGATGTCGGGATCATTCCATCCTTTCAGTGTCATTAATTCCCGGTGAGCTCTCCTGTAGATGAGAAGAGCCTCAACCCGTACGTCGCCCGAGGCCGGAGCCGCGAACAGGAATTCACCATAGTCAGGCTTAAATGCTTCGAGCCGCGTATCCATCACTACTTTGAATGGGTTCCAGTATGCGCCGGTCGGGGAAACGCCGGTCCAGAGTTCTTCGAGCAACTTGACGAACACCTTCCCGGGGAGCCCGGCGTAACCGCCGTCTGCCGGATTTCCGGAACCGCACCACCCGGGAAGAACCGGGCCCGACTTGAGGGCCAGTTCAAACCCGTCGCTGCCGTACGCCCGGACTACGAGCATCACATGTCGCAACGGAAAATCAGTAGGGACATGGTGACCGGTCAGGTCGTTGACCACCTTAGTCCTGGCTCGTATTCCTTCCGATGTTGATTCCGCCTCGAGTGTCAGAGTCACCGCGTTTTGAAGAAGGTCTATGTCATTGGCTCCAGGCATCGTGTGGCTGACAATGGTTCCCGGATTGCGCTTGAGTCCTCCTTTTTCAGGATGGGCGAAGTATTCAGCTTCGGTAGCCGGCATATGGCAATCCTGGCAGGTCTTTCCTGTACCCTCTTTGCTGTAGGGGCTTCGCAGCCACTCTTCGAACGATCCGTACACGACTGTATCGTAAAAGACGCCGAAATGGCATGGGGCGCAGAACTGGCCGGCCTTCTGGACTGCTGAGTACGTGTCCTCGCCCGGGGCAACATCATCCAGCGGCCCGGAAAAGAACTGATGTCCGTTGAAAGGTCTCCGGTATTCGTACGAAAGCACTCCGGGTTTGTCGGCAAAAGGAAGGCCGGTATCGGGATCAAGAATGACATCCCATATCTTGTGACAGAAGTCACAGGTAACCCCTTCGGCATCGACTCCGCTGGCAGAAAGAGGATCAGTATTGAAGGGAGCATGAACACCCGCCGTGGGAACATGACATGCTCCACAATCGCCGGTGTGGTCAGGGTCGTCGAGTCTGTACCCCGGTCCGTAATAGGGTTGATCAGGGTCTGGAGGAAGAGGAACAAGCATGGAATCACTTGTACGCCTGTAGCGTGTAGACGGGCTCCGTCGGCCTGCTACGTCTGTTCCCGCATGCATGCTGAGGAAACGTGGATTGACAGCCGACTGCGAATGCGCGTCCTTGAGCCATTCGTCGACCGGAAGCAGCGGCCCTGAAGAGTCGCTGCCCCGGAGGTGGCATTCCGAACATATGCCCTTCTGCTTTGATCCGGACGACGGCAAAGCGGGTACCCACTCATATTCGCGATTGTCCCACAAGCCATGCTGTTGAAGTGAAATCGTCACGTCTCTTGCGCCCGGCGAGGCTTCAATCGGCCCGCCGATGAAGTATCCTTTTGCCCACGCTGTGAGTTTGACGGGATCGCTGAAGGAACCGGGCACAACCAGCTCAAACTCTCCCCCCGAACCGGTTGCTGTGCTATGTTCCGTCGTCTGTATCCGCACCACGGCTCCGGAGAGGGGGCCTTCGGGGCCGCGGACTGTGCCTGTGATCGTCGTTTCTCCGCCCGCTCCCTTCACCGAATCCTGGAACCAGGGGCAGAATGCGAATCCGGCGAAAACGAATACGGCGGCAACGGCGATCCATCTCAAACCTCTCGAAACCTCAGTAGTCTCAGAAGCGTGAAAGGGTCGTAAGTGCCGAAAGATTCCGATCATGTCCGCACCTGAAGAAGTTTGCACACAGCAGTCACTGGCGCCAGTCTAGCACTTTCGGGTTCTCTTCCGGTACCGATTTCGCCGCAACAGTCCGCAGTTCCATCTCAACCGGCTTTCTCATCAAGCTGAATCCCATCATCTCCGGCGCCTCGTCCCGCAAGAGAGAACGGCTTCTCAGATCCGAAATCACGGTAATAGTCGGGACTGTCTTCAAAACGGGGCACGAACGAATGACGTTTGGTCATTTCCCGGAAATGATCCGGTCCTTTTCGGTCGAAATAGCGGGAGAATGTCTCGTCCTTTTCAGCATGTTGAGCGAAGTCGGCGGCAAGTTCTGAGAGAAAAGCGGGAAGCGTTTTTGCCGGAACCTTCCCCGCGGAAGTGCCAAGACGCGCATCCTCAGGCCCGCAGCGTCCTCCCAGCGTTATCCTGTAGCACGGTGCAAGATGTCCATCCACTTTTTGTGCGGCTCCGGAAAAACCTATGGAGGCAACTGGCTGGTGCCCACAGGCATTCGGGCAGCCGTTCACATGCACTGCGAATCCGCGCAGGTCGTTCTCGGCATATCCGGCCCGTTCCAGTTCCTGCTCGCAGGCGAGGACGGCATTGCGTGACAGGCAAAGCCCGAGCCGGCATGTATCCGCTCCGGCGCACGACGTGAAGCGCTGTGCCGCTGCACGCCGATTGGCCCCGACGGTACTGTCGTCCAGTTCTGCAATCAATGAATCCAGGTTCGCTGTTTCAACAAAACGTATTTGAAGCTCCTGCGCGCGTGTGCTGTACAGTCTGCCGTCTGCACTGAAACGTTCAACGAGTTCACCGAGGCGTGCGAACTCCTCTCCAGTGACAAGCCCCGACTGGTGCCTTAGGGGGATCGTGACCATTCCCTCCTGGCGCTGGCGGAAGTAATAAATATCTTTGTATCTCGACAAGACCGGGCGGTCGAAGACGCGAGTCTGCCGGTTCGATACAACCGGAAGGGCCGCCTCATACGTGGGGACTTCTGCAGCTACCACCCTGTCGAGCTCCTCATGGAACAACCTGTGGAACGCGCTCTCGCCCACTCTTTCGACAACAAACCGCAGACGGGCACGGTGCTTGTTCTTCCTGTCTCCATGTTGATCGAAAACCCTGCGGATTGCTTCAGCTATCCTGATGACTTCCTGCGCCGGAATCCACTCCAGGAGAAGGCCGGCCACCCTGGAGTGGGCGCCGAGCCCTCCCCCTGCAAACACTCGGAATCCCGGACGACCTTCTCTTATCTCGCCAACGAATCCAAGGTCGGAGATCTGCGCCAGCCCGCAATCAGCACGGCACCCGCTAAAAGATATTTTGTATTTCCGCGGAAGGCTGTAACTACCTGACAGCCCGATCAGGTAATCAGTGACCGCATTAGCACATCCTGTGACATCAACGCATTCCTGCGGGCAGACGCCGGCGTAGGGGCATGTCGTGACGTTCCTGACTGTGTTCCCGCCGCCTCCTTTCGTCGTGAGACCCACCTCCAGCAGGCTCCGCATTATCTCGGGAGTGTCCTTGATCAAGACACCGTGTATCTGCACAGCCTGCCTGGTCGTAATGTGAAGGACGCCATCCCCGTAGGTTCGGCTCAACTCAGAAAGCCTGCCTGCCTGTTCCCGATTGAGAATTCCTGCGGTCACCCGGACACGCACCATGAATGTGCCGTTGCAGCGCTGTTCGTAGACTCCTCTCGGTACCCGCTTGGCTTTCAGAGTATCGGCCGGCATCAATCCCGAAAGGAACCGGTGCACCTCGTTTCCGTACGTCTCGACATCTGCCGCGAGCTCCGCCCGCAGCTTGGAAAAACCTTCATTCATACTGCGTCTCCTTAGATCTAACGCATCATCAGCCATCTCCGGCTCCAGGATTTCCGCATAAAAAAAGCCCTTCGAGGATCGGATCTTCGAAGGGCTTGAGGTCTTCTTTCCAGCGTTGCGTCTATTTATTCATCGTCTGAACGCTGTCCGGCCGCATGCAGCCATTCGAAGCAGGGTGCAACAACACGCCGCACCGCAGCGGCAGCAACAACAAAAATTGCCGTGAATGACCGAATGCATACGTCAGTTTCTACTATGTAGAAATCAAGGTGTCAAGCTTGTTGCCTGCAATTTTTCCCATTGACATCGCGAAAAACCGCTGATACAAGTACGAACCATGAGTTCAACTCGCATAAGCGCAACCAAAGTCGAAACCCGCTGCGGATGCTGTTGTAGCCGGCCGACTGTGCGCTTTGCGGCACGGACTCGCACTGCGTCTTAGCCTCCAGGCAATCAGTCGGCATACCCTCTCTCAATCAAAACAAGGTTCCGGATCGAAACACACGCTGTTGTGATCGGTCGATATCCGGAGCAGGTCTGCACGCATAACCCTACAGGAGAACCAGAGAGAAAATGGGACGCATATACGACGACAATTCGTTATCAATCGGAAACACACCGCTTATCAGGCTTAACCGCATCACAGCGGGCTTGCCCGCCGTCGTCACCGGAAAGATAGAAGGACGCAATCCCTCTTACTCCGTGAAGTGCCGTCTGGGAGCGGCACTGATCTGGGACGCGGAGAAGAAAGGAATATTGAAACCGGGTCACAACGGGATGACTGTCGTCGAACCGACCAGCGGCAACACGGGGATCGCTTTGGCATATGTCGCTGCCGCCCGGGGCTACCCGCTGATATTGACGATGCCCGAAACCATGTCTCTCGAGAGGCGCCGGTTACTGAAGGCATTCGGTGCAACGGTGGTTTTGACTGAAGGAGCAAAGGGCATGCCCGGAGCCATCGCCAAAGCTGAAGAAATCGTTGCCACAGATCCTCAACGGTACTGGCTTCCCCAGCAGTTCAAGAATCCGGCCAATCCGGAAATTCACTTCACGACTACCGGGCCCGAAATCTGGAACGATACGGACGGGAAGATCGATATTTTGATATCGCCAGTAGGAACAGGTGGGACAATCACCGGAGTAAGTCGCTACATCAAGCAGGTTCAGAAGAAGAATTTATGGAGTGTTGCTGTTGAACCCGCAGAATCTCCGATCCTGAGTGCCATCATTAACGGCGAATCACCAAAACCGGGACCACACAAGATTCAGGGGATCGGGGCAGGTTTCAAACCCGAGGTTCTTGATCTCAGCATCGTCGACGAGGTGCAGAGGGTGACGAGTGATGAAGCGATCGAGATGACTCACCGGCTCCATAAAGAGGAGGGAATAACGGCAGGGATTTCCTCCGGAGCAGCGGTGGCGGCGGCGGCCAGAGTAGCTTCGCGCCCGGAAAACAGAAACAAACTGATTGTCGCGATTCTCCCTGACGCCGGAGATCGCTATCACTCATCCGTTCTGTTTCAAACTATTCAAGTGTGACGGTAAACATGTTCTCACGTCTGCGCAAAGATTTCGATGCAGTCTTCACCAGGGATCCGGCGGCAAGATCCAGGATTGAAATCCTTACATCATATCCGGGACTGCACGCACTGTGGTTCTATCGCATTTCTCACTGGCTCTGGACGCACGGCTTTTTACGCTTTGCAAGGTTTGTCTCGCATATCGGACGCATCCTTTCGGGTATCGAGATTCATCCAGGCGCACGAATCGGTCCCGGCCTCTTCATCGACCACGGCATGGGAGTGGTCATCGGGGAGACCGCCGAAGTCGGCGCCAATGCAACGCTCTATCACGGGGTGACATTGGGCGGAACCAGCTGGAACAAAGGGAAACGCCATCCAACTCTTGAAGACGACGTCGTGGTCGGCGCGGGCGCAAAGATCCTTGGTCCGATCACTATAGGCGCGCGCACACGGATAGGTGCAAATGCGGTCGTGGTGAAAAGCGTACCACCCGATTCTGTCGTTGTCGGAATCCCCGGGCGCGTTACAGCTCGCAAAGACACAGCCCGTATGGTCCAGTACATCAATGGTTCGATCCACAGCCTCGATCTCGAGCACGGATCAATACCGGACGTGACCGGCCGGGCGCTGCATCATCTTGCAGACAGAATCGCACGGCTCGAAGGCATGATGGCGGTCACGCCGCCTTCCATAACTCCGGAAGAAACATGGTTCTACACCATATGAGCAAAGAAGAGGACTGCATGAAGGCAATGATTGAAATCCGTCAGATGTCCAGCTGCTGTTGTCACAGCATTCATGGCGCCGTGTGTTGCCGTGCGCGGCGCAGAAGGGTTCAATCACCGGAATTGTGGGGGCACAAAACAGGATAGGACACCTCACAAAGACAGGATGCAAAAGGCCCTTCAAGATTCTCTTGAAGGGCCTTTTTTTTGGTCACAACCAATAACAACTGGAGAGTGCATGTTCCGTAACTTGACGCTTCAAATCGGAATGCTGGGAAAGCTGAAAGGAAGAGGCTCCACTGGTGAACAGGAGAACCGCAGAACGATTCTCGCAGCTGACAATCACTATCGCAGCCTGATCAAGGCCTTTTCCTGGCGGATGACCGGGACGTTGGACACAATCTTTATCTCATTTCTTATTACGGGCCGTATTCGCTGGGCGTTATCCATCGGATTCGTCGAACTGTTCACAAAGGTGGCCCTCTATTACTTGCACGAACGCATCTGGAACAGGTTTTCGTTCGGACGAAAGCCAACAGCGGGAGATTACGAAATATGAATCTATGCAAAGAATTCCACAATGAGATCAAGGGGCTGAATGCAGAAGGAATTTTGAAATGGGCCTTGACGAGGTTCGGAGAACGGGTCGTGCTGGGGACCAGCTTTGGCGCCGAAGACCAGGTTCTGACCGATCTCTGGGCGAGAACCGGTGCACAAGGACACATATTCACGCTGGATACCGGCCGCTTCTTCCAGGAAACGTACGACGTGATGGATGCCACGATGAAGCGTTACGAACTTCGCATGGAAGTCTACACTCCGGGTGCCGGCGACCTTGCGAGGCTGGTCGAGTCCAACGGGCCGAACCTCTTCTATGAAAGCATGGAGAAGAGGAAGGCATGTTGCGCGGTGCGCAAGACGATACCCCTGCGCCGTGCACTAAGCGGCCGCGATGCGTGGGTCACGGGGCTGCGCAGAGAACAGTCGATCACTCGTACTCAGACCCAGGCGATCGAATGGGATGAGCTGCACGGAATCTACAAGATCAGTCCGCTGCATGACTGGACCGAAGAGCAGGTATGGACCTACATCAGAACACGCAACGTTCCATACAACGCTCTTCATGACAAAGGGTTTCCCAGCATAGGGTGCGCGCCCTGCACCCGCGCCGTTGCGTCCGGCGAGGATGCCCGGGCAGGACGCTGGTGGTGGGAACAGCCGGAGCACCGTGAATGCGGCCTGCATAGCGGCCGACCCCGGCAATCATGATTGAGCAGTAATCATCAGAATCAACTTGGCAGGGATGATCATGGATACACTTGACAGACTCGAAGCAAGAAGCATTTACATCCTCAGGGAGGCGTACCGGGAGTTCAGTAACCTGTGCATGCTCTGGTCCATAGGGAAGGACAGCACGGTGCTTCTCTGGCTCGCTCGCCGCGCCTTCTTCGGACATGTGCCGTTTTCTCTGCTCCACATAGACACGCATTTCAAAATCCCTGAAATGATCCAGTACCGCGACCGCATGGCTAGAGAGTGGAAATTGAACATGGTCTATGGTGAAAACGACGAGGCCATCAGCTGCAGAAAGACGTTTCCGGACGGGCACGCCGACCGGATCACCTGCTGCCGCAGTCTCAAGAGCGAAGCGCTCCGACGCACGCTCTCAGGTGAATGGCCACGTTACCGCATGGACCACGCCTCGGGGGAATATGTCAGAGAACTCAATCGCGAACCCTATACGGGAGTTATCGTCGGAGTGCGGGCCGACGAGGAAGGGAGCCGCTCGAAGGAACGTTATTTCTCATCGCGGGACAAGGACCATGAGTGGGACATTGCCGACCAGCCCCCGGAACTGTGGAATCAGTTCAAAACCGATTTTGCACCGGGAACGCACGTACGGGTTCATCCACTGCTGGACTGGACAGAGCTCAACATCTGGGAATACATCGAACGGGAAGGTATCGCGGTGGTACCGCTCTATTTCAATCAAGGGAACGGGAAACGTTATCGCTCCCTCGGCTGCTTTCCTTGCACTCACCCGGTCGACTCCGATGCCCGCACTGTCAGAGACATCATCGAGGAACTGCGGACAGGCAAGTTCGCAAACATCGCGGAACGCTCAGGGCGTGCGCAGGATAGAGAAGACGGAGGCGGTCTGGAAACCCTTCGTCGCGAGGGGTACATGTGACGGAAAGGAATCATGAGATGCGGGAACAGATGAATATCGTGGTGGTGGGACATGTGGACCACGGCAAGAGCACGGTCATCGGGCGGCTCCTCGCGGATACCCGCTCACTGCCCCAAGGAAAGCTTGCGCGGGTCAGGGCCATGTGTGAACGAAATGCCAGGCCCTTTGAGTACGCATTCCTCCTTGACGCTCTCAAGGATGAACAGGCCCAGGGAATAACAATCGATACGGCACGCTGCTTCTTCAAGTCTTTGAAGCGCGACTACATAATCCTTGATGCACCGGGACATATTGAGTTCCTCAAGAACATGGTGACAGGAGCGGCGCGCGCCGAAGCTGCGCTGCTCGTGATAGATGCCAAGGAGGGAGTGCGCGAAAACTCCCGCCGCCACGGCTATCTGCTTTCCATGCTCGGCATCCGGCAGATAGTGGTTTTGGTCAACAAGATGGATCTCATCGGCTTCGACCTGTCTGGTTTCGAGCGGATCCGCCTGCAGTACACTGAGTTCCTTGAAACGATCGGTCTGCATCCACTCGGATTCATTCCGGTTGCGGCTCGCGACGGAGTAAACCTGGTTAATAGAGCCGAATGGTATGACGGGATGACGGCTCTGGAATTCCTCGATTCATTTTCGAAAGAAGCCGAAAAGGAAGATCAACCGTTTCGATTTGCCGTGCAGGATGTATACAAGTTTACGGAAGAAGGGGACGACCGACGTATTTTGGCGGGGAGTATTGAGACGGGTTCGATTGCAACCGGCGATGCGGTGGTCTTTTACCCTTCGGGAAAAAAGTCAGCCATCAGAAGTATCGAGTCCTTCAACCGGGCGCCCTCGTGCACTGCTTCGGCCGGCCAGGCTATCGGCTTCACGCTGGCAGAAGAGCTTTACTTTCGTCCCGGCGAACTGATGTGCAGAGCCGCGGAATCACCGCCTATCGTCGGCTCGAGGTTGCGTGTACACATGTTCTGGCTCGGGAAGACGCCCATGATCACCGGAAAGAGGTACAAACTCAAACTCGCCACGGCCCGTGTGCCCGTCTACCTTGCCGAAGTGCATCGCGTTCTCGATGCTTCTGATTTGAAGGAGGAAAAGGAAAAGAATGAACTCGAGCGCCATGATGTCGGGGAGTGCATTCTTGAAACCATGAAGCCGGTGGCTTTCGATCTGTGCGCCAACAACCCGGGGACAGGTCGCTTCGTCGTCGTTGATAACTACGAAATTGCCGGCGGAGGAATCATCCTTGAAGCGCTTTCGCAGGAGCAGTTGCTCGTAAAGGAACATGTGGCGCAGCGCGAAGCCTCCTGGGAATCGGGATCAATCCCGCTGTCCAGCCGCGAATCCCTCAATGGCCACAAATCGAAATTCGTGCTGATCACCGGTCCTTCGGGAGAGTTTGTCAGGAGTGCGGGAAAGCTTCTCGAAAAACGTCTTTTCGAGGCTGGTTTCTCCGCATATTACCTTGGGGTATCGAACATGGACAAAGGGATCGGATCCGATGTGGCGGACGCTTTTGACAGAAGAGAGGAAACCATCAGGAGGCTCGGGGAACTGGCTCGTATTATGACCGACAGTGGAGCCATCTTCATTACCGCCATGCCCGACGCTGACCGGCATGAGCTCAAGATGCTGCGAGAGCTGGTGCTGCCCCAGGAAATCCTCACGATACGGGTGGGGAAAGGGGTGCTCGGAGATGAAGGGGAAGATCTTAAGTTAAATGTGGCAGATCCCGCCGAAGCCTCCAGTGAGGCTGAGAATCAGCTCAGAAGAGAGGAGATTCTACCGGAGTTCACGATCTGAAATGAGCCGAGGCATATGAAAGGACGAGTGAAGAATGAAGCCGCCCTGGCCGCTAAGTCGAAGGTCTTCATAGTTGGAGCGGGTCCCGGGGCAAAAGACCTGATCAGCGTGAGGGGGATGAACGCTCTGAGCGAGGCGGACATCGTTTTCTACGACGCACTTGTGAATCCAGACATCCTGGAGCATACCAGTCAGGACGCGGAGAAGGTGTTTGTCGGAAAGCGGTGCGGGCGCAAGGTAATGGAACAATCGGAAATTAATCAAAGAATCATAGAGGCAGCCAGGTCCGGCAAAACGGTCGTCCGGCTCAAGGGGGGAGATCCGTTTGTCTTTGGACGAGGCGGAGAGGAAGCCCTGGCATGCAGGTCAGCGGGAATTTCTTATGAAATCATACCGGGCATTCCTTCCGCCGTAGGAGCCGCCGCATATTCAGGCATCCCTCTGACGCACAGAGGGACCGCCGCTTCCGTCGCATTCATCACGGCGCGCGACTACAAGCTCACCGGAAAAGGAAGAACGCTGGCCGGGATAGCAGCGGCCGTAGATACGCTCGTGATCTTCATGGGCGGCCTGCAGGTGCGTGAAATCGCGAATGAATTGACGGCCGGCAACATATCTCCGAAGACACCGGCGGCCGTGATCAGCCATGGAACCCTGCCTGAGCAGAAGACGGTGTTCGGAGTCCTGGACAACATCGCAGACCGCGTCAGCGCGGCCGCGTTGCGCACTCCTATGCTGATCATCATCGGCCAGGTGGCAGATCTCGGTCCACTGCTGGGCTGGTTTGGAGCCATGAAGTCCGCGCAATCCGGCCTACTGCTCGAGGCTGAACGATATGCCGGGATCCGCCTTCTGCGATCTGTTGATCAGTAGCCTGCTCAGGTCATACATGACCCGGAAAGGCTGAATATCGGTGATTCCGTCTACGAACCGCGCCTTATCTATCGCGATTTTTTCGGCGCTCTCACCGGCTGCAAGCCTTGCCAGAATCTCACGGTGATACCTCTCGGTGGCGCTCATTGCATACTCGAGATGCTCCCGGACTTTTCCGAACAGAACGCAGTTGTGACTCAGAACGGCCCGCTTTGCGGACAGCTTCGCCATTTTTCGTATGCTGTTCAGATAATCGGCAAGCGACACGAAGTAGTTCGGCCAGAAGGCATCTTTTTCAGGAACATAGAATCCGGTCGCGTCCCCTACGACCAGAGTCCCCTCTTCCTTTTCCAGAAAGCATATATGGCACGGTGAATGCCCCGGCGTTTCGTACACATCCCATACGATTCCCTTGCCCAGATCGATTCTGTCTCCTTCGTTGACAGTCGAATCGAGTCCAAAATGGTAATCAGTCAGGAAAGGGGGGAGATCATCGATCTCCTGCTTGGCTTTCATCATTTGGGCGATCGCGGTATCCGCCAGGAGGTATTCATGAAACAGGTCTCTTTTCTGAAAAATCCTGTGCGCGCCGGAGCTCCCGATTATCTGGATGTGCGGCCAGATGCGCTTGAAATGCGGAATGCCCCCGATATGATCTGCGTGGGTGTGGGTCAGCGCTATGAATCTGATCTTCTCGGGACTGATGCCCAGTGCTCGTATCTGTTCAAGGATAATCGGGAACGTCGGACCGGTGCCTCCCTCGATGAGCATGCCGATCTCTCCCATAGACAGGAATGCAGGGAAAGCCGGAGTCCCCAGTTGGAACAGATTTGATGTCAAAGAAATGGGCGGATGCTTCATCCGGTACATTGAAATTCCTCCTTGGCCAGAAAAATGAGCGGGTATTGTATCGCAATTAGAGTTCAAAAAGGTGGCGGCAATGAAATATTCCGCAGGAGCCTTGCTGCCTATCCAACTGCGGCAGAGGTCTTAAGAGAGGTGCCCGGAGCCAGAGGCGCTCTTCCGCGTCGATTGCGCAGCTGATTTATCAACGGGAAGGCTCCTGTATTGAGCACGAGCAGCCACTCCAGACGCCGCTTCGCTGGGAAATCCATCAGCATCAGGCCTAGCAGCGCGATCAGGATTCCAGGCCCGGGGACCCCCGGTATTGCGAGTACCATACCCAATGCCAGTATCAGCGCTCCGCAGATGTTCTTGATCGCTATCATGAGTCCATGGAGTGCCGGCACCTGAGTTCTCATCCTGCAGACGGACTGCCGCGGCTCAGAGAAATATGTTTGAGGGAGCCGCACGAGTATCAGGCAGGCCACTCCAAAGCACAATCCGGAGAGAACCATCGTGGCGAGAGTCCCCAGAAGCATCCATGTCCAGTGCACTTGCAAAAACTCAAAAATGTGCGTCACAACGCTCACGGACACCTCCGCTTGTTCCATCCTGCAACTGAGACAGTGCCATTTTACAGAGGCCGCGTCCCAGGCACTTGACGTAGGTCAAGAACAAGGTTTTTGTGGTCCGGAGATCGGCAATAAGACTATTGGCTGTCCCCCGAGGGGCTTCCGGATGTCTTCTGTGGTATCATCGCTACCTCAACTCAGTCGGCAATGGGGGATTCCAGTATGGCCGCATCTAAGTACGAAAGATTCGTCGTTCGGAAGCCTCTTCGGGACCAATGCCACCCCGGCTACGGGCTGACGTACATGAGCGCTGCCCAGATTCCGGAAGCCAATCTCAATATCCGGTTGAACTGGGTGTATGACACCTCTCAGGCTCACGGCTATAGCTCTCAGCAGGTGCTGAATGATGATCAACTGCTGCTCCACATAGGGATGTCACCGGATACACCCCAAGCCCTCGGCGGCACTGTCGAATTTCAGCTTGGCGGCCAGCCGATAGTCTTCAACACGACGACGTCCGTCTTCATTCCCAAAGGAACCCCGTTCGGCCCGCTGTCCTGGAAGGAAATACGCCGCCCGCACGTGCAGTTGGCGATAACATTCGGCAACTCGAATTCCCGTGCTCTGGATCAGACGGCCGCCGGATCAGGGACTTTCGATTACGAGCAGTATGTCATCCGCAGTCCGCTGCGGGAGGCCGGCCCTCCTCATGTTGACGGCAGGCAGAATCCTACTATGACGTACTTGAGCCGTCCCCAGATCAATGCAGTAAACAACTACATCGAGTTTGGCTGGATATGGGATCCGCCCAATCCCGACCTTCCCAAGATGAGGCACGATAATTATGACGAGATCGTTCTTCACATAGGAAGCGACCCGGAGAACCCGGAAGCGCTTGGCGGAGCACTGCAGTTCGGTTTGGGGGAAGAATTTCTCGAGTTCGACACCACGCATTGCGTATACGCTCCCAGAGGCACGGACCACGGTCCGCTGCGTTGGAAAGAGGTGCGCAGACCCTTGATCGAACTGGCGATGATGCTGGGGGCCGGCACTCTGGAAGAAGGATGGGCGAACAGCTTCTTCGATCAACCGGACGGCTCGCGACGCGGTCCGAAGTAGAAGAAGCGTAAGACGGTGCATCTCCGATTACAAAGGAGTATCCAATGTCGAAATACAGGCAGTATATTCTGACCGAATTGAGAAGGGACTCCCGCGACGCTACATTACCCCCGGGCATCGACCCGGCTGCGGTCACCGATACTCCTTCTCACAAGAAGATCTTGAGCCTGGATGACATCGTTCTGAAAGGCTCCTTCTATACTGAATCTGTCTGGATGTGGCCAGGGGGACCGGGGGTCTACCCGGAAACCGCCGAACCCAATGCGCATGCACACGACTACGATGAAACCATAGGGTTTTTTGGCACCGACTTCGGTAATCCCAAAGATCTGTGTGGCGAGATCGAACTTTGGATCGAGGATGAGAAATTCATCCTGACCGAGAGCTGCCTGATCTTCATCCCGAAAGGAACCTACCATTGTCCGCTGCGCATTCATCGAGTTGACAGGCCGATTTTCCATTTTGCAACCGGTCCCGGCTTGTTATACACACAGACAGTGAGGCAGCCGCCGGCAGCCTCGGCCAGATGATATAAGCAGATTTGGATCTTTAATTTAGTAACTTTGCTCGATTTTCAACGAGGTAATCACATTGCCGACAGATAAGAAATTACACGGGAAAGTAGCTATCATTACAGGCGGAGGCACGGGCATCGGAGCTGCAGTAGCAAAACGGTTCGTAGAAGATGGAGCCAGGATATGCATTGTGAATCGTCGAGAGAGCGTCCTTGACGAAGTCATGCGATCCTTGCCGGCCGGGACGGTGATCAAGTGCCCGGCAGACGTTTCAGTAGCAGGCGACGTCCAGCGCATCGTAGATGCAGCATTGAGTTTCGGCGCAGGCATTGATGTTCTGGTCAACAGCGCCGCCATGGGATCAGAAGGGTCCGTTGCGGCCGCCGATCTTGCCGAGTGGAGGAAGACTTTCGAAGTAAATGTGATGGGACCTTTGATGCTCATGAGAGCGGTGATCCCTCACATGAGCAGAAAAGGGGGCGGCTCAATCGTGAACATATCCTCCCTGGCTTCGCTGCGTGTCATTCCCCAGGCATCGGCATATTGCACGTCGAAGGCCGCGCTCAATGCGCTTTCGCAGCAGGCGGCAGTAGACCTGGGACAGGACGGGATACGCTGCAACGTGATCTGCCCAGGGTTTGTCTTCACCGAGATGGCCGAAAGCGGGCCGCTTGCCAGAGTGGCTCGCCCCGATATGGCGACCTTCATGAAGAGCGTCTTCGAAGACGTCCCATCGCGCAAGCCCGCAGTGCCGGAAGAGGTGGCGGGGATTTGCAGTTTTCTTGCCAGTGACGACGCATCTTATATTACAGGGGTTGTAATCCCGGTCGATGGCGGCACTTCGGTGCTGGATCCGATTCCGGCAATGATCAGGAGAGCCATTCTGCAATACGAGACGGGCCAATCGCGCACCTGATCTCTGCCACGGCGATTTCAGGAGGATCCTTATATGAGAAAACACGCGTTGCTTTCTGTTCTTCTTCTGACCGTCTTGCCGGCAATGCCTGGTTTCGGCCAGGAAGACGATCATCCATCGCTGATCGTAACAGGAGACTCGACCATGCAGGCACCACCGGATCAGGCGGTGATCCGCCTGGGAGTAGTCCGTCAGGGTGCAACGGCACAGGAGGCGCAACGCGAGGCGAGTTCCGCGGCCCAGAGTGTGCTGGCCAGCGTGCGCAGCATGGTCCCTGACCCGAAGAACCTGCAGACTTCACAACTGACCATTTCTCCCGTTTATTCGGATTCGCGTCCTGACCCGATACGCCGGACGACAGAGCCGAAGATCGTCGGCTACCGAGCCAGCAACATCGTCTCGGTCACCATGGACGATCTGCAGAAAGTCGGCCCGATGGTCGACGCTGCCCTGAAAGCGGGTTCGAACCAGGTTGAAGACATCCGGTTCCAGTTGAAGGACGACGAGCCCCTCCGCGAAAAGGCACTCACGGCGGCTGCTGACGAAGCAAAGCGAAAGGCACAGGTGATAGCTGCCGCCCTGGGGGTCGAAATCATCGGAATTCAGGAAGTGTCGGAGAGCAGAGTTACGGTCCAGCCGGTTGGATTCAGGGCGGAATTGATGGCAGCCCAGGCGGCCGACGTGTCGACACCGGTCGAACCCGGGATGATTTCTGTGCGGGCCGGCCTGACGATCCGTTACAGAATCTCCGCCAAGTAAAGCTCCTGTGCCCGCCTCCCGTCAGGTCTGGAAGTCATCCGATGCATGAGTCGGGTGATCTACAATGATACTAACGGGAGGTAAGAGGCTTATGCACGTCCAGTCAGAAAGCCCGCTGCAGGCGGGCAAGGAGTTGCCCTCTCTCACACTGCCGGAAGCCGGAGGAGGCTTGGTCAGGACGTGGGATTTCCATGGCCGGGAAAACCTGATCCTGGTGCTGGCATCAGATCCGACATCTGCCTCGGCGCGGCATTTCCTGGAAAAACTAGCGCTTTCGTATGAAGAAATCAGAACCGAGGAGACGGAGGTTCTGCCCATAGTCCGTGCGTCACTGACTGAAGCGGACGACATCAAACGGATGCTTGGATGGAAGGGCCGGATCATGGTGGATGAAACCGGAGAGGTATTCTCCCGGT
>Ga0209723_1004137_pt1 | contig 16578 bp, 6 predicted proteins | sample BiotimSIPDNA_2_FD_185750 | JGI IMG/M metagenome (GOLD analysis project Ga0209723, IMG submission 185750) | Anaerobic biogas reactor microbial communites from Washington, USA - Biogas_R2 time_0 SIP DNA (SPAdes) (version 2) | ecosystem: Engineered > Bioreactor > Anaerobic > Unclassified | place... | reverse complement strand
TGTAATATTCGGCCTCGCTGGCGTATTCTGTCGCCAGGGCCGCCATCTCGGACTCGGCATCCTGGGCTTCCTGAACCTTCTCCTGCATGGCTTCCAGTTGATTGTCGAACTCCGCCAGGCACTTGTCGCAGTCTTTCTCAGCGAGGCGATCCCTTATCTCCCTTGCCCTCGCCTCGGCCTGAAGGACCTTCGCATCAGCAAGGAAAACCAGCGGTTCCCACCTGAACTGGAAACGGGCGTTTATGCCCCTTGTCCGGAGGTATAACTCTTCCGCAAAGGCTTTTTCTCCGAATCGATCCTCGTACTTCCAGTAATAGATCCGGTCCTTCAAGGCTATCGGGTGAGACCTTGGATTGTCGTTTTCCATGTTTATGCCAGGCATGTAGGTGCGGACAGCCCCGTCGAAGACAGACCAGGTTTTCCCCACCCTGTCAGTCCAGACGAAGGAGGCATCCTTGGTAAGGCAGGCCACATGAGCATAGCCAAGGGTTTTCCTGGCAAGCTCTTCATGCTCTATCATCCATTCCGGCGGGTCGTTCGGGAGGGTCCATCTCGATGGGTCGGGCTGGGAAACTACTATAACTGGCAAATTTCTATCCATTGAGGTTACGAGGAAAAACAGCTTTTCAACATCGGTTGGGGTCCTGGCGATCAATGGCTTCCCATCCAGGTGGCGAACCTGTTCCAGACCAACCGCCTCGACCAGTGATTTGATTATCCCTGGCCGGATGAAGGAAACGGGGTAATCACGTTCGGGCAAGGAAGAGCACGTGATCTGGACCCCGAATTGCACTTCGTTCTCAGTCCTGGCCACGGAGAGGTCGTTAAGCCATATCCTCCCAGGGACGGGGCGGATGTCTCCCATCCCGGCATCGGGGTGGGAAAAACGGGCCGTCCAGATCCCCTTTTCCGGCAGAGAGACGCACTCAAGCCGCTGGCCGTGTTCGTCAAGGACAAAGGATTCAACGTTCCATGCCGCTTCGGGGAGAGGAAGGGGCGTCTTGTCGCCGAGCCACCGGAGTGCTGTTTCAACAGTCTTTCCAAAGGCGTCCGCACCTTCCCCCAGGATGTGCCCTACCCGGGCCTTCAACCTGTAGGTCGAAAAAACCCTGGGCCTGCCTGGCCTGAGGAAAGTCCTTTCTTTCGGTTGTTCTTCCATGGAGAATCCCACCTTCGCTTCTCAGCAAGGAAAAGATCTAGGAATTATTGATTATCATCTGTATTTTAACCTGAATCCAAAAAGTTTTGCGGGTTAATCAGTTCGGGGAAATACTGAAATACCTTTTCACCAGGTCTCGTCGATCTTCCTGTAGGAGTAAAGGGGAATTTCGTCAATTTCTTCAAGTTCCTTTTTCTCCACTCTTCGCCTTCATCTGCTCTCTTCTACAGTCTGCCTGTACTGACCCACGTTCATTTATGTAGAGGGGATCATTTTTCAATCAATCTTGGCAAAGATCTCGTACTCTTTAATGAACGGTTTGCCTCCATCTTCAATTCCTGTCGATCTTTCAGGCAGGGTAAGTAATTTTTTGCCACTAAGTTCATAATTATTCTTGCTTATTTTTGTTCCTCAAAAATAATAGAAAGTAACATCCCTCATTCTTTTCAGAGCAAATGTCCTTTCTTCTCTCCTTAAATAACAATAACCGGTTATGCAAAGTGTGCTGTCAATACCATTGTGGTGTTCAAATGAAACAAATTCCCTCGGTTTGACCACTCTTGCAATGTAATGTAAATCCGTTGGCTTTTTGTATTTAAACTTGATATGGTTGCCCAGTGCTATCGCTGTGTTAATTAACAGAATATTTGCCGCAAGTGCGACTGGCTCAAAAGAATCCCCTTCGAAAGGAATGTTTTTATGAATTTTTTTATGGCATTTTTCACAAAGCAAAACTAAGTTGTCCAAACGATTTGTGCCACCTTTACTCCGAGGAACAACATGATGAATATGCATCTTATTCCTTCGCTTGACTTGTTTTGAACATTGTTGACAAATCCTATCTCTTGCTATGACTTGACTTCTTCTGTTCTCCCAGTCAGGCGGATATTCAAGAAACAGATCATACAAAGATGTAAGTTCCTGAGAGAAGCTATTGAGCATGTCCTTCAGTATTAGTGAATCTCTTTTTTTTATTTCTAGAAATTTGTTACAATCCTTAAACTCAGGTTTTTGAACCAACACAGGCCTTAACAACCAGAAAATCGGGTTGTTTCTATTATCGGAATAATATTGATATTTTTTTATCTCAGCACAAGATTCCTTGAACCAACTCGATATTTCCTGCAATTCAAGTTGTTTTCTCTTTAAGCATTCTTCGTGCAATATTCTGCCGTCCGATAAAGGGACTCCATCTTCGGCAAAACCCTTGCAAATAGGACATCTCATTCCAGTACCGTCCCCTTGTTATGAGTTAAAAAATGAAAGAAGAATTCTTTTTGTGCACTCTCATCCTGTCCAACAAACGATGGAACGCTGTCTCTCCGTTGCGCGACCTGATGCATGGGTCAGCACCCGCATCCAGGAGCATCCTCAATATTTCAAGATCCCTGCACCTGGCGGCTGCTTTCATCAGGACCGATACCCCGTCGCGATCCCTGGCATTGATATCAGCCCCGGCCTGAATGAGCAGATGGATGATCCCAGGTCCCGCGCCAGATACACAGGCATGCATAAGAAGCGTTTCGCCGCCATAAATGGAATCAGGATCGGCCCCGAATTTTAGAAGGATCTCGACCATCCTTAGGTCACCCTTTTCCACGGCCTCCAGGATCCAGTCATTCAGCTGAGGTTTTACTTTCTCTAATGATGCGCCCTTGCCTGCAAGGAATCCCGCCATGTCCGTATTCCCTGTCTTTATTGCCATTTCCAACGGACTGAGACCGATAGGAAGTTTTTCGTCAACCCTTTCGGGATCGATACGGAGAAGGCATTCAACGGTTCTTATGTCTCCCGATTCTATTGATGACTGGAAAAGCCCCGGGTCAAAATGCGATCTCTCTGCTTTTAAGCATTTTTTATCTTTTTGATAGTCTATAAAGCGTGAAACCATGGACCTGATCGCATCTGATGGACAAATTCTGCTTTCCATTCTTCTATACTGTGGCCTCCTTGCACTTCTAAAAGCAGTATCCCAACCCCTGGGAAGTGCGTTAGGCACTTCCGCAATTACGTCCACCTTTCCATCGCCCCTGGTTGAAACAGCTATGAAGGATGTCTCCACGGAGATAACCCCTGCAGCCAGGGATTCGGATCTTATCAGGCTCTCGACAGTCTCCCTTACAACTTCAACCAGGTTTTCACTGTAGAGAGTTTTCGCATTTTCCGGTCTCTCGAAGCCCATTGCTTCGATAACTCTCGCCGACTCTTCATTCCCATATCTAGAATCAAGCAGTGCTTCAAGCCTCCGGATCCTGGCGGCACCACAGAGCCTTCTCACAGAAGGGGATCCTCCTGACGATACACCTGACTCTGCCAAAAGGTTGCCCTTGCTATCCTTTAATGTAATTCTCCCTGGGTCTTTCAGCCCATCTATAAAACCGCAGACGACGAGAGGTTTTTCAGAGGGAAGGTCGCCTAGTTCAATATATGGGTTACCGTCCCGTTTCCCAGCCTGGAGAAAACCTGCGGCATCGAAAGCCCTTTGCCCCTCCGCTTCCAGGATCAGACCCCTGACAAGAGGGCGGCTCCACGACTTGAATATCTCTTCCAGGGCAAGTACCAACTCGTCTTCTTCCGGATCGCTTGTGAGATAGTACGCCTCGCCTCGCCCCCTTTCCGCGATACCCGAGACCAACGGGGAATTTGGGGCGGCATCTATGCAGATAATGCTGACTTTCCTGGGATCGGCCCCTTTGGCATGCTCTTCTACTAGCCGGAAGATCCTTTCGCTGTCGGTAACCTGGGCATCAGTCACTATCAGTACATGCCTTGCCAGGTTTGTACCTGTTTTTGGCATTTTAAGAGCCTGTTCCAGAGCAACCCCCAGTTCAGTACCTCCTCCAGGTCGTTCTTTGTCAAGATCTGAAAGAAAGAGGTCGACCGACCGGCGGCCCCCCTGCACCGGTCTTTTGAAGATCCAGCGGGTTTGGTTTTCAAAGAAACCAATGTTCAGATGATCCTTTTCATCCATCCTTTTCAGGAAGCCTTTCAGCGCTTCCGTTGCCGCAATCCACTTCGGCCCCTCCATGGAGCCGGACTTGTCCATTAGCACAATGATCTCTCTGCCATAAACCTGGAGGCCCTTTTCAGGAAGAGCGTTTTCGGGAGGAACTGCCATTGCCATGAACCAGGTCCGTTCATTTTCTTTATAGTGGCTAACCCGGAGGGAAGCCTTCCCAGCTTCCCTGATGAGGGGAAAACGCAGAACGCAATCCTGGTCCGGGTGTACATCGTCCAGACTGAGACGAAAACCATCCTCAGCTTCCTCAATGCCAACCAGGTAGGTCTCGCTCTCGGGCATCCCAACCCCCCTGCAAAATAGGTACATCCCGAAACGGTGACCGGGGTCCCAGGCAGACTTGAGCGGGTTCTTCTTTCTCCCCCTGGCCCCCTCGTCACCGCGGGTGTATCTGGGACCTATGGTCAGAGGGAAGCGGAACTCCAGACCTTCAAGCCTTGGCCTCATCCAGAGCGAGAAAGTGGTTTCGATCTTAACCTCTTCTCCCGGAACAAGCCCGCTTACATGGAGGGTAAAGACATCTTCTCCCTCCTTTTCAATGAATACGGCCTGGTCTCCGTCTTCCCTGGCTTTCTCGTAGGTCTCCTGTGCATCCTTTCTTTCGGCGAGCTTTGCTTCGACCCTGGTATCCCCGAAAGATACAGCCACATCATGGACCGCGCCGTCACCCGGCAAGGGGAAGCGGTAGATAGCCTCGATGACCTCATCCCCTTTGTCCACTCCAGAGAAGACCTGGGTAAGGGTAAGGCTAGCCAGCGGGCCGTCGATAGTACCTGTAAGCCTCGTTTCTTTCAGGGGAACAAATAACCCGTATTCCCCTTTCCGGTCAATGATCCTCATTGTGGATGCCTCGTTAAGTCTGCCGGTGTTGAAATACCCCTTGTCAAACATCCGGGTCATCTCCCTTTTTTGGAGTCTTGTCCTCTCGGGGGGCGAACTGGGAACGGATCGCAGCGACAAGGCTTTCCTCGGTAAGGAGGCCGCTGGCGAGAAGGGAAAGGGGGGATACTCCTGACTGGCAGACAGCACCCCCCACGAGAAGGATCCTTTTCAATTGTTCTGGATGGATGTCTCGCTTTGATAGCTGCTCTTCCAGATATTCAAGAAGCTTCATCTTGCGGTCCTGCGGACGGGATTTGCCGTTCTCCCATCGGCTGAGGGCCACTCCGGTGACTCCCAGGATCTTGGCGAACTCCTCCTGGGTGCAGTCAAGGGACTTTCTAAGTTCGACGATCTTTTCAGGCGTCATTGCTCCATTGCCTTCAGGCATTTTCAACCCTCCGGCCGTATTATATAAAAACTACTAGTAGTTTGTCAACGAAAATAGGTTTTTTGTTTCTTCAAAAGCCTACGGGGGGCAACTTCTGACAAGTAGGGCTAAGCTGACATGTAAGAAAGGAATGGAACTGGTAACAGTGGGATCAACAGCCTTTTCTAAAAGTTTAGATATCCCAATTTTCAATTTCCCTGGAAAAAACTGTCAAATCTCATTACTTTTTGCAGAAAATGTTTGAGGACCGTACAGACAGACAACAATTGGTAAAAGGAAAAATTCGACAAAAAACATCTTATCTTTGGGTTTCCCGAAATGGAATACGCCCTCTTACACCGTTTTTCTGTTTTGGCAAAAGCGTAGGCTTGAACACCTTTAAGACCACTGACACTCTTCGAGTCTCTCTGCATCCTTGATTGTAGGGATTAGCACAGACACAATGCTTTCCTTAGGATGGAGAGAAACTTGACTAAAGCGACCAAGGAGTGGTGTTATCTTGGTATAAACATCAATATTCAATTCATTCTCAAGTTAACCCACATCTACGGCCCGTTCTTTAACGCTTAACCTCACACATCCAGGCCCGGATATCTGGCTTCTGCCCCCTGCTTGAGGTGTTACCTGGATCTGAGTGCTGATCCGCTCCCTCAAGGCAGTTACGTGTGAAATAACGCCAATCACCTTTCCGTTCTGCTGCAAGCCTGCGAGGGTTTCCAAAGCGGTGTCGAGGGCTTCCTCGTCCAGGGTGCCGAAGCCTTCATCCAGGAACAGCGAATCCACCCGGACATTCTTGCTAGCCATATGGGACAAACCCAGAGCCAGGGACAGGCTGACGATAAAACTCTCACCGCCTGAAAGGTTCTTCGTGGACCGAATCTCCCCAGCCTGGTAGTTATCCACCACGTTGAGATCCAGGGGCTGAGCTTCGTCTCGGGCCAGCAAGTAGCGGTCGGTCATTTTCTGCAGTTGCCGGTTGGCGTGACCAATCATCATTTCGAAGGTCACCCCCTGTGCAAAATTGCGATACTTCTTGCCATCTGCGGAGCCGATCAATTCGTGCAGGTTTTCCCACCTGCGGCACTCTTTTTTCTGGGCCTCGATAGCTGCCTGCTTTTCCTTTATCCGCTCTTTTGCAGCTGTATTCTCACTTAGCTTGTGCCTAAGACCAGCAATGATGTCCCGCAGCTCTTTCAGAGCCTCCTCGTGTTCCTTGAATAGTGGCTCAAGCTCTTCCAGAGACTTGTCGGTGATTTTGCGGGCCATTTCCGTGGCCAGGCGCGTTTCCCGATCCTTCTGTCTGGCTTTCAGATCCGTTTGGCGCTCATCCAGATCCTTGGCCCTAGCCTTCAACTCCGCCCGAGCTTCAGAGGGCAATAGGGCCGCCAAAAACTGTTCTTCATTTGAAAAACCGACGGGCGCTAGCACTGATGAGAACTCGTTTTCCAACCTTCTCAGTTCCGGATCTTGTCGATCGATGCGTTTCTTCAAAGATTCGACATAGGCCTTAGCAGTATTCCATTTTTGCTTGAGATCACTGTGCAGTTCTCTGGCCTGCTTTTCGGCACCTTCGGCATCAGAAACCGCCTTGTTCAAGCAGTGCTCCTCATCATCTGGCTTCTTATCTCCGAACAGGGCGTTTCGCTCTTCACTTTCGGTGTCGAGTTCCTTTTTCAAGGAACCCAGGCGCTCCAGCTTTTCGGCCAGGGCAGTATTTTGCGTATCGATCACCGCATTCAGCCGCTTCACCTCGCTGTCGATGTCGGCAATCTGTTTTTCGATGTCCGCCTTTTCCTTGACCTGGGCCTGCCAAGCCTTCAGCCGCGCTCTGAGTGATTCGATCAGTGATGTAATGTCCTTTTCAAGGATATCCGCAATACTAAGCGGCTGGAGTTTGTTAGTAACAGCCTGCCAGCGTTCGGCAAAATCGGTGCGGAGCTTCTCCAGACTGTCCTTGACCTCGGCCAGGGTTTTCTCAGCAGCCTTCTTGTCATTAGCCTCTGCCGACTCCAGTTTTTCAGCCTCCGTCAGGTTATTGCGGGCCAGGCTTTCATTTTCTTCGAGTTTCTTGATGGCGGCTTCCTGATCTTCGGCTTTGTCAATCAGCCTGGTCAGGGCGTCGATATTCTGTTCGGTTTCATAGGGAACAGGGACATTCCCTTCCGCGAAGGGGTGTTCGGTCGCGCCGCAGAGAGGACAGGGCTTACCGTCTTCCAGCTTTGCCCGGTGATCTTCAAGCTCCGCAATTTTCGTCAGGAAGGCCATTTCACGCAGCAGGGTTTCCTTCTCGGTGCGGTATTCCCGCAACAAGCGGTCTCCCAGCAACTGGCTCAAAGCATCCTTACCCTGCTGAAGCTGTTTTGAGGCGTCCTCCAGTTCCTGCTTCCGAATGCCGGATTGCTTCTGACAGTCTTCGAGTGACTTTGCCGCCAGTTCCAGAGCCGTCGTGGCCGTTTCTTGAGCAGTCTCCTTTTGAATGATTTCATTTTGCTTGGAGAGCAGGCCGCTCAACTGTTCTTCAACACCAGCCAGACCGCTGATCAGCCATTCATCCTGTGCATGCTCATTGAGGTAGCCGTCCACAAGCTCCATCGTCTCCTGAGCCATGGCTCGTTTTTCCTGTTCTTCAAGTCGGGCTTTTCTGTCAGCGTCAATCTTGGCCGCATCCTTCTTACAGCCCTCATCACCTTCCGAAATAGCTTTTTTCTGATCGGCAAGTTTCTGATCCAGGGAGCGAACCTTCTGCAATGTAGAAGTGGCCGCTTTCAGCTCTTCTTTGGCCTGAGCTGTTTGTTGCTCAGCCAATCTAAGTGACTCGGCCTGTTCCTTAGCGGAGGATTCCAGTCCAGGAAGAGACTCTTCCTCAGTTTTCAATGCTGCTCTGTCATCTGTCTGTTGTTTGCGGGTGGCGGTAAGCGTTGCGTATGCGCCGTCCAATAAGGCGGCGCTCAAAGCCCGGCCCAGCTTTTCACGGTCCGGTTTGAATGCCTCGATATCGCCCTGCAGCTTGCTCGCTTCATCGGCCAGGTTGACGATTTCCTCCTTCAGCCCATCGATGGTGGTGAGCCAGGCAATGGCCTTCCCGGTGTCAGCGGATTTGGTGGCAAGGTCTGTCTCTTCCTTCTGCTTTGCTTCGAGTGCCTGCCCAATCTCTTGTTCCTGCTCCGGGTCAAGAATAACGATACCTGCCGTTTCAGCCTGGAGCAGTTTCAGTTTCTCCCGCTCCTCACGTTGGCGCTCATGGACACGGATGGATATCTGGCTGTAGATCTCTGTGCCCGTTATCTGCTCCAGAATCGGAGCGCGATCATCCGGTGCCGCCTGAAGGAACGCGGCAAAGCCGCCTTGGGCCAGCAACATGGACCGGGTGAAACGATCAAAATCCATACCGGTAGCCGACTCGATCTGGTCGGCTACACCTCTGATCTTAGATCCGGAAATTTCACCCGTATCCGCATTGGCAATTTCTTGTTTTGGGGGCTGGAGTTCACCATCCAACTTATTGCGTGCCCGGTGTTGGCTCCAGTGACAGCGGTAACGCCCAGTCTGAGTTTCGAAGGTCACCTCGGCAAAGCATTCGCCGGTCTGGCGGGACATGATTTCGTTTCCGCTCTTGGTAACCTTGTTCAGGCGGGGCGTCCGCCCGTAAAGGGCGAGGCAAATAGCATCGAGGATCGTGGTCTTCCCCGCGCCGGTGGGACCGGTGATGGCAAAGATGCCGTCAGAAGTGAAGGCCGGGTGCATCAGGTCGATTTGCCATTCGCCGACCAGTGAGTTCAGATTCTTGAAGCGTACCTGCATTATTCTCATCGACAGCCTCTCTATTCCGCCTGCGCATCGTCTTCATTGAGAGACGAGACCGCTTCCTGGTAGGTTCGAAGCAATTCGGGGCGCTGGTCATCAGGCACCGCATGAACGGCGAGGCATCTTTCGAACACGTCGTTCACGTTCAGATCGTCGAGTGTTTCCTCTTCATGGATTTGTCCCAGCACGCGGTCGATGATGCGGTTGTTCTTGATCCGGAGGATTTCCATCTGGGTGGCGGAAATCGCAGCCTCTAAGCGCTCCCGCAGGTCGCCAATGACCTCAGTGCCGTCGTAGATGACTTCGAGCCAGCCTTGGGATTCCGTTGCCGACAATTCGAGGATGCGGTTTAAGATGCCGTCCCAGTCTCCCTTGACACGCTCAAGTTTCTGAAACACCGGCACGTCAATCAGCTGCACGGATGCAGCCGTGCTGTGGAACTCAATCTGGCAAACGCTTTTCTTCTGTTTTGCCTCTCCAAATCCCATGGGCAATGGAGAGCCGCTGTACCGTACGGTTTCGGATCCGTTCACCTTTTGTGGGACATGGAGGTGCCCAAGCGCCAGGTAGTTGAAGCAGGCAGGGAAAATCCCGGCCGTCACATGTGCCAGGGAGCCAACATAGAGTTCACGCACGCCATCGCCATCGACGGTTTGTCCGCCAACGGTGAACAGATGTCCCGTGCCAACGATGGGGATATCGGCCCCGAGTTCCTCGCGCTTATGCTCGGCCAGGTCAGCAACTTTGGCGTAATGAGCGCGAATGCCTTCAATCAATTTCCGCTCCTTGTCCTCGACACTCTCACCTGCTTCCACCACGCGGATATCTCTGTCGCGGAGGTAAGGCACGGCACAGACAATCAACTCCGGAGCGTCCTGCTCATCACGGAGTACCAGTACTTCGTCTTCTGGGGATTCCGTGCTACTACCGACCACGTGGACATCCAGGGCTTTGAGCAACTCCTTGGGAGCATTTAGGAAGGAAGGCGAATCGTGGTTGCCCGCGACGACGATAACATGCCGACAGGATGAGGCGGCCACCCGGCACAGGAACCGGTAATAGAGCTCCTGGGCACGATTGCTCGGAGCGCTGGTGTCAAAGACATCACCTGCCACAAGCAGCGCGTTAATTTCATTCTGTTGAATCTTCTCGGCCAGCCAGGTTAGAAAGGACTCGAACTCCTCGTAGCGTTTTCTGCCGTAAAGGGTGCGGCCGATGTGCCAGTCGGATGTGTGAAGCACTCTCATACTGTTATCCTGCCACCGCAGAGGAGGAGCGCTCCGCGTATTCTTCACGCCAGATTTTTAGTGAAGTCATGTCTTCAAGCAGTTCATCTAACTTCGGAAGCTCTACTGGTGATTCTGTAGGTTGCGAGTGCTCAAACCGAGAGTATTTCGTCATGAGTGAATCAAGGAGATTGCAATCATCGGGCTTCAATTTGGCCAGATTCTTGAGCTTTATCGTATGGATCGGACGCTGGAATCTTTGAACCACCCCGCACAGCAGATCATTTTCAATAGAGCGTTCCACCAATGTCCTGAAATCGCTGCATATCGACTTCAGCAAGATTTCGGCATGTTCAAATTCTCCGTTCTTACTCGCCTTCTTTGCGTCCTGGTACTGCTGATTCATGAGAGTGTTCAGGGCGGTTTTGATATCACTCTGTGAAAGTGGAATGGGAGCTGGCTCTCCGGTACCCCAGTCAGCAGACCGGACGCTAACCACATCAAGCTTTATGGACTTCTTCTCGGCAAAATGCCTTACCGTTCCCAACAGGGACAGGCGGTGAGTGAAGACAATGACCTGCTTGTCTTGGGACAACTTGATAAGTCTTTGAATCACCGCCTCCTCATACCTTTGGTCAAGGGAGGATATTGGATCGTCGAAGACAAACGGGGCCTGGTTGCTTTTGCCAGTTACGTCGGCCAAAAATGCCGCAATGGAAACGATCCGATTTTCTCCCTCACTCAGGACATCGACGAGCCTATTCTGAGAGGCCCCTCGAAGCTGTATCTTATGAAGGACGCTACCCTTCAATACTTTTGATTTCACGAACTCGACCTTCACCTGAGATGCACCAAGAACCTTGAGCTCCTCGTTGAACCTTTTCACGAAGGCATCCGTGATCAAGGCTTCTGAAAGCTCTCCTTTTTTCTTTGACAGAGCTGTAGTATCGGCCAATTTCTTTGCTCTTTGAATCTGGTCAAGCAGCTTCAATCGTGTGACTTCTTCATCAATGGCGGAGCGGTGCTCACACAACCACTTTCTAGCCTGCAGGCTGTTTAGCTTTTCCTTGATCTCTTCTCTGTTATCGCTATTAGCATCTTCGTCATATTCAGCCGCAAGTTCACTGAGGTTTTTCGAGCGGATGTTGGCTTGTTCGATCCATTTCGTTGGGGGCACCTGATCGGGAATGGCTTCTTCAGAATCGATCCCAGAAAGCTGGTCTTTCCTGGCCTTCAATTGAGCAAAGAATTCCATCACCTGGCTTGCAAATTCTTCTTTCTGAATGCCAGCAGCATCGATAAGTGTCTTTAACATATCCGATGTCGGTAGTGCCTCGATAGTCTGATAGGCGATCTCATATTCCCTGGCCGCATCCGTTGCGGCTTTCTGCAATTCCCCCTTCACAAAATTTTCGAAGGAGATCAACCGATCCTTGGTCTCCTGGGTCAGGGGTTGATGGCACAGAACACAACGGGAGCCATCAGAAACATTCGGGTACTCGGCTTCTGTGTAGGCAGCCGATACGGAGTATTTCCGGGCCGCTTCCCAAAGTTCTTTCCAGACATCAGAGCCGATGCCTTCCAACTCGCTTCCTGAGAACATCTTTTCCGCCGCAGTATCTGCCGAAGCCTTCTTGAGGATCGACTTCTTTTTGGCAGCAATGATCCGTCGGTAATTCTCGTCCGATAATTGCTCCAGATACTTTTTCGCATCCTCAACCAGAGTATCGATATGCTGTTTCTGGTTTCTCAGTTGCTTTGCTTTTTCTGCCGGGCTCTGTTCGGCGAGGCGCTGTTGCAGCGTTTGCATCTCGGTCTCGTCAATGCTTCTAAATACGCAGTTCTCGTCGATGTCTTGAGGTGTGGTTCTTTCGTTTATGTTGTTTTCGTACCAGATGCCTTCTGGAGTTTCTTTCTTGTCAGCCGGTATATTCGGCATTTTTGACTGATGCCTATTGGTCTCGAGATCCAGGGCAGAGGCGACCTTTTCACAGGTGAAGATGAGCGAGCTGAAAAAAGATAATATCTGTGGCTCATAGCTCACCTCATCTTCGAAACTGACAAAAACCTTGTCAAGGGAGTTGTCGAAAATATCAACGCAATTGAGTTCATCACTGATACCTTGTTCTGGCCAGATATGAGTCTTCGGAATGCCGTCCTGCTCAAAGGAAATGCAGGCTTTCTGTACGATAGAGCCGGGCTTAAAGACATTGCAGTACAGGGTCCCCGTCTCGCGAGCACCACAAACATGCTTGAGGAGCCTGACATAACCTGATTTCCCCGATCCGTTACTGCCGTAAATAACTGTTAAATTTCCTTTGCCAAACTCAAGAGGTTTTTTGGGAGCCAATGCGTTTATTCCTTCGACATCACTGATTGAACACAAACGCAAGGTGCCTGCAGTACCTTGAGGAAAAACAGTAGAGGGAAAGGAACAGGTTGTTTTGGGCAACTTTCCATCGGCTTCCTGCTGACACAAGGTTGTGAGCTCAGAGACGTCTTTGTCGAATAACTCAGACTGCTGAAGTAACCGAGTAGCCGCAATCTGGAGCCACTGGGGGCGCTCTGAAAACCATTTGGCCAACGACGCCAACAACTTCTCGCTTATGCTAATACACCTCAAATCCCTCAGGTTTGTGTTCTATAAACCTCATTTCGAGCGCCTGGGATAAAGAGTACTGCAATAACAGATTACAAGCATTTAGCCATCATAATTCTGCAAGTTCGGAGTTTTCTGAAGAAACAATCTACCCCCGGACAGGCAATACCTTAGAGAATGGGAAATGATGATTATGATGTCTTGACCTCCCACCTTGGGTCGTTCAGGGCCGCATCGATCTCGTTCCCAAGGAGACGTGCTTCTCTGTGGCCCCTGTCAATTCTCTGGATTTGCTCTCTTAGTCTGTTGATAGTGGGGATGTCCCAATCGGGGTATCCACCCAGTTTTTTGAAACATTTCTTAAGGCGGGCCGATCTCGGGCCGCCCTTTTCCATTTCCTTGTAGAAAAGACCGTTTATACTTTCTACAGAGCGAAGGTTGGGATCCAGGCTCAGCAGGAATCGGCCAAGCTCCATTTTTAGCCTCATGGTACAGGCATCTTTCTGAGCCTTCAGGTCAGAGATCCTTCTCTCTTCCGCAATGGAAGAAATATTTTCAACCATCTCCCGGACCTCCGCCTGGATCTCTGAGAGATCTATTGTGGCAGGACCGCTTCCATCCCATCCTTCCAGTTGACTGTTAAGTTCCTCCAGGTTCCTGACTGGCATAACATGCCCGTCCCCATCTATCCAGAACATTGACGCTCTCTTGAAAGGTCCCTTCTCGAAGGAAATGCATGTAAGGGGGAGATTTCCATCTGGATAAAGATATTGATGCAAGCCTGTCAGGAAGGGGTCTGTGGGGGAGAGTGGGTGCAATCTGTCATCAGCCTCCAGTGCCTCAAGGCCGGTGGCGTATTCCCTTCTGGTCCCGTCCGGGAGCCTAAGGCTTATCTTATCCAGCCGGGTAGAAACGGATATCCCGGAGACGTTATCCAGTGCTAGCATGGCATCAACAAGATTCTCTCTCTTTATTGGTGATTGCTCCGATACAACAACCTCTGGATCTGAAAGCCGGTAGGTCTCTGCTGCCAGGAAATCAGTCTCGATCCGCTCCGCCTCTAGAGTGAGGTCGAAAAGGTCCTCCTCGGTCTGCCCCAGAAGGATCTTCTGCGCCTTGGCAAGTACTGGCTGCATGGGACCCACGAAGTGTTCGAAGAGGCGACATCTCTCCCTCAAAACTTTGTAGACTCTGTCGTCTATGCTGTCACGCAAGAACATGTTGATGACCTTAACTTCCGGCCAACTCTGACCGATCCTGTCAATACGTCCTATCCGTTGCTCAACTTTGCTCGGATTCCATGGCAGGTCATAGTTGATTACGGCGCCTGCCTTTTGCAGGTTCAGCCCCTCGCTGGCGGCGTCGGTACACAAAAGTACTCTCAGTTCTCCATTCTGCAGGGAGGCTGTTATCGCATCTTTGGTCACTGAAACCCATCTTGTCCCGTCCCAGCGCTCTCCTCCCCTGCCGCAGAATGTGGCCAGTTCCTTCCCGTAAAGCGGACTAAGCCAATCCTTGAGGAAATCCATAGTATCGGTGTATTCGGTGAAAACGAGCACAGACCTGCCTTCATCCTGGAGCCTTCTCAATTCTTCGGTAAAACGGTCCCGCTTTGTGTCGATGCCGGGGAGTTCCCTGATCTCGGACAACAGGAACTCGACCTGCTGTAACTCCTGGGCGGCTACAACCGGGTCTTCGGGGAAAGCAGACGAGATCTTTCCACCTTCGGCAATGCCCTCAACTTCTTCCAGATCTAGCCAATCGAGGCTTTCGTCTTCGAGATAGGGATCCCAGGACCCTCTTTCTATTACCTGGCGAAGCCCCTCTTTTCTTCTCAGGAGACTCTTCTCAAGGGCGAAAAGGGAACTTGTACATCGCCTTCGGTAGACTGTCATTACGAAACCCTTGCCCCGCTTCTCTCTCTCCAGTGCCTGGAACCTGCTGTCTATATAGTCTGTTATGGCGTTATAGACACGGCCCTCCCTGGCATCTTCATACCTGTAACGGATGTCCTGCACTATTCTCCTGGGCGGGGCCGCCTCGAGAAGGCCATCCCTGTAGTATTTCTGCAGGGTCTCCTTTCCGTTACGCAACATCCTTCTTCCAAGTGGAGAGACCTTTCTCATCCAGCTGGCGTATCCCCTCATACCTTTCTCGTCGGCAAAGATCAACCTGTCAATAAAATCCTCTTCCCTTTCAGGGATAGACCCTTCGGGTAATATGGGTAGATCGGGATCCAGCATCACTGTCCTGTATAAAAACTTGAGGTCCAGCTGGGAAGGTTCCCGTGATCCCTCCAGGCTCTGTATTACCGAGTAGTATTGCCGCACAATGTCGAACTCTGCTATCCAGGCTCCCCCGACGCCAAGAGTCCCCAGAAGATCCCAGGGCTCCCAGGGATGGGTCTGCATCGGCGTGGCGCTGAGGAACATGTAGCTTGCAGTCTTCCCCCGGATCTGGAGTCTCCTTACCAGGTCAAGAAGCAGGGTCCCAGTGTTGAACTCCCCTTCCTCCTGTTTCTTTCTTCTCGCCGCATGGGCTTCGTCAAGGATGACCAGATCCCAGGAGGGGCCATCAAGGAGCAACGCCTGGTTGGCCTCTATCCTTGCCAGTTCGCGGCTTATCAGTAGCATGGGTTCCTCGAGGGCCTCGCAAAAACCCGAAACAGCCCTGGAGCTTCCATCGGGCCAGACGATGCGCTGGGACTCGAATCTAGGTGCGAGGATGTTGCCCTTTTCCCGTAACTCGGCCTGCCACTGAAGGACAAGTCCGGCAGGAAGAAGAAAGAGAGCTCGCTTGACTCCGCGACCCGCCAAAAGGCGCCTGAGTGCAGCTATCGCCTCAATGGTCTTTCCCATCCCGACCTCATCACAAAGAAGTTTTCCCTTGGGCCAGGCTGATAAGACCTCCTGCACCACAGCTTTCTGGTGGGGCCAGAGAGATACGTTCATAGTCGCCTCACAGGCCGTTTCCCCGTTTTCCATGTAGGGCGATTCGACGATGAATTTCCATTGCATCGCCAATTTTTTCCTCTTGAGGTCATCCGAAATATCCTTCGGGGGGAGCGGTTCTTCTAAGGGTGGCATATCGGGGGCGTAGGATATTATGCCCTGCCTGATGGCCTCTGGGAGTCTTACTACCATTACATCGGGGTGGCTGCCCTCCCAAAGCCTTTCGAACTCTTCGGCAAACTCTTGGTATCTTTCCTGGTCGCCCCAGGATCCAGAAACCTCCAGGTGCTCATAATTGGCTGTCAGCCCCGACCTTGATTCGTTCCCGCTTCCGCTGAAAACAAGAGCGTTGCCGTTCTCATCATAGAAGAGGCCAAATTTGGCGTGGAGTATTCCCTCTCCGTGCCTTAAAATACCAACCCTGATCTCTACCAGTTCCCTTGATACCAACCAGGCAAGCATCTCAAGACGGGCCTTCTCAAGGGCGGATTCCGGTGAAGAAAACCTTTTCATCAATATTCGTTCAAGTGCTGCCGTGTCCGGAGTATCC